>Ga0310345_10000781_pt1 | contig 41371 bp, 44 predicted proteins | sample HC15DNA20500_MG_FD_204667 | JGI IMG/M metagenome (GOLD analysis project Ga0310345, IMG submission 204667) | Marine microbial communities from station ALOHA, North Pacific Subtropical Gyre - HC15-DNA-20-500_MG | ecosystem: Environmental > Aquatic > Marine > Oceanic | place: Pacific Ocean: North... | reverse complement strand
TATCCCGCAAACCGGCTCGCCGAACTGCTGCCATGGGCCTGGAAAGCCGAGAATCCCGTCAAGGTCTGACATTATGTGTCACCTCCGGACGCATACGGTTCGCGCTCCAATCCCGTCTCTCCTTTCACCACCACTGGCCGCGTCATACTGTCAAAAGCTGCCCAATGCCTGCGGAGGAGTTCTGGCCGGAGGACATGTCACTTAGATGTGCGGCCGGCGTTGAGAATGAGAAAAAATGCGGGATGTGCCTGAACGAGATTTCGTGCCAATCTTGGGCTACGCCGCAGTCTCTTCGGCAGAACACTTCAGCGATCGCGCGGCGCGGTAACGGTACGTGCAGAGCGTAGGAGGGCAAAGGACCATGAGGCCTCTCTCGAAGCTACTTCTTGAGCCTCACGCCAGAACCACCATCCTGACTTTCCCCGTGATCCAGAAATACGACGCCAGCCTCTTCGAGCGCACGGCGCACAGATTCAACATTTGCAGGCGTGCTTGCTGACGGCCCTCGGCTTCCCTCCATCCTTCGGACAGTCGGCACCGATAATCTGGAAGCTTCAGCCAACTGGGGCTGCGTCCAGTCAAGAAGTGCTCGCGCAGCACGTATTTGGGCAGAAGTGAGCATAGATAGATATTTTCTTTTTGAGATCATATTTACTTTTTTCGATCACACCTCTATTGTACGTGATACGAACCGAGTCACTTTTACTATAAAGGCAAGCCAATGTCTCGACGCCCTGAAGGTGCGGCGCACAGGGAAGCTATTGCATACGGCGTACTTTCACGACGTCAGCTTATGCAGGGGTCTTTGGTGCTCGCTACTGGAGTTCACATTACCGCTGAAGGAGACCCGGCCGTTGGGGTCTGCAAAAGATGGCTGGCGTCGGACGCAGAACACGAAATGCTAACACGACGATGGCAGTATCTCGAACACCGCCTTTTCCAAAGGTACGCACCCCCGTACTCGGACCAGCGCTTTAAAGGCGCCCCGGAATTTGTCGAAATGAACGCTATAGATCGACGTCTGGATGACTTGTGTGAGTCAAAGGCGGAACTTTTCGCAGCCGTGCTCTCAACACCAGCAGCGACACTCAGTGGCCTGCTGCTAAAGCTGACCGTTGCCGAAGCTTCAATCCAACCCGATGAAGACGAAGCCGCTCACAAGCTAATCCAGAGCACGCTGAATGACGGACGCAAGATTGCTGGCATGCGCGTCTGACGAGTAGCGCTTTTGAGAGCTTTGACCACGCCCCAAGATCCTGGTCATGGGGCTATCGCCAATTGGCGTGAATCAATGGTGGTCGGGGACGTCTACCAGGGTTTAATCAGACATGCTCGTCTGCGTGATCCTCGCCATCTTGGCGCGCGTGTTCGTGATCGTCCACCGGTGCCTGGCCCTGTGAACAGGCGGCAGCGCCGAGAACAAGGACGCCAAAGGATGCGAGAAGCGCGACGCGCGAACCAGAAGCCAATTTCATGAGTGTCTCCAGACGTGTTCGATAAGCGGTTAGGTATTTCTCCACTCAGCGGGTTGAGGGAGTGCAGCATCCTCCTCAACCTGTCCGTGCCTCGCGTGACGCTCGCCAAAGCGGGCATAGAGCGCAGGCAGGACGATCATGTTGAGGAGGGTTGAAGTCGTCAGCCCGCACAGGATCACCATCGCCATGGGTGACTGGATTTCGCTGCCTGGCTCGCCTGCGCGCAACGCCAGAGGCACAAGCGCAAGTGCCGTGGCGAGCGCGGTCATCAGGATCGGCACGAGCCGCTCCATCGCCCCCTGACGGACGGCTGACAGGAAGTCAGGTGCCTCTCGGGAATCGACCAGATGCCGGATATGAGCGACCATCATAACGCCGTTTCGGGTTGCGATTCCGAACAGGGTGATAAAGCCGATGATCGAGGCGACCGACAACACGCCGCCCGAGAGGTAGACGCCCGCCACACCGCCGATCAGCGCCAGCGGCAGGTTCACCATAACAAGTGTCGCATCGCGGGCGGAGTTGAAGGCCATGTACAGCAGAACGAACACGCCGATAACGACTGCGACCGACAGAATGGTCAGCCGGTTGGTCGCCGCATTCGCGCTTTCAAACTGGCCGCCATACTCGACGTAATAGCCAGATGGCAGATCGACCTGGCTCTCGATATTGTCACGAATGTCGTTGACCGTGCTCAGCAGGTCGCGGCCCGCCACATTGGCCATGATCACGATTTTGCGTGCACCGTTCTCGCGGCTGATCGTGTTCGGGCCACGATCCCGGCGGATGTCTGCCAGGGCTTTCAGCGGCACACCTCCTCAGCAGCGCCGCCCCCGGACAGACGGACGATGGCCTCGCCTGTGCTCACGGGTTCGAACGTGTCGAGGCGGGTAAAGTGCGCCGCGAATGGCGATTCGCGACCGACAGCGAAGGGGGAAATTCGACAAACAGCTCCGCAGTGTCAGTGAAATTAGTGACGACCACCCCGCCCCCATGGCCATGACCGTGATCACCCTCGTCGCCATGACCACCGTCTGCATCGTCAGCGTGGCCTCCGCCATCGGCATGGTCATGCCCATGGTCGTCGACGGCTCCGCACGCAGTCAGGCCTAGCGCGAGAAGCGCCGCAGAAATGTAAGCAAGGCGGCTCATTGATCAGTCTCCGGGAGAAGTTCGGCAAGGTCGAGGACGGCCCTGCGCGCATTATGTTTCAAGGTAATGGTTCGAAGTTCGGCCGCTCGCGCCGACTGCAGGGCGTCGATGACTTCGAACACGGCAATTTCGGAGGCGAGACGCACTTCCGTCAATGCTCGCCACTGGATTGGGAAGCGTGCGCGCCGTCTGAAGATTTCCCTCCGCCCGCTCGATAGGCGCCTCCAGAAGCTGGGCTGCATCAGGGCGCTCTGTCGCCAGTCGGGCTGCTTCATCAGCAGAAAGTGTCTGTGCTGTTGCAGGCATCTCCAAAGAAAGAAAAAGCGGAAGCATAAAAAGCCGATTCAAGATCGGTTGTTTTGTTGCAATCGAAGTAGGGAAATCGCTCATGGGCCGTCAGTGTTTGTGGGAAAGGAAAAGGGATTCGAGCTCGTGGTGGATCGGCTCGGAAATGATGAAGAGTGAGAGCGCCGACAAAAGCGCACTCATCACAAAGCCTGTGGCGCTCACCTTGGGCGCCAGAAATTGCGGCGACAGCAGCGCGCGCCCGCAGCTCGACGTCTGCGCCGCCAAACGCCATGCAAGCGTCTGGTGTTTCGTGCCCAAGGGCCTGCTTCAGGCGCTCAACGGCAAGCAGGGTTTCGGCTGTGCGGATCGCGCCATGCGTCTTGGCGGCAACCGCATCGCAGGCCTGCTCCTGCGCCAGCTCCAGCTCATGCATGAGCACGGGCAGTGTCCATGGCAGATGCCCGATGCTGAAGACATGCCCCAAAAGTCGCAGCAGACCATCCCGTCGGTCCGCGTGGGCCGTTTCATGCGCCTTCACGACATCAAGATGTTGCGCGCTTAAAGATCGCACCAAGCCGTCGCTGACATAGGTTTCAGATCGCAGCAGTCCCGCCGAGACGGCGACGGGCTTGTGCGTCTGAAGCACACGAACACCCTCGACGCACCCCTTTGAAGCAAGGCGAAGCAGTCTGCGGCTCTGGACAGAGCGACTGACGAGGTCAAACACTAAGAGGCTTAGCCAGACGATAATTGCGCCAAGGCCACCCCGCCGAGTGCTGCCAGCAGCAAGGTCTCTTCAGCCCGCGCATGCGACACACAGGCCGCGCTGTCAGTATGGCAATGGTGGCTGACAAGATCGAAAGGCAGGTCATGCGTCGAGAACGCCACCAGCCCCGAAACTATGATTCCCGAAATCAGCGGTGCGGCGAGTAGTCCCAAAACCAGCACAGACCGAATGGAAGGCCCGATCCGGCGCAACGGACGCACCAGCACCGGCACTGCAAACGCCAAGGTCAGGCTGGCTGCAACCGCAACGACAACTCCGCAAAGCACGGCAATCCAGATGTCAGCCAGTGCGATCATACAGGTTTGTCCTTGGCCTGCCGGGCTTCGCGCACGAGCTGTTCAAGCGCGTCCAGTGTCTCGACATTGGCGCCGGCCGTTATGCCCGCAAACGCCGCAAGCAGGCCGTCTTTGCTCTTGTCCTGGAAACGCCCGAGCGCCTCGTCAACAAGACGGGCCATCATAGGCGCAATGGAAAATCTATAGGGTTGATTTATATGCATTTTTTCAGTAACTTCAGTGGACTAAATCGAGAACGTGTGCACTTTTTTGGATGAATTTGCACACGATTGTACCGGTTTTGACCTCTCGGTGCACACGGAGCGCACACGAAATGGCGACGATTGTTAAACTTCCTTCCGGAAACTGGCGGGCCCAGGTCCGGCGTAATGGACGCTACGTGTCCAGGACCTTCAAACGCCGTCGTGACGCCGGACAGTGGACGGTCGACATGGAGCGGCGCATCGACCGCGGCGAAGGTGTCTCCAAAACCCGTCCCACACATCTCAATACCCTTACCGATCTCGTCGACCTTGACCTGCTCCCCTGAATTGTCCTCGTTTTGAGGTTAGTCTGTTCCTGACGAGGAGTAGACGGATGAAGACGAGCAGATTTAGCGAACAGCAGATAATCGGGATCCTGAAGGAGCATGCGGCTGGCATGACGGCAGCTGAGCTGTGCCTCAAGCACGGGATATCGGATGCGACGTCTTACAAATGGCGTTCGAAGTATGGCGGGATGACCATTTCTGACGCCAAGCGCCTGAAGGCGATGGAGGAAGAGAATAGTCAGCTGAAGCGCATGCTGGCGGAGCAGATGCTGGACAATGCGACGCTCAAAGAGATGCTGGCAAAAAACTTCTAACGCCCAAGTCGAGGAGATGAGGCGCAAGCGCCATCGGTTCGAGCGCAGTGCCGAATACCGTGACCTGGGCGATCAATGAAAGACAGTACAGCCAGCGCCGCGCTTGCGTCCTCGCTGGCATTGCGCCGAAGACTTATCGCTATCAGCCGCAGCGCGGCCATGATGGCGGTATCCGCAAGCGCATGCGGGAGATCGCGTCTGAGCGCCGCCGGTTCGGGTATCGGCGGATCGGCATGATGCTGGAACGCGAGGGCATCTGCCTGAACCACAAGAAGCTCTATCGGCTCTACAAGGAAGAGCGGCTGACGGTACGCAAGCGGGGTGGCCGCAAACGCGCCATCGGCACGCGCCGTCCAATGCTGATACCAGCTGAGCCGAACCAGCGCTGGAGCCTCGACTTTGTCTCAGACACGCTGAGGGATGGCAGGCGGTTCAGGATACTCGCCGTGATCGATGACTGCACGCGCGAGTGCCTGTCGCTCCTGGTGGATACATCCATCTCAGGCGTCAGGGTTGCGCGCCAGCTGGATCAGATCATCGAGCTTAGAGGCAAGCCCTGCATGATCGTCTCTGACAATGGAACAGAGTTTACCTCCAATGCCATGTTCAGATGGTGCCGGGAATGCGGTGTGTCCTGGCACTTCATCGCCCCCGGCAAGCCGATGCAGAACGGCTTCATCGAGAGCTTCAACGGCCGGCTCAGGGACGAGTGCCTGAACGAGCATCTCTTCGAAGGCCTCGGTCACGCCCGACTAATCATCAACACATGGAGGAGCGATTACAACCACAATAGACCCCATACGAGCCTCGACGGCTTGACGCCGGTCGAATACGCAAACACAGATCAAATGTGGAACAGAGCTAACTTATAAACGGGTACCCTTCGGGGAGCAGGTCAACCTCCACATTGCGGACATGTACGAGTCCCGCAAGCCCCTGCGCCGCTCGAAATCCTACTCGCTGAACAAACTCAAGCAGGATATCGGTCATATCCGGATTAACCAGATCGACCGGGAGACGATTGTCGATTTTGGACGCCATCGGTCTATCGAAGGCGCCGGTCCATCGACCATTGGCATGGACATCTCCTATCTGAAAACCATTCTTCTTCATGCCAAGGCCGTTCACGGCGTTCACACACCCGCAGAAGAAGTCCAGCTTGCCAGGGTCGCTCTCAATCGGCTCGGGCTGATCGGCAAAAGCCGTGAGCGAGACCGTAGACCAACGCAGGAAGAACTGGATAAGCTGTTTGCATTTTTCGATGCCAACACTCGTTACTTGGCCCCGATGAGCCGGATCATACGTTTCGCCATCGCAACGGCTATGCGCCAGTCCGAAATCTGCTCCTTCGAATGGGATGACGTGGATATGAGGCGGCGGATTGTTACCGTGCGCGATCGCAAGGATCCGAGACAGAAGGACGGCAATCATCAGAAAGTGCCACTTGTGGACCTGACGGGATATGATGGCTGGGCCCTCATCAATGAGCAGCGCCGGCATAATAACAACATCGGACGGGCCTTCCCCTACAATCCCCGGACCGTCGGCACCGCTTTCCGCCGCGCCTGCGCCGACCTGGGAATCGACAATCTCCACTTCCACGACCTTCGTCACGAGGCGACAAGCCGTCTGTTCGAGGCTGGTCTGGAAATCCAGCAGGTCGCGCTCGTGACTGGGCACAAGAATTGGAAAATGCTGAAGCGATATACGCACCTCACGGCTGACTCGATTGTCGCTCTGGCGGGCAGCAATTCTTAGTCGCAGGAAGTTAGCGCAAACGCTTGACCAGCCCACAACTTCTGACCTTGGCTCTTAAAACCAGCAAGACCAAGCGCTTTGGTGGCTTAGGTGAGGCTTCAGGACGCTCTTGTTCCACCATAACAATAGAGCGAGCAGAGCGCATCCGGGTCTGGCTCGTATTATTTCGAACGGATTCACACAAATCCTTACCACTTTACTGCAACTTCTCACTCCGCGTTCATTGAGAAATCTTAAGCAACTCTCAATCCGAGCGGAAAGTGCATATGCATCATCGGATGCTAGCTGGCCAGATGGATGGATGGACACAAGACAATTTGTGACGCGGCGGAAAAGACTTCTGGACGTCTCCCAAAAGAGCTTAATGGATGCAGTTCAGATATGCCGCTACGAATGCCCGTTATCCGCCTCTTGTGGCGAAAAACCGCCAATGACGGTAAAGTTTGTGTTGCGCATCAAGACTAAGATGGGAGCTTGGTCGCTACTTGTCAGCTCGGAGACGACACGACGTAGTTTCCACAAGTCTCGACGCCATTAGCTTCGTCTCCTAACAACTCGCTTGCAAGTACCAGCAAGTCCTCCAAGCGCGAATCGCCCAAGCCGTAATGAACATAACGGCCACGCTGAACGCCAGACACCAGTCCGCATTCGCTCAGGCAGCGGAGGTGGTTGGATGCGTTCGACTGCGACAATCCCGTAATCTCAACGATTTCCCCAACCGAGAGGGGTCCTGCGCGTAACGCTTCCAGGATGAACAAGCGAGAGGTATCGGCCAATCCCCGGAACAGCTTCGCCCGCAACAGTATAGGATCGAGATCGGCCCGTTCACCCAAGTCAGCATCGCTCGACATATCATTCATGAGTGATATAATCCTTTAAGAGTTAGGAAATTCATATGAGTATAGCAGCCTCAATAGATAAAGCCGAGACCCAACGCTATCGGGTCACTGGCATCGACTGTCCCTCGTGCGCCAGAAAGATTGAAAAGGCTGTGCGCTCGGTTGGGGTAAAAAACGTGAAAGTTTCAACGGCGACGCAAATCATGACGCTCCGCGTCGACGATCCTGCCAAACGACTACCAGCGGTGGAACGCGCTGTTACCGGAATCGGTTACCGGCTGGACAGCTTGGACAACCCTGCAGTCGACAGTGGAGGTGACATCGACGACCTGCCGAAAGATCTGGTGCACATCACGCCGGCTTACAGAAGGGCGTTATGGACTGTAATCCTCCTGAACATCAGCTATGGTGTTGTAGAGGCGATCGGCGGTTTCATCTCAGGATCGCAGGCGCTGAAGGCTGATGCGCTCGATTTTCTTGGCGATGGCCTGATTACTTTCCTCGGCATTCTCGCGATTGGCTGGTCTCTGGCCTGGCGAGCCCGCTCAGCGCTGGCCCAGGGTCTATTTCTGGGCGCTCTCGGGCTTGGTGTTCTCGCCAACACCACTTACCGTATCTTGGTGCAACAACAGCCCGATGCGCAGTTAATGGGCCTGTTTGCAGTGATTGCGCTGGTGGTCAACCTCATCGCGGTGCTTCCCCTACTGCCTCATCGGGAGGGAGATGCTAATGTGCGGGCAGTCTGGCTCTTCAGTCGTAATGATGCCATCGGCAATGCTACGGTCGTCGTAGCTGCGGGCATAGTTGCCTGGACCGGCACGGCATGGCCCGACCTTGCGGTTGCGATCGTGATAGCTGGGCTGTTCCTACATTCCTCATGGTCGATAATCCGCGATGCTTGGGCCGATCTATGGGTGGCGAAATGAACGCCGTGCGCCGACTTGGCGTCATGTGCGCGGTGGCCGCCCTCGCTCTTGATCAAGGCTCAAAGGCGGTTGTCCTCACCACCTCCGCTTTCGCGAACGGAGTCGAAGTTCTTCCGTTCATCAATCTTCTGCGCGGTCAAAATTCCGGAGTGGCCTTCGGAATATTCGGCGGGGCGCCGTGGTGGGCGCTCGCACTGCTCGCCTTGTCAATTGTGGGGGCACTCTTTGTTTGGCTTTGGCGGGCACAGAACCGCCTGACCGCAGTAGCCCTTGGGCTGCTGATTGGCGGGGCCCTTGGCAACGCGCTGGATCGGCTGCGCCACGGGGCCGTGACGGACTTTCTCGATTTCCACTTGGGGGCCTATCATTGGCCCACTTTCAACATGGCTGATGTGGCTATTGTTAGCGGGACTGCCCTGATTTTATTTCACGGTTTTTGCAAGCCACAAGAGCAGCGATATGCGGAGTCTGAGAAGGGATGACAGAACCTCTCATACCTGCGTGAACGTTGCCGCAGCTGTGTAGTCCTGACGATTTTACTTCCGAGGAATGCCGCCACAACTGGACCTGTTGGCGAGCAATATCTTGGTCCGCACAACGGTCTGCGTGCTGAGGCCGCAGCTCACCGAGCTGTTTAATGTCCAGAACGGGTCGATTGGCGTGAAGCGGCTCAAGAAGCCGTGCTGGACAAGCATGTGAAGAAAAGAACGACAAAGGCAAAATTCGGCCCCGCCCGCGGAGAACATGGCGCCACGACAAGGCCCGACCTCAGGCTACTCGCCTTCCAGGAAACCCGACGCGAGATCCCTAGATCTTTGCTCACCAAGCTGGCGCTCGGACGTCACCATACACAATCGAAACCGCATTTGATGCCGAAGGCGACCGGGTCGCAGATTGCATTCAATTTATTTTGTCATATCACCAATTGATGATACATAAGAACCAGTTGGAAGTTCAGGCAAAGGAGCCCCTCACCATGAGTCTTCGTATCAACGACACCGCTCCGGATTTCACGGTTGACACGACCGAGGGAGAAATTCGCTTTCACGACTGGATCGGTGATAGTTACGCTGTCCTGTTCAGTCACCCAAAGGACTTCACGCCCGTCTGCACGACCGAGCTTGGCTATATGGCCGGCCTGAAAGAGAAGTTCGAGACGCGCGACACCAAGATGATCGGGATATCGGTCGACCCAGTCGAGGAACACCTGAGATGGAAAGCAGACATCGAGAAGGTCTCCGGTCACAAAGTCGATTATCCGATGATTGGCGACCCTAAGATGAAGATAGCCAAGCTGTACGACATGCTGCCTGCCGAGGAGTCCGGCGCATCAGAAGGACGCACGCCAGCTCAGAATGCGACCGTGCGCAACGTATTTATTATTGGGCCAGATAAGAAAATTAAACTGATTTTGACTTATCCAATGACAACGGGGCGAAATTTTGATGAGATTCTGCGCGCGCTCGACTCGATCCAGCTCACCGCTAAGCACCAAGTCGCAACCCCGGCGCAGTGGAAACCGGGGGAAGACGTGATTATCACGCCCGCCGTCTCTAACGAGGACGCGCGGCAACGATTCGGCGATTTCGAACAAGTTCTGCCCTATCTGCGTAAAACCAAGGCCCCGAGCGGCTGATGTGACCCGTCTATCCATCACATAAGCCGTTTGCGGTAAGCATAACAGGCTTGGAGAAACCAATCTTTGCGCCGATATTTCCAATTCGGTGATCATTGTGCATTAGATTAGCTCGACCTCATGGTGCTTGCAGATGATGCGCGCACGCCAACACACCGCGGGAAGAATGAAAGCACGGGCTCAATTCCCATCAGTTCCACCATTAAGGAGCAGCAGTTGAATGGAATAACGTCCATTTGAGTGCATAAAGCCCGATGACTAGTTGTCGTTGGGCTTTTTTGTTCTGGACTTGGCCTGAATTTACCGACCTGCCTTCACAGGTAGACCTGAAGCGTTCTTCGCCTTCGGCACAATCAGCAGCCCTTTCCGCGGCTTCTTTGAAGTTCTCTAGTTGAGCCTCTATAATCCATTAGAGCGATCTCGTTCCTCAACACCTTGACCTGGGTCAGTTGAAGTAGGGCCTGATCCACTTTCACCTTCCTGCAGTAGAAGGAAAGTCATGTCTGCCCCCTATGATGACACCCTTCGGGCGCATGTGATTGACGTGGTTGAGCGGGGCGTTACACGATCGGGGTTGCCACCTCGATACGCTGAGTGCGCCAGTGGCGCGAGACAGGTGAGCTGACCCACCAGCCTCAAAGGCGTCGGTGGTGATCGATTGCCCCATGAACCGGTAGATATTCACCGCTTATGTCGCAGGCTTCCTCGCCCCCGCCTCTCTCGCAAGTCGACATCGCTGTGATGGCTAGTATCTCCTCCCACAAGGGAGAGGCGGTCGCCGCGTTGAATTGGGAACCTGGCGCAGAGTCTTGTTCCTGCCCCTTACAGCTGCGGTTCAACCCCATTGAACAAGGCCTTCGCGAAGTCCAAACTTGCCGCAAAACGCACTGTCGAACCACTTTGGGACGAAGTCAGACAGGAGTTGAACCACTTCGCGCGAGAAGAATGCGCCAACTACTTCAGAAGGGCGAAGTATTGATCCAACCTATCTACAACTGACTCCAATCGCCTACACCCACCATCAAAAGCTAGCACACGCTGTCGGTGTCTTCCGGTCCGGCCTCTTTCGAAACGCCCCATCAACCACTAGACGCGATCAATGCCCGCCATTCTCAGCGACGGGCAGGGAATGGCATCCGGCGTCGTCGTCTTTGCGTCGCGGCTGAAAGCCATCTGGACAGTTTCAAGGTCCAGATCCTCCATTGCATCGTATGTGTTGAGGTACACATTACCGGTCAGCTCCTCGAGGAAATGCGAGCGCTTCAACCGGTCCATGACCGGCCCTTTCACTTCAGACAGGTGGAGCGTGACATCCGCATCCTTCAGGCGAAGATTGATCGCTTCGAGACTTTCCAGCCCACTCGCATCAATCCGGTTCACAGCCGGACACATAAGCACAAGATGCTCCAGGTCCGGCCGGTTACTGAGCACACAGTAAACGGTGTCTTCCAGAAAACGGGCATTTGCAAAGTACAGGCTCTCATCGATCCGAATGATGAGTACCTGGTCCGAAATCACGACACTGTGGCGGTTCACATTGCGGAAGTGGTGCGTGCCCGGCATCTGTCCGACCAGCGCGAAATGTGGACGGCTGGTATTGTAGAGATGCAGGAAGAGCGACAGCGCCACGCCGGTCGTCACACCAAGTTCAACGCCCGAGAGTAGCGTCACCAAAATTGTCGCCGCCATGGCCGCGAAGTCGGACCGCGAATAGGTCCAGACCTGCCATATGGCCTTGAGGTCGACGAGGGACAGCACTGCAACGATGATCGTTGCGGCAAGTACGGCCTGCGGCAGGAAATAGAGATACGGCGTCAGGAAGAGTGTCGCGAGGGCGATGCCGACCGCCGTGAATGCGCCTGCCGCTGGCGTTTCGGCCCCGGCGTCGAAGTTCACGGCTGAACGGGCGAGCCCCCCGGTGACCGGATACCCGCTCGAAATGCCGGCGGTCATACTGGCAGCCCCCAGGCCGATAAGCTCCTGGTTCGGGTCGACGCGCTGACGGCGCTTGGCGGCAAGCGTTTTGGCAACCGAAGTGGACTCGACGAAACCAATCAGGCTGATCAGTGCGGCCGACCCGACAAGCTGCATCCACACATCCCGGTCAAAGGCAGGCAACCCGATAGACGGCAGGTCGCGCGGCACTTCTCTGAGAATACGCACCCCCTCCTCTTCGAGGCGCAGCAGGGCCACGGCGAGTATACTTGCAATGACGGCAAAGACCGGCCCTGTCCGGGTCAGGATGGCGGCAGCTTTTTCAGGCAATCCAGCCTTAATGAGAGCTGGCTTCAGATACTTGCGTGAGCCGAACAGGAAAATGAGTGACGCAACCCCGATGATCAGGGTTGGAAAATTGATATCGCCAAGACTGGCGCCGAGCTCTATCACGATCTCGAAAAGATTGTGTCCGCCCGCCTCGACACCAAGGATGTGCTTGAGCTGGGAGGCCGCGATGATAATGCCCGATGCGGTAATGAAGCCGGACACCACAGGGTGGCTCAGAAAATTCGCCAGGAAACCCATCCGGAACAGGCCAAGCACCAGAAGAATCACCCCCGACAGGAAGGCGAGGATCAGCGCCGCCTGTATGTAGGCCTCCGACCCCTGCGCGGCGACCTTTCCCGCCGCGGCGGCCGTCATCAGCGAGAGGATCGCGACAGGCCCGACCGCCAGCGTCCGGCTGGTCCCGAAGAGTGCATAGGCAATGAGCGGCAGGATGGACGCATAAAGCCCGATAACGGGTGGCAGTCCCGCCAGCATCGCATAGGCCAGAGATTGCGGGATCAGCATGATCGTGACGATCACCGCCGCGATCAGGTCGTTGACCAGCGTCTCACGGCGGTAGTCGCGCCCCCATTCGAGGATCGGCAGATAGCGGGATGGGCGGAATGCCATTCGGGTCAGGCCACCTTACCCGGCTTGTTATCCTGACCGGAGGCATCCTGCGCCTCATGCGAGGCCGGACGGTGCGTCAACACTTTCGGGCTGGCGAGCGTTTCCTTGCCGCGTAGCATCATATCGAAATAGATCCAGGGCAGCATCTTCGCTTTCAGGAACCAGGCCGAGCGCGTCGGTTTCTCGCCATTCATCATCCACTTGGGCAATGTCGGCTCCAGCTTGCCGCCATAAGCAAACTCAGCCAGCACGATCTTGCCGCGCTCCACTGTCAGCGGACACGAGCCATAGCCGCTATAAACCGCTGTTGGCGCCTTGCCGTCGAGTGCTCGGACGATGTTGTGGGCGGCGACTGGCGCCTGCTTGCGCACGGCGGCCGCCGTCTTGGCGTTAGGCGTGGACCCGGCATCGCCCAATCCGAAGACATTCCCATACTGATTGTGCTGCAAGGTCTCTGCATCGACATCGACCCATCCGGCATCATTGGCGAGCGGGCTCTTTGCCACGAAGTCAAGCGCTGTCTGCGGCGGGCAGACATGCAGCATGTCGAAGGACTGTTCCTGCCGGGTCACATTGCCCTCGGAATCCTTTACATCAAACCAGGCTTTTTTCGCAGGCCCGTCGACCGCGACGAGCGTCTGATTGAAAGCGAGATCAATACCATAGGCTTTGACGTATTCCATCAGAGCCGGGACATATTCCTTCACACCGAAAAGAACGCCGCCCGCATTGTGGAAGCTGACGTCGATATCCTTCAGGACACCGCGCCTCTTCCAGGCATCGCAGGCAAGGTACATCGCCTTCTGCGGGGCGCCCGCACACTTGATCGGCATCGGCGGCTGCGTGAAGAGCGCTTTGCCCCCCCTCAGTGACTGAACCAGCTCCCAGGTATAAGGTGCCATGTCGAACAGATAGTTCGAGGTAACGCCATTCTTGCCGAGCGTATCGCGCAACCCCTCGACACCTTCCCAGTCCAGTTTAAGGCCGGGCGCCACCACAAGAATGCGATAGCCGATGCGCGTTCCATCCTCGAGGACGACCTGATTGCGGTCAGGCTCGAAACCCGCACAGGCCGACCGGATCCACTTCACACCTTCAGGCATGAGCGAGTCCATTGGCCGCTCGGTCTGCTTGCGGTTGAAGACCCCGCCGCCGACAAGCGTCCATCCTGGCTGATAATAATGCTCTGTCTTCGGCTCGACGATGGCGATATCGGTCTCGCCACGCCGCTTGAGAATGCTGGAAGCCGTCGAAATGCCCGCTGCGCCGCCGCCGATAATCAGCACGTCATGAATGCGTGAAGCACGCGCGCCGACTGAACTGCCCGCAGCATTTTCCGCCGACAGACGATCTTTCAACCCTGATATATCATAGCCGGCATCCGACGCCGTTTTGAGGATTGAGTCCGCAGACAGGTGGCCTGCCTGTAACAGGGCCCAAAGGCTGACGGATCGTGTGCCCGTGCGGCAATAGGCCAGCACCGGGGCGGGCAGTTCACGCATGGCTGTCGCGAAATTCGATACGTCGGCCCGGGTGATGTCACCTGGCGTGACAGGTATATATCGGACATTGAGCCCATGCCTTTCTGCTGCCGCAAAAATCTCCTCGTGATTGGGTTGCTCGCTCGCTTCGCCATCAGGCCGGTTGATGAGGATGGCGCGATAGCCTTTCGAGGCGGCCAGGCCGACATCCTGCGCGGTAAGCTGGGGTGACACCGAAAAGTCCGGCGCAATAGTCTTGATATCCATTGGGTCGTCCTCCCGCTTCAGGATTGCCGGCTATTACAGTGCGTTGATGGGTAGCTTCATGTAGATCTTGCCATTCGGCTCGGCGGGCGGCATTTCACCTGCACGCATATTGATCTGAACCGATGGCAGGATCAGCTTCGGCATGGAAAGCGTTGCATCACGCTCGGTGCGCATCTTTACGAAATCCTCGCGCGATGTGCCTTGCTTGACATGCTTGTTGGAGTGTTTCTCTTCGCCGATCGTCGTCTCCCAGACATAGTCGTCGCGCCCCGGCGCCTTGTAATCGTGGCACAGGAAGATGCGCGTCTCATCCGGAAGCGCAAACAGCTTCTGGATCGAGTCATAGAGCGTGCCGGCATCCCCGCCGGGAAAGTCGCAGCGCGCGGTGCCGAAGTCCGGCATGAAGATCGTATCGCCGACGAAAACAGCATCGCCGATGACATGGCTCATGCAGGCAGGCGTATGGCCCGGTGTGTGGATCGCCTTCGCCTCAATCGAGCCGAGCCTGTAGGTCTCGCCATCCTTGAAGAGATGATCGAACTGGCTGCCATCGGTGTGGAACGCCTGTCCTTCATTGAAAATCTCGCCGAAAACCTTCTGGACAGTGGCGATATGTTCGCCGATCCCTGTTTGTCCGCCAAGCTGTTCGCGAACATAGGGCGTCGCGGTCAAGTGGTCGGCATGGACATGGGTATCGATCACCCATTCAACCTCCAGGCCCTTCTCCCTGACGAAGGCGATCAGCCTGTCAGCCGAGTCTGTTTTCGTGCGGCCCGAAGCCTGGTCAAAGTCCAGTAATGCATCGATGACGGCGGCCTTCTCGGTCGCGGGGTCCCAGACGACGTAACTGATCGTGTTTGTGGTGTCGTCGAAGAACCCTTGAACGGTGGGTGTGTTCATGGGTCTGTTCCTTCCTTCAGTTGAGAACACGGGCAAAATGGCCCGAGCCATCGCTTAAATTCTTCTGAATGAACCCCTCCCGCGCGACACGGCCGAGCGGCTTCGCGCCAGGGACGACCTTGTCGAGCATGACAGCGCAAAGCGCATCGACCATGGCGCCGGCGCGTGAGGCGTCCGACAGCCTGTAATAAATGGACTTCGCTTCGCGCCGGGTTTCCACCAGACCCTCCTCGCGCAGCTTGGAGAGTTCGCGCGAGAGGCGCGGCTGGCGGATCCCGATCGCCTTTTCGATCTCGCTGACCGAGAGCTCAGTATCGCGCAGCTGACAACAGATCATCAGGCGGACCGGATGCGCCAGCGCCTTTAGCAGTATTGTCGTTTCTTCGGCCAAAGGCAGCATGTCCTCGTTGTCAGGTGTCATTGATCCACTCCCCGGGGCGTATAGTACCAGGCTGCGCCATCTCCGGCGCTACGGGCGTCGGCCTCATGCATGTTGCTCGGCGCTGACAGAACGGGACGATCGCCGGGCATCCACCCTTCCGGCGTGGACACGTTGTCCGTGTCCGATGTCTGAAGTGCAGCGAGGACGCGGAGAATTTCTCCGACCGAACGGCCCACCGCCAACGGATAATGAACCATTGCACGGATCACGCCTTGAGGATCGATGAAAAAGACCGACCGGACAGACGCCGTGGAGTCTGACTCGTCATGGATCATCCCGTAAGCCCGGCCAATCGACATCGAAATGTCCTCGATGATGGGAAAGGAGATGCGCACATCGAAACGCGCCTCGATATCCTTCACCCAGGCGAGATGGGCATACAGGCTATCGACCGACAGGCCGAGCAGGTCGCACTCCAGATCATTAAACCGCTCGATCTGCTTCTGAAACGCGATGAATTCCGAGGTGCAGACCGGCGTGAAGTCAGCCGGATGCGAGAAAAAGACCAGCCAGCGCCCCCGATAGCCGGACAGCTGGACCGAGCCTTCCGTGGTCCGCGCAACAAAATCCGGCGCCGTCGCCCCGATACGGGCAGAGGGCAGTTTCGCGTCGTCCGTGCGGGAAAGATCCATTGTGTCGCTCATCAGATAATCCTTGATTTCTAATTTACGTATTACATTATACAGATGTGTCAATTGATTTGATCTGACTGTCCACCACAGAGAGACAAGCATGGAAAATTTTACGCCCCTGAGCGCGAGTATCGGCGGCGCATTGATTGGCGTCTCAGCGGTTCTGCTCATGGCACTGCACGGCCGGATCGCGGGCATAAGCGGCCTTTTCTCCGGTATGGTGTTCGCGGATCGCGGTGACCGGACCTGGCGCGTCTTTTTCGTCGCGGGACTGGTCCTCGCCGCGCCCGCATGGCTGGCCGCCAGCGGTCAGGGAATCGCGTTCGACATGGACGCAGGCTGGCCCCTGATCGTCGCGGGCGGGCTGCTGGTCGGCTTCGGCACACGGCTCGGGTACGGCTCGGGTCTGGCTGCACAAATGGTCACGGCGTGTGCGGGCTGTCCCGCCTGTCGCCCCGCTCGATGGTCTCGGTGGCACTGTTCATGGGCGCCGGCATGGCCACGGTCGCTCTCGTCAACCCCCTTTTCGGAGGCTATGGCCACGACCACACCAAGCACCAGGACCGCCGCAATACCTGACAGCCACACAGAGCCTGCCCGCCAGCGAGCAGCCCAGGCGGACGCCCCTTCACCTCGACCCCACTTGCCGAGACCGGTCCGATCCAGGACCGCCAGGCTCCGCTCTATCTCACGAAAGGCGGCAGCATTGGCGGGATTGACCTCCCAAGCCTGGAACGTCTGCCAAGTCTCCTCTGAAAGATGAGGCTCCGTCAGCTGCGCATACCAGCGCGCCGCCGCCCGCAGCCGCTCTGTGTGATCGTCCGATCGTGTGGCCATGATGATTACCCCGCTCTCGCGAGGCCTTCAGCGATGGCTGCAAGCGCCCCGGCTATATCCCTCTTCACCGTTCGTGGTGAGACTGACAGACGTTTCGCGATCTCATCATAGGTCAGACGCTCATAGCGATGCAGCCGCAAAGCCTCGGTCGCGCGCTCCGGCAAAGCAGCCATCACCGCCGTGGCAATATCCAGCATCTGCGAGTCAATGAGTTGGCGCTCGGGAGTCACGCCCCGCCCGCAGGCAACCTCGTCCTGTATGTCTCCGATCTCCGAAGAGACCCTTCGCTGCCGCACATGACCGGATTTTAGGTAATTTACGGTCAGGTTTCGCACTGTGGTGAACAGCAGCTTGCGAAGCTCTTCCCCCTCGCGGTCACCATAGGCCCGCTGCACCGCCACAAAAGCATCCTGCACCAGGTCCTCCGCATCCGCCGCGTTACCCACACGCAAGCGCGCCAGCCGTACAAGCTGGCCATACTGGCGGGAGAAGACATCCTGCAGGACACCCTCGGTTTCCTGCCTCGCTCCAAACCGGCACCTCGCATCTCTGGTGCTCGTCAACATTTCATGGCTCACGAGCGATCCTCCCGACGCGGATCGCAATCGTCGAAGAACAGGAGATAATCGAGATGCCGATGAGTTCGCCCACGAAAAAATGGGCGCTTTCTTTACGTTGAAACTTAATCGGCACCTTTCACCTCCTGCGGACTACGTCAGATACCCGCCCCAAAATACATATTATAGTACATAACACTAGAATATGTAACCGGTATTCTTGTGGCATGGATATGCGCAAGCTGGTGGGTCGAAATTTTGCGCGTCTGCGCCGCGAAAAGCGCTTGACTCAAGAGGAAGTCGAGACCCGTTCCGGGTTCAGCCAACAGTATCTGAGTGGTTTGGAGCGAGGCAAACGCAACCCGACGATCGTGACCTTGTATGAACTCTCCCAGGCCCTCGGCGTATCACATGTGGATCTGGTGATGCCGGACAACCAGGCCAGCTTGAAGAAGTAAGAACATAAGCTTCGTTCCCTTCTTGCCGACTGCCAAATGCTTTCCTTTTTACCCAAAGCTCTACAGCTTTGGCTTTAGCACGTCCTGCAGCATCTTCTTGTCGAGTGACAAGTCAGCAACAATCCGTTTCAGCGAAGTACTTTCGCCTTCCAGCTCTTACAGCCGCCGCATCCCAGATAGCATCTGGCCGTAATATCGTTTAAACTCTTCCCCAATCGGCTTTGCTTGTCCTAGACAAGTTCCGACGCGCTGTTGTTGTGACACTGGGCGCACCGCCGCATCAATTCCTTGCGCCGTTCGGGAGACGGGGCGCGAGCCGCGACTTCCGCGTCGACCATGTCATAGAGCGGATAGTATTTCTGATCGTACGTGAACGCGATTAGCTCCAGTATCATGTGCGCATTGCGTAGTTCTTCGTCCGTGACAGCCATGGCGCTATAGTCGCAAACCAGTTCGGCGCCCAATTGGATCGCGTCCAGATTGCTGCACATCGATGCAGCGTGGGGGCGGCGGTGTAACCCGGTTGAAGATATCGGAGGCGCGTGAGCCGCGCTTCTTCGAAGTCGAAATCGCCCCGCTCCGCGCCAAGCTCTTTCGCCCCCAGCTACCGCCGGCGGATTTCGTCATTCAGGACTTTCAGAATCGGAGAGAATGTCGAGCCGTACAGAACCACAATTTCCGCGGCTATTGCCTGAGCGAGTCTTAAGGATCCATCCGAAACTGCATGATGCAGTTTCCGCATCGCCATGGCGTTCATAAGTTCGAGCCGAAGGCACATGCCGCAATCACATGCATAAGCGCGCAAAATACCGGGACTGCGGCTCGTCCGGATCGCATTATCCGGCGCCTCCGAAATGGCGTCGTATCCAATCCAGGATGCGTTCGGGCCAGCTTCTTGGGGTTTTAGACGCCGAACCTATTGTCTTCGTTGAGCGTTCGGTTCCGTCCGCTTCATGATGCCAGTTCGATTTCCGGGCTTCGTCACGCTTCCGCCCCGTCTGAACCATCTCCTCGCTCCAATCACCCGCCCATACGATCCGGTTTGCGGTGATCAGATAGTGCGACCGGCACGGAAAGCTCCAATTGCCCACGGAAGGTCTCACGGTCACTGAAATGCCGTCGAATGTCATTCTCCAGTCCGTGGGGTGGAGAGGAAGCACAACCTTTTCGCCGCATCCGCACGCGCATTTGTGCGCGGTCGTCGTGTACTCGATGGAGATATAGAGAAGGCCCGGTTCTAGATCTTTAGGAATGAACTCCACGAACCGAGGCGTTAGAACCTCAATTTTCGCCGTCATGCCGCTTCCCGGATCATCGTGTGTGTCTCGACCTGGTAAATCCATACGGGCTCGCCGAAGCTGGCATAGAACCTACGATGTGCTTTCCAGAGTTGGATCGCCATATCGGCATTCAGACTGTTCATGTCCGACACCTGAATATTGGCGGTGTAAATTTCATCCTCGCCTGAATTGTTGAGCGGGATATGCGGCCGGATCGCGTCACGGGTTTCATGCGTGCTAAGAACAGCACGGAGGGTGCCGCCGATGCCTCGTGATCCGAGGTGCAGTCCCATACCGACATCAACGAAGGCGAGCTGCATCGCCTCCAGCTTAGCAATCACTTTTGCCTTGGCAGGCCCCGCGTCCATAGAGACGAACGCGAATGTCGCGCCATCGAGATGGTGTATATTGTCTGCGCAAAGACTGATGGGATGAGGAATAATACTGTTCTTCATCTGAGCATAGCGGCGCGCATGGTATTCCACCTTATGCGGCGGTGGCTGTAGTTCCGAGCGCGCGGGTGCGCCAGGCGAGCGAAACGCATTGTGTGGGTAGAATTTGTCACCATCAAACAACCAGATCTCGTCAACCGGAGCCTTGGAAACATGATCAAGGATATATGAGCCGGTGCCGCCAAGCCCGATGAGAGCGACGATTTCGCCTTTAAATAACTTGGAAAGCTGCGAGATCCCCGCCCGTGCCGATGCGCTATCGGGGAAGACGAAGGGATCGTTTTCTGAGGCGCTTGGTGGCAAGGCTCCCACCCTCGAACTAGCCGTGGGGTCGATCGCGTGAACCTCGCTTAGAATAATCGCCTCATACGTGGTCACCTTCTCGTAATAGTCACGATAACCTCGGCGCCCATTTGCCTCACGAGGCTTATTGGAGAAGCCGCAGCGCAGATTGAGTTCGCCGAGCCTTTTGATCGTCGGGCTGGTCGGTCCGAGCGCCGCCAGCGGTCGGCCTTTGCGGTCACAAGGCGTTTCTCCTGCGAACGACATTACGTGTCTACTCGGAGGAACCGTGCCCTCCGCCGTGGCGTCAAGCGGGCAAACGAAAGTGCCACGGCGAATGTTTCCCCCCGAATCCAGATAGGGAATTTCTTCGACGACAAGGTGACCGTCCTCAACTCGGACGGCATAACCCTCATCGACGAGCCTTTTCAGATCCGTGCTACGATTTATCAGTTGCTGAGACATTGAAGACCATCCCCTCTACGACGCGGATTTTCCCACCTTCCAGCAGCGAACCTTCCGGCCGGCGCTTTGGCCCCCTTGAGAACGAGACCGTGAAGCAAACCTGGTCTCGCCCGAACAGTTTGGGGAATGCGAGTTTCGCGAGTTCCGAGAAGGAAATCCGTCCCTTATCAACTGTGATCTGTTCGCCGTTCAGAATGATGTGGAGGGTCGCGTCATGGGGCTCCCCCGAGCGAATCCGTTCCACGCCTTCGCGGCGCAGGCGGACCTTGCCGTCGTCGGGAACGAGACGGTCTCTGTCTGAATCCAGATACAAATCCTGGTCATCTGAAATTTCGCCGATGACTCTTAGATCGGCAACAGAAATCTCGTCATCGCCCCAAACGACCTCCCGTTCATTGAGGGTCGCCCGAAAGAGGCGGTCGCCTTTGAACGCCCGCAATACCGGCGGTGTGTCGATATCGAGCCTGATGGTCTCATCAAGCCCGAGAACCTGGGTTCCAGCGTTCGCGTACAGGACCAACGAGAAGTCAGATGCCGGCCGATAGCGGCCCAAGTTCAGGACGTCGCGTCCTGAAGTTTCCGGATCATCGGTTTCCAGAATGCGATTGTCGAAGACAAGTCGATATTGGGGTCGAGAGGCAGGTTGCGCCATTGGACTACTCCATAGTTGTTTCGCCCCAGCGCCGGGCCCAGCGGAGCTTGACGGAAAGCGCGCAGTGTGATTCTTTGTCCTAGAAGTAAGACGCCTTTCACGCATGAGACGCTTTCTGTCTCACTCATGAAACACTTTAGGAACACTGCCCATGAGTCGTCAAGGGGCGTGTCGTACGACACGCGTAAAATGACCCTGAACATCAATGAACTCGGAGAAATGGTGATTGAACGCAGGGGAACGCTAGGCGTTCGGGCCGCCGCAAATGAAATCGGGATTAGCCCATCAACATTATCGCGGATCGAAAACGGCCATGTCCCCGACCTAGCCACCTTTGCCGCAATCTGCCGATGGCTGAAAGTCGATCCAACGCGCTTCCTTGGCATGCAGGCAGCGGAGGCGAGCGAGGAATCGGCAACGGTTCATTTGCGCAAGAAGAAGACAACGTCCGCGGATACCGCCACTGCGCTCGGAGGAATGATCATCGCTGCGCAACAAGCACTGCGTGATCTCGAAAACATCTAACAATGCGGCGCGGCTTTAAAACCCAAGCCGAGAAGCTGGCGCTGAAACACCGTTCGTCATTCGGTGTCACGGCCCAGGACCGTCTCGACCCGCGGCTGTTCTTGAAAGATATGGGCCTAATCGTATGGACCCCCGAGGAAATTCCGGGAATGGATGCATCTCATGTGCGGCAACTCACGAAGGCTGATCCCGATAGCTGGTCCGGCGTAACCGTTAAGGAAGGTGGAAGAACAGCGATCATCGTGAATTCTGCCCATCCGGTAACGCGTCAGGCCAACACTCTTATGCATGAGTGGGCACATATAGAACTGCGTCATAAGCCGAGCCGAGCCGACCGATCGGTCGGCGGCATACTGCTTCTAAGTGACTATCCTGCAGAGATTGAGGACGAGGCAGACTGGCTAGCGGGATGTATGTTAGCCCCTAGAGACGGTCTTCTGTATCATTGTGGTCGAGGGCTGGCGGCTCCGGACGTGGCCACGCACTTTGGCATTAGCGAACAGCTCGCGAACTGGCGCATCGGGAAGACTGGTGTTCGCCGCCAGCTCGGTTATCGCTGGTAGTCAGCAAAACGAATGCCGACTGATGGATTAAATTGATTATGTCTTACGGAAGCGGTCCCGAAGGCGGTTTTAATCAGGCCAGCAAAGCCTACAAAGCTGCGCCGCGCTGGCGCCGACGCCGAGATCGAAGTTTCAGTTCTTGGAGGCTTCGACTCCGTTCTCGCGTTGAAATCGGAATTTGCTGCCCACGGGTTCTCCGTTGAAGAGATAATGAAGGTTCTCGATGGAGATGAACAGAGAACTCATCGTGCTAATCAACGCTCGACTAGTGGGAACAGACCCCCAGTACCACCGTCAGATTGTCTCGCACGAATTGCGCGAGAACGCTGTCTGGATTGGTGCTCAGTTGCATGGAAAAGACGGGACCGCCACAATTCGGACAGTGGCCGCGCTGCTGCACGTCTCGCCGAGCACCGTTAGCCGTTGGTTCCAACCAGGCGAATTCGAGCGGGAATGCGAATATCTTTCGCATGCATTTAAGGCGGATGGATCTTTAAAGCCGTCAATTCCGGGTCGTGGTTCCGGCACAGGAAACGACGGTCAATAGTTGTTGCGAACAAAACAATTTGCGCAACACCTCTAGGAGTCGGCATTCATACCAGCAAGCCAACGTGGATGTGTTGCAGTGAGCGCCTTGTTTCGGATGATCGAGAAGTCGACGCTATCTATTGGAAGCGCTCGCGCAACTGGGCTTGGCGTGATTTGCTTAACAATAGTGCTCATCACCTTCGCACTGAGGTGATTGCGTTCAAAACGTTCTAATAATTTGAATTCGAGGGTGCCTTCAGCCCCTGCGTCTCACTCTCGAAGAATGCGGCCCGCATCGGCTCGGTGACCGATGGCGACATGAAAGAATTCCGCGTCAGCCAGGCGCTGGGCAAGAGCTGGTCATCGGGTATCCGAGTGTGTTTACCATGGGGGTCTCCTTTTCATTCCTTGGCTTGGTCTCAGGGAACTCCTTGTCCCCGTCGACGCCGGACTGTGAGGTCGGACAGGGGCGCGCCTTCGAACCCGTCATGGTCATGGATCGCCCATTCTTCCGCGTCCGGCAGCGGCGAGGCCGCCAGCATGGCGCGGACCGCGTCCATGATCCCGTCCGGTGTGGTCGCAGCAATCCATGTCCCGTGCAGATAGCCGGAATTATACGCCGCAAGGCAGATGGGATAATCGGACGCCACATCGCGCCGGGAGCGTCTGCCCCGAACGCTGTCACTCCGATAACTTGCGGGAAGGAAGGGACTTCCGGTCAGAAGAAGGAGAAGACAGTTATGAAGTATTTCGCTGGGATTGATGTTTCGCTGAACGAGTCGAGCGTGTGCGTGGTGGATGAAACAGGGGTGATCATCGGTGAAGCCCGAGGTGCATTGCCGAGGTGCAACGACGCGATCCGGAAACGGAGTTGACGAACCATGTCCGATTAGAGAAGGCCACATAGGCGGGGGTGGGCGGCGAGAAAGTCGGCAGGCCGGACCCCCTTAGCCGGTGGCGCAAGGCGGAAAGGTAGGCCGCTGACATGGCTTTCAGACGAACCAAACCCCGGCGCCTTGCGCCAGCGGCGGGTCCGGGCAGACCGGTCGTCCGCCCACCGCCGTCTGGAAGGGATCTGTCAGGACGCCGGGGAGGAACAAGCCGCCGGTCGCGCACCAGAGGCCGAATCCGTACAAGCTGATCTGACATGACCTTGCACATTCGCGAATTTCGGGAGGAGGATCGTGACCACGTCGTCGCGCTCTGGAGCCTGTGCGAGCTCACGCGACCCTGGAACGATCCGGATGATAGCCATGGTAACCTATCTCTCCAGGCGCAGATGGAATATAGCTTGGCACCGGAAAAGCTAGCTCGACAGAGTTCTCGGTTTCATCTGGGAGGCTGAAGGCATCGTCCCGCGAGAAAGCCTCACAACGGCAGAAATCGGATATACATCATCACCGCAAGCTGGATGATCTCGGGCGACGTCTTGGGTATCCAATTACGCTAGCAGGGCCCATCTGCCCGCTCAAACCGCGTTTGCTCTGACAGTATCCGGCGCTTTGCTTCTGCACCCCACCAGCGGCTCATAGTCGGGGCCTGACTATTCGAAAACCACCTTGCCGCAAACCCCCATGGGGTATATGTTGCGAATATGAATGCTCTTGTAGCAATAATCGCAACGGCGCTTTTCAGCCTGTCCCAACTTCTGTGCGGCTGTTCGCCAGAGGCTCTGCCACGATCAACTGACAACATCGCGATGGCTCTTGATGCCCATCAAATGCACGGGTTTGAGGACAGTATTCCCTGCGACGAAGATACTGATGATTGTCCAGCCCAGATCGCGACTGTAGCTCAAGCCGACAGCGCTCCGAATTCTATTCAGAGTTTATCAAAAGCAACGATCATTCCTTCCAAAATTCCAGTCAGATTCGGTTCGCCATATGCAGACCAGCGTGGTGAACCGATCGGCCAGAATTGGCAAAGTCCAGACCCCGCACATACACCGGTAACACTTAGGGTCCGTCTTCAGAGCTGAGTTTATGAGCGTCTGCGAAAGCAGTCCGTTTCAGTCGTATTCTCAATTCATGGAGACCAAACGTGTTCAATAGAAGACATCTACTTCAGACGGCGCTAGGCGCTGGCGCTGCCTACGGGGCTACCAGCCTCCTGCCCGCTTGGGCGAGATCAGCGAGCCGCGGAAATCTCGGAATTCCCTCGCTCGCCGGCACCGAATTCGACCTGGATATATCGAGATTCCCGGTGCGCATAGGCGGAAAGGCGGGCCTGGCGACCGGCATAAACGGCACGCTGCCGGCTCCCCTGCTCCGGTTCCGGGAGGGTGACGATGTCACGCTGAACGTCACCAACAGGCTGGATGAAGACACTTCGATTCATTGGCATGGACTGTTGGTGCCATTTCACATGGACGGTGTTCCAGGAGTCAGTTTTCCGGGAATCAAGCCCGGCGAGACGTTCAGTTACAAATTCAGGATTCCGCAGAATGGCACCTACTGGTACCATTCTCACTCCGGTCTGCAGGAACAGCTCGGACATTATGGTCCGATCGTGATTGACCCAAAGGATGCCGATCCTGTCGCGTACGACAGGGAGTATGTTCTCGTTCTGAGCGATTGGAGTTTTACCAGCCCTCACAGGCTGTACGGCAAGCTGAAGAAAAATGCCGAAAGCCTGAATTTCAATCAACCGACCCTCACCGAACCGACAGGTCTTGGTGGTATGTGGGGACAGATGCGCATGAGCCCGCGTGATCTCGCTGACGTCACAGGGGCAACCTATACCTATCTGATCAATGGCCAGTCGACAGAAGACAATTTCAACATGGTCTTCCGACCAGGCGAGAAAGTTCGCCTCAGGATTGTCAATGCCGCGGCCATGACCCTGTTCAATGTCAGGATACCGGGACTGCCCATGACCGTGGTTCAGTCTGATGGGCTGAACATACAGCCTGTCGAGACCGATGAGTTTCAGATGGGCGTGGCTGAAACCTACGATATCATCGTGGAGCCCACCGAAGAACGCGCCTATGCATTTGTGGCAGAGTCCATCGATCGTTCAGGCCAGGCTGTTGCTACGCTGGGCCCGCGTCCGGGAATGCGGGCAGAAGAACCCGAGATGCGGGCGGTTCCAATGCTCACAATGCGGGACATGGGTATGGATCACAGCATGATGGGCGGCATGTCCGGTATGGACGATGGCAATGTGTCAGGCATGGATCATGATGCCAGTGAGGACATGACGTCCGGCACCAAAGACCATAGCGGCATGAGCGGTCACGAGATGGGCAACATGGCCATGAAGCCGGACCCGCACGGACCATCCGTCCAGCCCGCCAGAAAGCTTGAGGCCGACATTCAGCGCGGCCCAGGGGTGGCCAATGTCGCGGCCATGCCAATGAGCCGGCTGGACGAACCGGGGATTGGTCTTGATGACGTTCCTCACCGCACGCTCACATACAGCCAGTTGCGTGCACTTGAGATGAACGAGGACCACAGACCGCCCGGGCGGGAGATCGTCGTTCATCTGACCTCGAACATGGAACGTTATATGTGGTCCTTCGATGGCGTGAAGTTTTCCGAGGTAACCGAATCCATCAAATTCTATGAAGGTGAACGGGTTCGCCTGACCCTGATCAATGACACCATGATGCCGCACCCGATCCACCTGCACGGCATGTTCTTCGATCTCGTCAATGGCGGCGGCCATCATCTTCCCCGCAAGCATACGGTGATCGTGAAACCGGCAGACAAGGTCAGTGTCGACATCTCCGCGGAGCATGTCGGCGACTGGGCATTTCACTGCCACCTTCTATACCACATGCACGCTGGCATGATGCAGGTCGTGAGCGTGATCCCGGAAGCTCCGGCTGACACCGGGACCGCGTCCATGGATCATGAGAACATGAATCACGGGGAGGTACACTCATGACTTTCCGTTCGACAGGCCTGACCCTGCTCACCGCGTTTTCCTTTATTGGCTCTGGAACAGCCCTCGCACAAGACGCACCACAAACGGCGCCCTGGAATCAGGCTGAAGCCATCTATGGCGAAGAAGCCATGACCGAGGCTCGCAAGGACATTCAGGCGGAAGGCGGTGCTCAACCGGCTTTCATGATCATGGCCGACAGGCTCGAAGTCCAGTTTGCAGACGATGAGGACACGCTGCTCTGGGATGGTCAGGGCTGGTATGGCGGCGACATCAACAAGTTCTGGGTTAAAACAGAAGGCGATGTATCCCTTGATGCCGGCAAGATAGAGGACGCGGAGGTTCAGGCGCTCTGGTCGCGTGCAATTACCCGTTACTTCGACCTTCAGGCGGGTCTGCGTCAGGACCTTGAACCGGAAGGGCGAACCCATGCGGTCCTTGGCCTTCAGGGGCTCGCGCCCTACTGGTTCGAAGTCGATGGTGCCGCCTTCCTCAGTACGGACGGTGACCTGACGGCCAGGGGCGAAGCGGAGTATGACCTGCACCTGACGCAACGCCTCGTGCTGCAGCCTCGGGCGGAGATAGAATTCTCCGCACAGGACATCCCTGAACGCGAACTTGGGACGGGTCTGACCGGCCTCAATGCCGGTGTGCGGCTCCGTTACGATATTCGCCGCGAATTCGGTCCCTATATCGGCGTCGAATGGCAAAGTGCTTTTGGCGGGACCCGCGACATGATTGAAGCCGCAGGCGGCGAGGCAAACCAGGCGGTTTTCCTTATCGGCCTCCGGACCTGGTACTAGGAGGCCATTATGGAAAACCTGATCGAACCGAACATCCACCCTATCCTGGTACATTTTACCTATGCCCTGGGTGTCTCGGCAGCCCTTGCCTATATCGGCACACTTTTCCTGCCTGCAGGGCGTATGCGTGACAATCTCCGCCCGGCAGCAGATTGGATGCTGGCACTGGCGTCCGTCGCGGTCATTGCAACCATCGCTGCAGGCTTTCAGGCTTACTATAGCGTCGCGCATGACGGCCCCTCACATGAAGCGATGACAACCCACCGGAACTGGGCTGTCCCAAGCGGTCTTGCCCTGCTCGCACTCGCAGCCTGGCGCTGGGTCCGCAGGGCCTCGGCTCCGGGCACCCTCTTCACGTTTGCGGCGGTGATCGTTGCCGGACTCCTCACGGTCACCGCCTGGTGGGGCGGAACCATTGTCTACAAATATGGTCTTGGTGTGCAGAGCCTGCCGGAAGCGAGCGGCCCGGGTCACGATCACGATCATGGTGGCGGATCTGAATCTGGCCAGGGCCACGATAATGCTGACGGACATCATGGCAGCGCGACTTCGTCGCCTGAAGAACCAGAGCCTGCTGAAACCGGCACGCCTGATTCAAAGCCTGCCGGGCATGACAATTCGGACGGGCATCATGGTTCTGCTGGCAATTCCAGTTCGGCGGACGATCAGGACACCCATGCCGGTCCCGACACACCAACAGGTGTTCCTGCCGGACATGACAACTCTGATGGCCACCATGATCCCTTGCCCGCCTCTGCTGACGAGCGAGCAATTCTCGACATAATCAATGCCGTCGAGACAGGCTGGGAAAACGGAAACGGCGAACCTTTCCGCACTCATTTCCAGGACTGGGACGGAGCAAGGTATTTCGAATCCGGTGGCGGGAATACCGGCCTCGATGATCTCGTTGAAAATCATGTCGAACCGGAAAAGGACGCGATACCGGATCTCGACCTGGGCTTCTCAAATATTCATATCCACTTCGAGGGCGACAATTTCGCTTGGGCTGTGGCAGATACGACCGTCACGGGCACCCTTGCATCCAGCGGAGAAAGGCTCGACCGGACGGGCAAGCAGACCATGCTTTTCCGTAAGATCGGCACTGCCTGGAATGTCGTTCACACGCATTCATCCTCAAGAGCGTCGCGGCGGTAGACCGTGGCCCCGGAAAACGATGCCGGAGCGGGTCCTCAACAGGATCCGCTTTTCGGTACGAACCATTTCACACTGTTGCGATGGTTCCTGGCAGGCGCTGTGCTTGTTGGCCATGCATGGATGATTCCGACAGGGTATGAACCCACACGCATACATGACTGGACCTTCAGCTATCTGGCGGTGAACGGCTTCTTCATCCTCTCCGGATTGCTGATTGCCAAGAGTCTGGCGACCCGGAACGAACTCGCCAGCTACGCCCGATCACGGTTATTGAGAATATATCCTGCCTTCATCCTGCTGATAATCGCGCTTCTGTTGGTTTTTGGACCGCTCTTCGGGAGGCCTCGCGGGATCGCGTATCTCGGCCAGGCAGAGCCCTGGGCCTATGTCACACGCACCCTTCTTATGGGCGATCCACTGACAAGCCCCGGCGGGGTTTTCCATGCTTCACCCGAGCCGGTCTTCAATGGGGCGCTCTGGACCATACGCTATGAAGTCCTGGCCTATCTGCTCGCCGCAATCGGATTCATGCTGGGGGCACTGAAAAGACCTGGGACAACAGTGGCGCTGCTTGTCGCTTCGCAGCTTGCCTATCTTGCCATCCAGCATCCACCGTTGGCCGACCTGTTACCGTCGGGTGTCATTTCCCTGTTCCGGTTCACGACCGCTTTCCTGATCGGCATGGTGCTCTGGCACTTTCCAAAGCTGCGGCAACCGGGTCCTGTTGGCATGTTTCTGGCGCTGGCTGCGTTTCTCCTGTTCGGCTGGAGCGCGGTTGGCGAATTGCTCGCCAATCTTCTTCTTGCTGCGTGTCTCATGCAATTTGGGCTGGTTGCACGTCCTTCATACCGCTTCGCAAGGATGCCCGATTATTCTTATGGCATCTATATCTGGCACTATCCGGTCCTGCAAAGCGTCCTGATGTCCAACCGGGATATGCCTCCAGCACTCCTCCTCGCGATCTCGACACCACTTGTGCTGTTATGCGCTGGCACCTCCTGGCACCTGGTGGAGAAACCAGCCCTGAAACTCAAACGCTGGCGGCGCAGATCGGGCAGGCTGTCAGACTAGCATGCGAAGACGGCGGCCCACCGCTCCGTAGTTCGAACAGGGGCGAAAATCCTGTTCGGAGTTGCATTGCACATACCCCGTCAGGGTATTATATCCAGTGTTTCGGATTGATCATATCGGCTGATCAATAAACGGTCTGAAGATCAAAACCGTCTGTCTCCATCCCTGCCGAAAGGTCAGAGCCATGAGCAACAACGAGCAACCTCATCATGACCATGCCTGTCATCATCATGACAATGCGGTAGCTGAGAAACCTGACGACGCCTATGACAATGTCCCTGCCGATTATGCTGGCAAGATCTGGACCTGCCCGATGCATCCGCAGGTTCGCGAAATGTCGAACACAGGATGTCCGATCTGCGGCATGGCACTCGAACCGGAAACAGTAACCGCCGAACAGGATACGAGCGAACTCGATGACATGACACGGCGCTTCTGGGTTGCCCTGGCGCTATCGGTGCCGCTGCTTGCCTTTGTCATGGGGGAGATGATTCCCGGTAGTCCACTCAGAAGCTGGGTCGACCCATCCTGGGGTGTCTGGCTTCAGGCCGGTCTGGCGACACCGGTCGTTCTCTGGTCCGGCGCGCCCTTCTTTGCCCGTGGATGGGACTCGGTGAAACGCCGTAGCCTCAATATGTTCACCCTGATCGCCATGGGGGTCGGGGTCGCCTACCTGTACTCGCTGGTCGCGAGCGTCGCACCTGGTATTTTCCCTGATTCCTTCAGAGGGCATGGCGGTACGGTCGCGGTCTACTACGAGGCCGCCGCGGTGATCGTCACACTCATCCTTCTCGGACAGGTGCTCGAACTACGCGCCCGCCATGCCACTTCTGGCGCAATCCGGGCGCTCCTCGAACTCACTCCACCGACCGCCCGCCGGATCGCCGGGGACGGCAGTGACGAGGAAGTCGACCTTGCCGAAGTCAGGGCTGGCGATCACCTGCGCGTTCGCCCAGGCGAAAAAATCCCGGTCGACGGTGAAGTGATCGAGGGACGATCCCCGGTCGACGAATCCATGGTCACCGGGGAGCCGGTCCCCGTGGAGAAAACTGAAGGCGAGCGAGTCACTGGCGGGACGGTCAATGGTACCGGATCACTGGTCATGAAGGCCACACATGTCGGCGCGGAAACGCTCCTGTCGCAGATCGTCCAGATGGTCGCGGCCGCCCAGCGTTCGCGCGCGCCAATTCAGCGCCTCGTCGATATTGTGTCCTCGGTTTTCGTGCCAACCGTGATCGCCATATCGATCATCACCTTCATCATCTGGGCCATATTTGGACCGGATCCGGCCATGGCCTTCGCCATCGTGAACGCCGTCGCGGTCCTGATCATCGCTTGCCCCTGTGCGCTCGGTCTCGCGACACCCATGTCGATCATGGTCGGAACCGGCAAGGGTGCCTCGAACGGCATCCTGATCAAGAACGCCGAAGCACTGGAGACGTTCGAAAAGGTCGATACCATCATCGTTGACAAGACAGGGACGCTGACCCTGGGACATCCTGAACTTGTGCGCATCCAGCCCGCAGATGGGTTGGAGGAGACAGCGCTGCTCGGGCTGGTTGCCGCTGTTGAACGCTCGAGCGAGCATCCGCTGGCCGAAGCCATTGTCCGCGGGGCGGAGACGCACAGCGCACCAGACCAGACGGCCCGGAACTTTCAGTCCGTCACCGGTGAAGGCGCACAGGCCGAAGTCGACGGCAAGCGTGTGGCCATCGGTAACCGCAAGATGATGGAGCGTATCGGGGCCTGGTCCGGTGATCTCGGCGCGGACGCGGACAAGTACCGGTCGGAAGGACAGACGGTGATGTTCGTCGCCGTCGATGGCAAACCTGCCGGACTCGTCGCCGTGGCCGACCCGGTCAAGGAAACCACGCCTGAAGCCATCAAGCGTCTTCACGCCGAGGGCCTTAAGATCGTCATGCTCACCGGCGACAGCGAAAATACGGCCCGCGCCGTGGCCGCAAAGGTCGGCATTGACGAAGTCCATGCCGACGTCTCGCCGGAAGACAAGCACCGCATCGTGTCAGATCTCCAGAAGGGTGGCGCGCGTGTCGCCATGTGCGGGGACGGCATCAATGATGCCCCCGCCCTCGCCCAGGCCGATGTCGGCATTGCCATGGGCACCGGCACCGACGTTGCCATGGAGAGCGCAGGTGTGACCCTGGTCAAAGGCGACCTGATTGGCGTCGCGAAAGCACGTGAACTCAGCCATGCGACAATGCGCAATATCCGCCAGAACCTCTTCTTTGCCTTCATCTACAATTCACTCGGTGTGCCGGTTGCGGCGGGTATCCTCTACCCCTTCTCCGGTCTGTTGCTCAGCCCCATGATCGCAGCGGCCGCAATGAGCCTCAGCTCGGTTTCCGTGATTGCGAATGCGCTGCGGCTTCGAGGCCTGAAACTCTGATATTACGGGAACAGAGACAGCATCCGGACCACCCTTGCATGTCTGGAAACATCGAGTGCCTTCCTGCTTGGGCCCCTCCTGGACTCCTTCATCTCCGTGCTCATGCATAAAGACCAGACCATGAGGATTTCTGCAGCGCCGGAAAGAAAGAGTCATCGTGGAACCCCTGGAGGGTATGCTCCGTTAGTGGCTAAAATACCCCATGCCCGTATAAGGAGGATCTAAGAATGGAAATGAAAACCAGCTATTGGCGGTTTGCCGCGATGATTGCGACCTCGACGGTCGTCATGCTCGGGCTGATGTATCTGAACACCTATGCCTGGGAACATGTCTACTGGAGTGAGACGCGCTTCTACATGGCCTTCATCATGGGTGCGGCCATGGCCGTCGTGATGCTGAGCTTCATGCTGAACATGTATAGGAACCGGCGGGTCAATCTTGGCATCTATGCCGGCGCGGCGGTCGTTTTCGTGCTGGCCCTCTGGCTCGTTCGCAGCCAGGCCACGGTGGAGGACCGCTCCTACATGGAAGCCATGATCCCGCACCATTCCATCGCCATCATGACCAGTGAACGCGCCAATATTGACGATGTGCGCGTGAGAAAACTCGCTGATGAAATCATCACCGCGCAGCGCCGTGAGATCAAGGAAATGGAATGGCTGATCTCCGATATCGCCGCGAACGGTCCGGCAGCAACCGAAAGCGAGGCCGCCACCCGCCCCGTGCCTGATTTCGAGGGCCAACTGGATCCCGTACAGCCCGCCGGAAGCAATGTTGGAGAGGACTAGTGCACCCGGTCTCCCCAGCCGGGAAAGTCCGAATTTTACATAGGAGCCAAGCAGTATGAGACTCGAAAAGGTCAAGACACCAGGCCTTGCCCACCTCTCCTACTTTCTGAGCGCCGGTGGCGAAGCTGCCATCATCGACCCGCGACGGGATATTGATGTCTACCTGGAGCTTGCCCGCAATGATGGCGCCGTCATCAAGCACGTTTTCGAGACCCACAGGAATGAGGACCTGCTCTCAGGCGCCCCTGTCCTGAGGACAGAAACCGGTGCACAGGTCTGGCACGGGCCCAACCCTGAAAAACCGATCCAGTACGCAGCTGAGACGCGGGAGGGTGACACGTTCGAGATCGGTGGCGCCTTGCTGAAGGTGCTCGAAACACCCGGACACACCGATGACAGCCTGTCCTATGCGCTTTATGACAAAAGCTTCGACGAGGCGCCCGTGGGCGTATTCACGGGCGACGCGCTATTTATCGGTGATGTCGGTCGGACGGACTTCTATCCCGAGCGGAGACGTGAAGTCGCCGGCCTGCTCTATGACAGTCTTGCAAAGCTTACAGCGCTCGGGGATCAGTGCCTGGTCTATCCGGCACACGGGGCCGGCTCGATCTGCGGTTCCGGCATGGCCGACCGGGAGTTCTCGTCGATCGGCCATGAGAAGCTTAACAATCCACGCCTGCAGATCGAGGACCGGGAAGCTTTCATCGACGCCAAGGTTGCCGAGAACCATTATATTCCACCCTACTTCCGGCGCATGGAAGAGGGGAACATGGAAGGCACCGGGGCCGCACCATCGGACCCGCAGCCCTCCTCCCCGGCCATGCTGCTCGATCCGGGCGATGCGATCTGCCTCGATGTTCGCGGTATTTTCGACTTTGCCGGGGGGCACCGCACGGGTTCGCTCTGCATCCCGCACGGCATGCTCGCCGCCTTTGCTGGCTGGTTGCTGCCAAGCGACAAACCCGTGCTTCTGGTCGCCCGCAACGCGGACCAGGCAGTCGATGCTGCTACGACGCTTCAGCGGATCGGCTTCGACAATGTGAGCGGATTTGTCAGCGGCACAATGCCCCTGGCGGTCAAGAATGGTCCGCTCGAAATGCTGGATTTCGTGGACACTGAAACGGTCGCCTCGCGCGTGGACACCCCCCCGGCTGGCTGGACCCTGCTCGATGTACGCACGATCGACGAGTACGAAAGCGGTCACATCATGAACAGCCGCCATGCCTATGTTGGCAAACTGCCCGATGCGGCCAGCGATCTCGATCCGGGCCAGCCCGTCACCGTCATGTGCGGGACCGGCGCTCGCGCCACCATCGCAGCCTCCCAGCTCATGCGGAGCGGTTTTTCCAGGGTCGATGTCTATATCGGTTCGATGAAAGCATGGACTGCCGCGGGAAAACCGACCTGTTCATAAATCCATTGAAGCGCTTGGCTTCGGGACTTCCCGCTAATTTGTCCTGGAGCCTTGCGTTTTCCCGGGCCCGGGACGCGATACCGCTGCAATCAGGGTTGGATCGAACACGTTTCTTTTCCATATAATACCCTGACAGGGGTATTTGACGATGAAATCAGACACAAGAGACGCCGCCATTCGACGACTGTCCCGGATTGAGGGTCAGGTTCGCGGTGTATCGAAAATGGTCTCCGACGACCGCTACTGTATCGACGTCATCCGCCAGGTGCAGGCCATCAAGGCCGCACTGGCCGGACTGGAGCACACGATACTTGATGACCACATCGCCACCTGCGTCGACGAAGCCTTGACCGGCAGCAATGTGACCGAGCGGCGTGACAAGGTCGAGGAACTGGTTGCGGTTCTAGGCGGACGCAGGAAGTAACAGCATACCCCGTTGGGGTATTGACTTGCTGAGGCGCCTGGCGTACAGATGATCTCACATGCAACTCATGATGCGCCTTCTGATAATTGTGGCGGCCGTACTGGTGACGGCCCAACCCGTCATGGCGTGCCCCTTGATGCTGGAGTCGGCACAACAGGCTTCTGTAAGCCAACATGCCGAACATCCCTGCACGGAAATGATTGCAGGACAGCGCATCCAGGTGCCGTCCGACAGCCCGCTTCAATCTGACTGCCCGGTGGGCAATGATTGCAGCCCTATGCTGATCCAGGCGCAGGTGGACGCTAACCCGACAGCGACCGCAGCAGAGCCCGCCCAGGTGTTTGCCGCTGTTCTTGCCGATCCACCGGTCGCCTTCCGCCCGGAAAGGACGGTTTTCAAGACCGGCCCGCCTCCGGCGCCCGATCTTCCTCTCTTTACGCCCGTTAGCCTGAAACAGCGTCTCCTGAATTGAGAGCGATGATTTCTGGTGGCCTGAAAGCCACCCGGACCATCGTTTCAGACAATTCAGGAAGACCCGTTTCATCATGTCAAAAATGTCCAGGAGCCTGCTGGCGACCGCGCTTGTCTCGGTTGTGCTGGCAAAAGGCGCCCACGCCCAGAGTTTCCAGGATCTGGAATCCCGTCTCAGGGGCCACCCCAGCCTGACAGCCCTTGGCTATGAAGCCGAAGCCGGCCGTGAAAGAGCTATCGCGGCCACAGCCCTGCCGGATCCGGTAATTTCGGTCGGCATCAACAATTTCCCGATCTTCAGTCCGTCATTCGACAGCTACCTGCCGACCAACAAGGCGGTCGGCATCCGACAACAGTTTCCAAACCTCGCGGGCCGTGAAGCCCGCGCCGGTGAGGCCCGTGCGATGTCGGCACAGACCGAGGCGGTTCGCGATGCCCGATACGCGGCATTGCGCGCTGAACTGATCGTCCTTCTCGCTGACAAGAGAAGAATAGCCAGACAGAGAACCCTCGCCGAAGCGCGAGATGCCAAATATGACGAGCTTGTCGACATTGTCGAAGCAGAAATCGATGCGGGCCGTCCGGCCGTCTACCGCCTTGCCGAAATTGAAGGCGAACGGGCAGAAGTGTCCCGGACGCTTGTCGATCTTGATCGGCAGGAAGCCGAGACCGATGCACAGCTCGGTGATCTCGTTGGTCTTGTGCCGTCGTCCACCCGTGTTCCACCGCTGGCTGAGAGAGACTGGTCAGGCGCGGCCCTTGAGTTTCACACCGTGCGTGTTGCCGATGCGGCGGTCCGGGTTACCGATTACGGTGTCAGTGAGGCCCGCTCGGCATGGCAGCCGGAATGGGGCGCCGAGGTCACCTACCAGCAACGCGATGAAGGTGCGATGTTCGCCGGTGATGACTGGGTCTCCGGCAAGGTGACATTTACGGTCCCGCTCTGGGCTGAAAAGAAACAGGCTCCGAAACTCCGGGCCGCCAGGGCTGAACGGTCGGCCGCCGAACAGCGTTACCAGGCCGCCGCGCGAAATGCAGCGGCGCAATATGCGTCCAGAGATGCGATTATCAGGTCAGCCGCTTCCAGTATCGAAGTCCTGCAAGGCAAGATCTCCGCTGTAGAAGACGAGGTCCAGGCCCAGCTGATCACCTATGAATCCGGTGTTGGCGGCTATGCGCCGATCATCGATGGCGAGATCGCCATTCTGAAACTCCGTGCGGAAATCGAAGCTGAAAAGGCCCGCAAGGCCGCTGCGACCGCGCGCCTCAACGCGCTCCTGGTGACACAATGAGAAAGACATTCCTGATAATGGGTACCGCATCGGCTGCCCTCTTGCTTGCCGCGTGCGGGGCACCGGGTGGCTCGCAAGGCGGCCAGGGTGAAAAGCCGAACGCCTCGAGCGAGACGCAGCAATACACCTGCCCCATGCACCCCCACTATATCTCGACCGATCCGGACGGCACCTGCCCGATCTGCGGCATGGACCTGGTGCCTGCCGACAAGACGCAGGAACCGGCCAGCTCAAAAGGGGAAGTCCTTTACTACAAGCATCCCATGGGCAAGCCGGACACGTCGCCCGTTCCGAAAAAGGATTCCATGGGCATGGATTATATCCCGGTCTATGCCGATGACACCGGCTCGGGCGTGGCGGTCTCGCCGGAAATGATCCAGACCATGGGGATCAGGACCGCGCCGGCCGAGACCAGGGATTTCAGCCGGGCACTGCGAGCCTTCGGCACAGTCGAGACCAATGAACGGCTGGAGAATGTTACCGTATCGCGGCTCGAAGGCTGGATCGAGGATCTGGCGGTCAATGCCGAGGGCGACGCGGTACGCCCTGGCCGTCTCCTCTACCGGGTCTACAGTCCGGACCTCATCGCCGCGCAGAAGGATTATCTGAACTCGTTCAGGATCGGCAACGAAGCGCGTATCGCGTCGGTCCGCCAGCGCCTGCGCTCTCTTGGCATGCAGAATGCGGCCATCGACCAGCTGACCGAAACACGCCAGGTCATTGAGCGTGTCCCGGTCTATGCGGAAGCTGGCGGCACGGTTGCCGAGCTCCAGGTTCGCAATGGTGACTATGTCAAACCCGGTACGCCGATCTTACGCCTGCAATCCTATGCTGGCGTCTGGGTCATTGCCTCTGTGCCCGAGAGCGATTTGCCGCTGGTCGATACAGGGATGCCGGTAAAGCTTGACTTTCCAAGCGCGCCCGATGCCCCCGGCAAGGGCCGGGTCGACTATATCTATCCGACAATCGACCCGAAAACCCGCACGGCCGATGTCCGGATCGAAGTTGACAATGCATCAGGCTATCTTCGCCCGGGCGCCTATGCAGACATAAGCCTGAATATCGGTGGCCGTCCGCGGCTTTCGGTTCCAAGTGAAGCCATTCTGCTTGGTGGTGAGGGCGCCCGTGTCGTCATCGCCGAAGGCAATGGCCGCTTCTCCGGACGCGCTGTACGCACCGGGGTTTCCGCCAATGGCCGAACAGAAATCCTGTCGGGCCTGGAAAGCGGCGAAGTGGTCGTCGCCAGCGGCCAGTTCCTGCTCGACAGCGAAGCGAACCTGAAAGAAGGCCTTTCCAAGCTGGAGGCTCCGGAAGCAGGCCCGGCTGGCCCGGAAACAACGCTCTCCGATATACCGGTGGACAGCAAAGCTCTGGCTGAAATCGATCACTTTACCGACATGGCGCTCTATTTCCACGAGGCGCTGACGGATGGGTATGACATCGATCCGCTGTTCGTGGACCCGGCCCTCGCCCTGGCACCTGTGCTGAGGGACCGTTACGCGAACACGAAACTGGCGCCGGTCATGGATGCTTCGCAAACCGCTCTGGCCGCCGCACAGGACGCCACTGACCGCGAAGACCTTGCCACGCAACTCTCAGACCTCGTCGGGGCCCTGACGCCCTGGCTGCTCGAAGGCATGCCACAGCATTACCGCGATGCCGGCCTGGTGCTCTACCGGGACACCGCAACGGATCGGTACTGGCTGCAGGAGGATGGCGCACCAGCCAATCCCTACAGCGCAGATGAAGCAGAGCGGATCGACTGGCCGGATCCGATGGCTGGCATGTCGATGACGACCGAAGACGGCGAGACTGGCACTGACCAGGCTACTGAGCAGTAGAGGACGGACATGACTGAGCATAATTCAAGAGACCTGGCCGGGCACGACCCCTCGAAATCATGGGTAGCCAAACTCATTTCATGGTCTGTCTATAATCAACTCATTGTCCTGATGCTGGCCACCGCGCTAGCCGTGACGGGCTGGATGGCCATCCAGCGAACGCCGCTGGATGCGGTGCCGGACCTGACGGATACACAGGTCATCATTCGCACCGATTTTCCGGGCCAGAGCCCGCAGATCGTCGAGGACCTCGTCACCTATCCGCTATCGACAAATCTTCTCGGTCTGCCGAGGACGAAGGATGTGCGCGGCTCATCCATGTTCGGCACCAGCTTTGTCTATGTCATCTTCGAAGATGATGTCGACATGTACTGGGCCCGTTCACGCGTCCTTGAAGCCCTGTCCCGGCTGGGGTCCGAACTGCCGGAAGGCGCCGTACCGCAGATCGGACCAGATGCGACCGGCGTTGGCTGGGTCTATCAGTATGCCCTGGTCGACAAGACCGGCAATACCGATCTCGCCGAGCTGCGTTCACTCCAGGACTGGTTCCTGAAACTCGAACTGGCCGGTGTGGAAGGGGTCTCTGAAGTCGCTTCGGTCGGCGGTTTTGTCCGGGAATACCAGGTTCTCCTCGATCCCAATCGCCTGCGAAGTTACGACCTGTCGATCACCCGTGTCCGTGATGCGGTCCGCGCAGCCTCAAGTGAAGTCGGTGGCCGCGTGCTCGAACAGGGTGAAACGGAATATGTCATCCGCTCATCAGGCTATGTCGATGACAAGCTTGATCTCGAACAGGTCGTGGTCAATGCGGAGGATGGCACCCCCGTCCAGCTGAGCGATGTCGCCCGGATTGTCGAAGGCCCGGCCCTCCGGCGCGGCATTGTCGAACTCAATGGCGAAGGGGAAACCGTGTCCGGCATCGTAGTGATGCGCGATGGCGAGAACGCGCTTTCGGTGATCGAACGTGTAAAGGAGAAACTTCATAGTCTCCAGCGCGGGCTGCCGGACGGCGTCGAAATTGTCACTGTGTATGACCGCGCGCCCCTCATCGAGGGTTCGGTCGATTACCTTAAAGACAAGCTGATCGAGGAAGGGATCGCGGTCGCGCTCGTTATCCTGATCTTCCTCCTGCATGTGCGGTCGTCGCTGGTTGCCATCATCACCTTGCCGCTTGGTGTGCTCGGCGCGTTCATGATCATGTCCTGGCAAGGTGTCACCGCCAACATCATGTCGCTTGGCGGGATCGCCATCGCGATCGGTGCCATGGTCGACGCCTCGATTGTGCTTGTCGAGAATGCTAGCCGGAAACTGGCAGATCTGGGACCGAAACCCGATCCGAGAGTGCGCCGCCAGGCGCTGGTCGAGTCCGCGCAGGAAGTCGGCCCCGGCATATTCTTTTCACTCCTGATCATCACGGTCTCCTTCCTGCCGGTTTTTGCCCTGACCGGTCAGAGCTTCAGGCTCTTCAGTCCGCTTGCCTATACCAAGACCTATGCGATGGCTTTCGCCGCCATCCTGTCGGTGACACTTGTCCCGGTCCTGATGTTGCATCTCATGCGGGGGCGCTTTCGCCGCGAGGAAGCCAATCCGCTGAACGCCTTCTTCGTCTGGGCCTACAAGCCGCTGCTCCATCTTGCCCTGAGATTCAAATGGATCACGGTCGCCCTTGCGCTCGCGCTGACGGCCAGCGTCATCGTACCCGTCCAGAGGATCGGCTCCGAATTCATGCCGGCCCTTTATGAAGGCGAGCTCCTCTACATGCCGACCACCCTGCCCGGCGTGTCATCGACCAAGATGCGGGAGATTCTTGGCCAGACAAACCGCGTCATCAAGACTGTGCCGGAAGTCGAACGTGTCTTCGGCAAGGCCGGTCGCGCCGATACCGCAACCGATCCGGCGCCGCTCACCATGATCGAGACATGGATCAAGCTGAAACCGAAGGAGGACTGGCGATCGGGCGTGACCGTCGAGGACATCACCGATGAACTCGATGCCAAGCTGCAAATGCCAGGCCTCGTGAACTCATGGGGCTATCCGATCAAGATCCGTATGGACATGGTTTCGACCGGTGTGCGTACACCCATCGGCATCAAGGTCACCGGAGACGATCTGCCAGAGATCGAAACCATTGCCCGGGACATTGAAGCGGCCGTTTCTGACGTACCCGGAACGCGCTCGGCCTTCGCCGACAGGGTCATGGGCGGCAAGTATCTCGAGATCACGCCGGACCGGGGCGAACTGGCCCGGCGGAATATCGACATGGCAGCCTTCCAGTCCGTGGTCCAGACAGCCCTGGGCGGCATGACACTCTCCCAGTCTGTCGAGGGCCGGGAACGCTATGACATCATCCTGCGCTATGACCGGCCATTTCGTGAGAGTGCCGGGGACCTGGAAGAGATACTCGTGCCCGCGCCGTCCGGCGCCCACATTCCTCTCAGCGAACTGGCGGACATCTCCTATACGGAAGGCCCCCCTATGATCCGCTCGGAGAATGCCCGGCTGACCGGCTGGGTTTTCGTCGATATCGCGGACCGGGACATGGGCAGCTATGTTGCAGACGCCGGACAGGTGATTGCCAACGCCGTCGACCTGCCTGCGGGATAT
>Ga0310345_10000780_pt1 | contig 41376 bp, 38 predicted proteins | sample HC15DNA20500_MG_FD_204667 | JGI IMG/M metagenome (GOLD analysis project Ga0310345, IMG submission 204667) | Marine microbial communities from station ALOHA, North Pacific Subtropical Gyre - HC15-DNA-20-500_MG | ecosystem: Environmental > Aquatic > Marine > Oceanic | place: Pacific Ocean: North... | reverse complement strand
CGGCATCCGCGAGAGACGGCTCCGGAGAACAGGCGCTTCCGGGGGCGCCCCGGGGGCGGCGCGCGGCCGGCGCTCCCGGAAGCCCCTCGGGCTCAGTTCTTCGGCGTCGTCGAGTGGCCGGCGTGGCCGCCCTGGCCCCCGTGGCCGCCGTGGGCCGCGCCGCCCATGTCCTGACGCGCGTTGTCCACCGGGATCTCGACCGCGATCTCCTCGCCGTCGTCGAAGACCAGGGTCAGGGCGACCGTGTCGCCCTGCGCCAGCGGCGCGGTCAGGCCCATCATCATCACGTGGTCGCCGCCGCGCTGCAGGGCGTGCTCGCCATGGGCGGGGATCTCCATCGCCTCGACGGGGCGCATTTTGGCGACGCCGTCCTCCATGATGTGGGTGTGCAGCTCGACCTTCGCGGCGGCGTCGGAGCGGGCCTCGACCAGCTTTACCGGGGCGTCGCCGTGGTTGACCAGCACCATGAAGGCGCCGCCGACCTTGGGGTTGGAGGAGCGGGCGTAGGCGTCCCGGACCGTCACCTCGGCGGCGACGGCGGGCAGGGCGAAGAGGGCGGCGAGGGCCGCGGCGGAAAGGGTGCGGAACATGGTCGTCTCCTGGAACTCGGATCGTCGGGATCGGGGCTCAGGAGGCGTCGGGCGGATCCCGGGCGCAGGCCAGCGGCGAGGCGTGGCCGGCGGGCGCCGGGGCCTCGGGCAGGGGGGCGGCGCGCTCGGGCTCGGCCTCGCGCGCCGGCGCGGCGGAGCCGGGCTCGGGCAGGGCGATGGGGGCGATGCAGCAGTCGAGGCAGCCGAGATGCGAGGCCTCCTCAGGCCCCGGCGTCTCGTCGCCGGGGGCGCCGTCGGGCCCGAGCTCGACCGTGCCGCCGGAGCACAGGTGCAGCGTCAGGCCCGGCGCGGCCTCGGGGTCGACGAAGGGCGCGGCCCGCAGGGCGACGCCCTGCAGGATCAGCAGCGAGGCCAGAAGGCCGATCAGCGCGCCCCGGATCATGGGGCGCTGTCTATCGCGGTTCCACCGGCCGGCCCAAGGGGTTTTGCGCCGCAGGGGCGCCGCGTCGGGCCGCGCGCCCCGGGCCGGCGTCGGGCCCGCGGCGCGCGGGACCGGGGGCGCCGGCGGGCGCCGTCTCCTGCGGCGGGCGCAACGCGGAAAGGCCGGCCCTCGCGCTCGGGGGCCGGCCTTTTCGGGGCGTCGCGCCTCGGCGGCCCGGCCTGCGGCCGGGCGGGCCGGATCAGGCCGCGGTCTGCGCCTTCTCGATGTCGCGCTTGACCTTCAGGGCCTTGGGCGACAGCTCGGCGTCGCGGGCCTTGGCCAGGTAGGCGTCGAGGCCGCCGCGGTGATCGACCGTGCGCATCGCCGAGGCCGAGATCCGGAACTTGAAGGACCGGCCGAGCGTCTCGCTCTGCAGGGTCACCTGGTTCAGGTTCGGCAGGAAGCGCCGGTTGGTCTTGATGTTGGAGTGGCTCACGTTGTGGCCGGTCAGCACGCCCTTGCCGGACAGCTCGCAGCGACGGGACATCGGTTTCCGTCCTTGTTTCAAGTGCACGCAGGGGCGCGCGGACCAGTTCCGCGCCGCGCCCGAATTCGAGACGCGGTCCATATCGGGTCGCGGGCGGGGCGTCAACCGGGCCCGGGCGAATGCGCCCGCGCGCGCGCCCCGCCTGCGCGGGCGTGACGCGCGGATCACGCCGCCGCGAAACCGTTCATCGACCCGGGGCCGTCTCTTGTCCGCAAACCGCTTTCCGGACAAGGGCTGGGGGAATTTCCCGTCCGCGGCCCCCTCCCCCCGGACATGACGCAAGGCCCGGACGCGTATGCCGAAGCTCGGACGATTTCACGACGACGCCCTCGATTCGATCGACTGGGGGACGCGCCTGCGGACCCAGGACGTGGCGGTCTATTTCGCGGGCCCGGGCGAGCGCTTCGCGCGGGAGACCTCCGACGGCTGGTCGGACTACGAAAAGGCCCGCGCCATGGCGGCGCTCGACACCTTCGCGGCGGCGACCGAGCTGACCTTCCACGAGGTCTCGCGCCCCGGCCGCGCCGACTTCAAGCTGGTGCTGAACGACTTCGGCGCCCGCAAGCACCTGGGCTTCTTCCATCCGCCCAAGGAGATCTACGCCGGCGTGGGCGTGTTCAACTCCGGCGGCGTCGGCTGGAACCCCGAGCGGGGCGCGCGCAGCGGGCTCGAGCGCGGCGGCCTCGCCTTCGAGACGCTGGTGCACGAGTTCGCCCACGGCCTCGGCCTGGCGCATCCCCACGACCGGGGCGGGCGCTCGGAGGTGATGAAGGGCGTGCGGGCGCCCTTCGACGACTACGGCCGGGCGGGGCTGAACAAGACCGTGTTCACGGTAATGAGCTACAACCGCGGCGGCCCGGACGGCGACGGCGGCGTCGGCGGCACGCCGTTCTGGGGCACGCAGTCGGGGCCGGGCGCGCTCGACATCACCGTGCTGCAGGCGAAATACGGCGTGAACGAGGATTTCGCCGCGGGCGACGACCTCTATCTGCTGCCCACCGGCGACCGCCGGGGGACCTTCTTCAGCGCCATCTGGGACACGGGCGGGGTGGACGAGATCCGCCACCGCGGCGACCTGGGCGCCACGATCGACCTGCGCCCGGCGGCCGAGCGGGGCGAGACCGCGGGCGGCTTCGTCTCGTCGGCGCGCAAGAGCCCGGAGGGTTTCACGATCGCCGCGGGGGTGGAGATCGAGAACGCGACCGGCGGGCGCGGCCGCGACACGATCGTCGGCAACGGGGCCGACAACCGCCTGCGCGGGGGCGAGGGCGCCGACGCGATGGACGGCGATTCGGGCCGCGACCTGCTGCTGGGCGGGGAGGGCCGCGACACGCTCTACGGCGGCCGCGGGGCCGACCGGCTCGACGGCGGCGCGGGCGGCGATTCGATCCAGGCGGGCGAGGGGCGCGACCTGGTGCAGGGCCGCGACGGCGCCGACGTGATCGCCGGCGACGCGGGCGACGACGACCTGCGCGGCGGCGGCGGCGCGGACCTGATCCTCGGCGGGGCCGGCGACGACGCGCTGCAGGGCGGCGACCAGGCCGACACGCTGCGGGGCCACCGGGGCCGCGATTCGCTCGACGGCGGCGCCGGGCGGGACCTGCTGTTCGGCGACGAGGGCGCGGACGTGCTCGACGGCGGCGCCGGCCGGGACCGGCTCCGCGGCGGCGAGGGCGCCGACCGCTTCGTGTTCCGCGCCCCGCCGGAGGGCGACCGGATCCTCGACTTCGAGGCCGGGCGCGACGCGATCGACGTCTCGGGCGCCGGCTACGCGGCGGAGCAGGCGCGGCTGGTCGACCTCGGCGAAGACCGCTGGCGGGTGCGCTTCGACGACGGGGCGATGCTGGTGCTCGAGGTCGAGGACGCCGCCCCGACGCTGGACGACTTCCTCTTCGCCTGAGCCGCCTGCGGGCCCGCCGCGCCGCCGCGTGGGGGCCGCGGGCCTGCGCCGGGTTCCGGCGCGGGGGCCTCAGTCCTCCTCGCCGAGGCCGAAGGCGGCCAGGGCCTTCGCCGCGGCGAGCTGGGGGGGCGTGTCGCCGGCGGCCACGGTCGTCTCCAGCCGGGGCCAGAGCTCGGCGACCGCGGGGTGGCGGCGGAAGCGGCGCAGCAGCGCCTCCTCGACCTCGGCGCGGAACCAGGCGACGGCCTGCTCTCGCCGGCGCGCCTCCAGCACGCCGGTCTCGCGCCGCCACTCGGCCAGGCCCTCGATCTCCTTCCAGGCCGCCTCCAGCCCCGCGTGGCTGACCGCCGAGACCGCGGCCGCCTTGGGAAAGCCGTTCGGATCCTGCGGCCGCCCGCGCAGCAGGCGCAGGGCCGAGGCGTAGTCGGCGCGCGTGCGCTCGGCCGTCGCCTTCAGGTCGCCGTCGGCCTTGTTCACCAGGATCATGTCGCAGATCTCCATGATCCCGCGCTTGACCCCCTGCAGCTCGTCGCCCCCCGCCGGCGCCATCAGCAGGAGGAAGATGTCGGTCATCTCGGCGACCATCGTCTCCGACTGGCCGACGCCCACCGTCTCGACCATCACCAGGTCGAAGCCGGCGGCCTCGCACAGCAGGATCGCCTCGCGCGTGCGCCGCGCGACGCCGCCGAGCGCCGCGCCCGAGGGCGAGGGGCGGATGAAGGCGTTGGGGTGGCGGCTGAGCCGCTCCATCCGGGTCTTGTCGCCCAGGATCGAGCCGCCGGTGCGCGCCGACGACGGGTCCACCGCCAGCACCGCGAGCCTGTGGCCCTGCTCGGCCAGCTGCAGGCCGAAGGCCTCGATGAAGGTCGACTTGCCGACGCCGGGCGTGCCCGAGAGGCCGAGCCGCAGGGTCTTTCGGGGCAGCGCGTGCAGGCGGCGCACCAGGGCGGCGGCGGCGCGGCGGTGGTCGGGGCGGGTCGATTCGATCAGCGTCACGCCGCGGGCCAGCGCCCGGCGGTCGCCGGCGGCGAGCTTCTCGGCCAGCGCCTCGGCGGCGGCTTCGGCCTCGGGGTCCGGCTTCGCCTCGTCCAGCGGATCGGTGGGGGGCTCGGGGGCAGGGGCGGCGGGGTCGGTGGGGGTCACGCGGCGGAGGCTCCTCGCGTCATTGTGACGAAAACGGCGCCGGCGCGCCTAGCTTCCGCCCGTGTCTAGCGCATGGATGGGCGGCGTCGGAAGCCCTCCGGCCAAGGCCAGGGTCCCGCAGGCCGCCCGCCCATGCCAGCCGCGCCCCCCGCACCGGGACCAGGGCGCGCAGCCGGGCGAAGACGACGGGGCCCGCCCCGGGCCCGGCGGACAGGCCCGCTTAACAGGCCCGGCGAACAGGCCTGGCGAACAGGGATGACGAGGAGACGAGCCATGACGCGCGAACCCGCGCCCCCCGAATCCGGATCCGCCGCGGATCAGGCCGCGCGCCCCCCGCGCCGGCCCGGCCGCCGGCTGCCGATCCGCTCCCGCGCCGGCGGCATGGCCGCGACGGCGCTGTGCCTGTCGGTGCTGGCGGCTCTGGGCATGCCGCTCGCCGACCGCTACGACCACGCCTCCTTCGCCGCGGCGGCGGTGGCCGAGACGGTGGCCGACGCCGGCCGCTTCGAGGTCTGGTTCGGCGGCCTGCCCATCGGCTCGCTGGACTTCGCCCTGTCGGTGGACGACGAGCGCTATTCCGCCCAGGCCCGGGCGCAGCCGTCGCGGACCATCGACACGCTGTTCGGCGCGCGCCTGGCGGCGGAGGGCGAGGGGGAGAACGATGCCGCGCTGCCGCGCCCGACCCGCTTCGAACTCGCCACCCGTTTCGGCGGCGACCGGCAGAACGTGACCGTCACCTACTCGCCCCCCGGCCGCCCGCAGGCGGTGCAGGCGGTCCCGGAGTGGAAGCCGCGGGAGTGGGAGATCGACCCGACCGCGCAGGAGGGCGTCACCGATCCCATCGGCGCCGCCGCCCTGTTCCTGACCCCCACGCCCCCCGACGCCCTGTGCAACGGCGCGGTGGAGGTCTTCGACGGGCGCCGCCGCTCGCGCATCGAGCTGGACGCGCCCAGCGAGCGGGAGAACGGCTGGCGCTGCGAGGGCCGCTGGATGCGGGTGGCGGGCTTCCGGCCGCGCGACCTCGACCGCGAGCCGGTGCCGGTGGCGGTGGACTTCGCCGCTTCCCCGGACGGGCTGGCGCGGGTGATGCGCCTCGAGGCGCGCACCGGCTACGGCCTGGCGGTGGCGACGCGCGTCGTCGCGAACTGAGCCGGGCGCCCGCGCCGCGCGGTCGCCTGCTGCGGCTCGGCGGGCTCGCGGGCGGGGTCCGGCCGGGGCGCCCGGGTTCGGGCGTCTCCCGGCCGGCGAGGCCCGCGCCCGGGGTCGGCCGGGGGCGCCGGCCGCTTCCTTCGGGCATCGGCTTCGGCGGGCGTCTCCGGCGGCAAGCCGGGGGCGCGTGCGGGACGCTCGGGCGCGGGGCCCCGCGGTCCGCGCCGGGAGGCCCGCGCCCCGCGCCCGTCGGCCGGGTTGCGCCCGATGCGGGCCGGGGCCGTGACAGCCGCGGGCGTCGGGGCTAGGCAGGGGCCGTCCGCTCCGCCGCTCCGGGAGAGCCCCGCCCCATGTCCGACGCCGCGCCAGAGACCGCCCCAGAGACCGCTGCAGACATCGCCCCCGGCGTGCCCTCCCAGGGCCTGCCGGCCGAGGCGGCGCTGCCCGCCCTGCGCGCGGCCCTGCGCGAGGCGGGGGAGACCGGGGCGCGCGCCGTGCTGCAGGCCCCGCCTGGCGCCGGCAAGACCACCCTCGCGCCCCTCGCGCTCGCCGCCGAGCCCTGGGCCGCGGCGGGCCGCATCGTGGTGCTGGAGCCCCGCCGCGTGGCCGCCCGCGCCGCCGCCGAGCGCATGGCGGAGCTGCTGGGCGAGACCCCCGGCGCCTCCGTCGGCTACCGCATCCGCGGCGACTCGCGCCCCGGCGCCCGCATCGAGGTCGTCACCGAGGGCGTCCTGACCCGGATGCTGCAGTCGGACCCCGAGCTCCCCGGCGTCGCCGCGGTGATCTTCGACGAGATCCACGAGCGCGCCCTGACCGCCGACCTCGGCCTCGCCCTGACGCTGGAGGCGCAGGCGGCCCTGCGCCCCGACCTGCGCATCCTCGCCATGTCCGCCACGCTGGAGACCGGACGCCTGTCGGAGCTGATGCAGGCCCCCGTGATCGCCTCCGAGGGCCGGGCCTTCCCGGTCGAGACCCGCTGGCTCGAGAAACCCTGGCGCGCGCCCGCCGGCCGCCGCGGGCCGCGGGTGGAGGACGCCATGGCCGACCTGATCGCCGAGGCGATGGGGCAGGAGGCGGGATCGGCGCTCGCCTTCCTGCCCGGCGTGGGGGAGATCGAGCGCACGGCCGCGCGCCTCTCCGGCCGCCTGCCGGGGGATGTGGACCTGCGGAAGATCCACGGGGCGATGCCGCTCTCGGCGCAGCGGGCGGCGCTGGCGCCCTCGCCGGCCGGCCGGCGCAAGCTGGTGCTGGCGACGGCGATCGCGGAGACCTCGCTGACGGTGGAGGGGGTGCGGGTGGTGATCGACGCAGGGCTCGCGCGGCGGGCCCGCTTCGACCCCGCCTCCGGCATGTCGCGGCTGGTGACCACCTCCGTGACCCGGGCGGAGGCCGAGCAGCGCCGCGGCCGCGCCGGCCGTCTGGCGCCCGGCGTCTGCTACCGCCTGTGGACCCGGGGCGAGGAGGGCGCGCTGCCCGCCCATCCGCCGCCGGAGATCCTGGAGGCGGACCTCGCCGCCCTCGCCCTGGAGCTCGCCGTCTGGGGCGCCGCGCCCGAGGACCTGCCGTTCCTCGACCCGCCCCCCGCGCCCGCGATGGCCGAGGCGCGCGCCCTCCTGCAGGGGCTGGAGGCGCTGGACGAGGCGGGCCTGCCCACCGCCCACGGCCGGCGCATGGCCGCCCTGCCGGCGCACCCGCGCCTCGCCCACATGGTGCTGACGGCCGACGACCTCGGCCTCGCCGCCGAGCTCGCCGCGGCGCTGGAGGAGCGCGACCCCCTGCCGAGCTCCGCCCCCGCCGATCTCGCCCTGCGCATCGAGGCCCTGCGCGACCCCGGCCGTCTCGCGCGCGAGCGCGGGATCGAGGCCGACCGCGGCCGCGTCCATGCCCTGCGCGAGGGGGCCGAGCGCCTGGCCCGCGCCGCCGCCCGGGCGCTGGGCGTCCCCGCCCCCCGCACCGGCCGCGGCGCGCCGCCCGACGCCTCCGCCGTCGCCCGCCTCGCCGCCCGCGCCTATCCCGACCGCGTCGCCATGAAGCGCCCCGAGCGCAAGCCGGGCGAGGCGCCGCGCTACCTGATGGCGGGCGGCAAGGGCGCGGTCCTGCCCCCCGACTCAGGCCTCGGCGCGCCCGCCTTCCTCGCCGTCGCCGACACCGACGGCGACCTGCGGGAGGCGAAGATCCGCCGCGCCGCGCCGCTGGCGCCGTCGGAGCTCGAGGCCCTGTTCCCCGCCCGCATCCGCGAGGTGGAGCTGTGCGAGTGGTCCCCGCGCGACCGCGCCGTCCTGGCCCGGCGCCGGCGGATGCTCGGCGCCCTGGTTCTCGCCGACCGGCCCTGGCGCGAGGCGCCGGCCGAGGCCCGCGCCGCGGCGATGGCGCAGGGCGTGCGCGACCTCGGCCTCGACGCCCTGCCGTGGAGCGAGGCGGCCCGCCGCTTCCAGTCCCGCGTGGCCTTCGCCCGGGCCCGTGGCGCGGAGCTGCCCGACAGCTCCGACGCGGCGCTGATGGAGAGCCTCGACGACTGGCTGACGCCGCTGCTGGGGGGAATGCGCGGGGCGCAGGATCTGGCCTCCCTCGACCTCGTCTCGGCGCTGGAGGCGCGGCTGGACTGGCCGGCGCGCCAGGCGCTGGACGCGGCCGCGCCGGCGGCCTGGACGGCGCCGACCGGCACCCGCTGCCCGATCGACTACGGGCGCGAGCCGCCGGCGGTCTCGGTCCGGGTGCAGGAGGTCTTCGGGCTCGACCAGCACCCCTGCATCGGCACGGCGGGCGGGCGCGCGCCGCTGCTGATGGACCTGCTCTCGCCCGCCCGCCGGCCGGCGGCGACCACCCAGGACCTGCCGGGCTTCTGGCGGGGCGCCTGGGCGGACGTGCGCCGGGACCTGCGGGGGCGCTACCTGCGCCACCCCTGGCCGGAGAAGCCGTGGGAGGCGGACGCCACCTCGCGCGTGAAACCCAGGGGGACCTGAGGGCGGCCGGGGCCTCGTCCGGCGGTCCGTCGTCGGGCGCCTCGGGCTTCACCCTTCGTTAGGTCGCGCGCCTGGCCCTGAAACGCGAACGGCCGCCCCGGGGGGCGGCCGCGAGGCACGAAGGAGAAGGGGTTCAGCCCTCGACCTTCGGCAGGTTCTCCAGGTGGGGCATGCCGATGGCGTGGTAGCCGCCGTCGACGAAGATCACCTCGCCGGTGGTCGAGGCGCCGTAGTCCGAGCAGAGCCACATGGCGGTGCCGCCGATATGCTCCAGCGTGGCGTTGGCCCGCATCGGCGAGTTGTCGGCGACGGTCTTGTAGACCCGCCGCGCCCCGCCCACGGCCGAGCCCGCCAGCGTGCGCATCGGCCCCGGCGACAGCGCGTTCACCCGGATGCCCTCGGGCCCGAGGTCGTTCGCCAGATAGCGCACCGAGGCCTCGAGCGCCGCCTTGGCCACGCCCATCACGTTGTAGTTCGGCATGATCCGCTGCGCGCCGAGGTAGGACATGGTCACGATGGACCCGCCCTCGGTCATCAGCGGCAGGATCCGCCGGCTCATGTCCACCAGCGAATAGCAGGAGATGTCCAGCGACTTCAGGAAGTTCGCCCGCGTGGTGTCGGCGAAGCGGCCCTGCAGCTCGGCCTTGTCGGAGAAGGCGATGGCGTGGATCAGGAAATCCACCCGGCCCCAGGCCTTGTCCAGCGCCTCGCACACCGATTCCAGCGAGGCCTCGTCCTGCACGTCGGCGGGGAGCAGCAGCTCCGCCCCCACGCTGTCGGCCAGCGGCTTCACCCGGCGGCCGAAGTTCTCGCCCTGGTAGGTGAAGGCCAGTTCCGCGCCATGCTCGTGCAGGGTCTTCGCCACGCCCCAGGCGATGGAGTGGTCGTTGGCCACCCCCATCACCAGGCCGCGCTTGCCCGCCATCAGGCTGCTGACAGAGCCGCGCGGGCCCACCGTGGTCTCGGATGCCGGCATGCTCGTCCCGTCCTCAGCCGTGGTACCGGCTGAGGGCGAGCGTCGCGTTGGTGCCCCCGAAGCCGAAGGAGTTCGACAGGATGGTGTCGAGCCCCGCGTTGTCGATCCGCTCCATCGCGATCTCGGCCGGGTCCAGCTCGGGGTCGAGCTGGGTGATGTTGGCCGAGGCGGCGACGAAGTCGTTCTGCAGCATGAGGAGGGAATAGATCGCCTCCTGCACGCCGGTGGCGCCCAGCGAGTGGCCGGTCAGCGACTTGGTGGAGCTGGTGATCGGCATGTCGTCGCCGAACACCCGGCGCATCGCCTTGATCTCGGTGACGTCGCCGGCGGGGGTCGAGGTGCCGTGGGCGTTGACGTACTGCACCTTGCGGTCGCCCAGCGTCTCCAGCGCCAGCTTCATGCAGCGCTCGGCCCCCTCGCCCGAGGGGGCGACCATGTCGTAGCCGTCCGACGTCGCGCCGTAGCCCGTCACCTCGGCGTAGATCTTGGCGCCGCGGGCCTTGGCATGCTCCAGCTCCTCGAGCACCACCACGCCCGCGCCGCCGGCGATCACGAAGCCGTCGCGGGTGGCGTCGAAGGGGCGCGAGGCGGTGCTCGGCGTGTCGTTGTACTTCGAGCTCATCGCGCCCATGGCGTCGAAGAGGCACGACAGCGTCCAGTCCAGCTCCTCGCCGCCGCCGGCGAAGACGATGTCCTGCTTGCCCCACTGGATCTGCTCCGCGCCGTTGCCGATGCAATGCGCGGACGTCGAGCAGGCCGAGGTGATCGAGTAGTTGATGCCCTTGATCTTGAAGGGCGTCGCGAGGCAGGCGGAGTTCGTCGAGCTCATCCCGCGGGTGACCATGAACGGCCCCATCCGCTTGGGGCTGCCCTTTTCGACCACGATGTTGTGAGCCGCGAAGAGGTTCTTGGTCGACGGCCCGCCGGAGCCCATCACCAACCCGGTGCGGGGATTGGAGACGTCCGACTCCTCGAGCCCGCTGTCGGCGATCGCCTGCTGCATGGCGACGAAGTTGAACGCCGCCCCGTCGCCCATGAAGCGCAGGTTGCGCTTGTCCACGGCCTCGGTCAGGTCGATCTGCGGGGCGCCGTGCACCTGGCTGCGGAAGCCGTGCTCGGCGTAGTCCTGGGCCTTGACGATGCCGGACTTGCCCTCGCGCAGGCTGGCCAGCACCTCCTGGGCGCTGTTGCCGATGGAGGAGACGATCCCCAGTCCGGTGATCACGACGCGGCGCATATTCAGCGGCCTCCCTGTGCCTCGATCCTCGCGCGGGGCGCGCGGCCTTGCGGGCGGATCCCGCGGCCGGGCTCTCCGGGGCCTTCAGGCCCCGGCTGCGTTCGGACTCAGCTGTCCTGAAACAGTCCCACGCGCATGTCGCTCACCGCATAGGTGGGCTCTCCGTCGGCGGTTACCACCCCGTCGGCGATGCCCATCTTAAGGCGGCGGTCGATCACGCGCTTCATGTTGACCTCGAAGCGCAGCAGCTTGGTCTGCGGCGTGACCATCGCGGTCAGCTTCACCTCGCCCACGCCCAGCGCGCGCCCGCGGCCCAGCATGCCTTTCCAGCCCAGCCAGAAGCCGGTCAGCTGCCACAGGGCGTCCAGCCCGAGGCACCCCGGCATCACCGGGTCGCCGAGGAAGTGGCACTGGAAGAACCACAGGTCGGGATTCACGTCGAACTCGGCGACCACCTGGCCCTTGCCATGTTCGCCGCCGTCCTCGGTGATCGAGGTGATGCGCGAGATCATCAGCATCGGAGGGGCCGGGAGCTGCGCGTTGCCGGGACCGAAGAGTTCGCCCCGTGCGCAGGCCATCAGGCCGTCGTAGTCGTAGCTGTTCGCCCGTTCGCTGCTCATGCCCTGGTCGTGCGCCCCCTGCGCGAGCCTCTCGCCATCGTCGCGTCCCCCTAGCACCGGCTTGGAGCCGGAGGCAAGCGCCGGGGCGGGCCTGCGACGCGCCCCGCGATGATGACTCTCTTGAAATCCGGGCGTTGCGGGCTGTATTCAACGCGGTCATGGACAGTTTATCGACCGCAAGCGGACCCGAGGCGCGGACCCGGGCAGCCAGCTGGCTGGCGAAGGCCGGGCTCCGCCCGACCCGGCAGCGGCGCACGCTCGCGCTTCTGCTCAAGGGCGACGGCCGGGACCGCCACGTCACCGCCGAGAGCCTGCACGACGCCGCGCGCTCCGCCGGGGATCCCGTCAGCCTCGCGACCGTCTACAACACCCTGCGCAGCTTCACCGAGGCCGGCCTGATGGCCGAGATCACGGTGGACGGCGCGCGCAGCTACTACGACACCCGGGTCGAGGATCACCCCCACTTCTACTGGGAGGCCGACGGTCGCCTGACCGACGCGCCCCGCGACTCGGTGCGCATCGAGCAGCTGCCCGACGCCCCCGAGGGGACCGAGATCTGCAAGGTCGACGTGGTGATCCGGCTGCGCAGCCGCTGACCCGCCCCGCCCCGATTCCCTGACAAGGCGCGTCGCGGCGGCGGCGCGCCTTTCTGCATGGGCCGACGGGCTCCGGCTGCGCCGGAGCGCGCGCCTTGCGGCGCGCGGGCGGTCTGCAGGCGCCCTGCGGGCGGGCTTGGCGGGGCCGGCGCCCGGGGGGCCGGCCTCGGGGCGGCGGTCCGGCGGCGGCGCGGGGGGCGGGCGGTCAGGCGCGCCTCGAGAGATCCTCCCACAGCGGGCCTGCGGCGAAGGCGGCGACGATGGCCGCCAGCGGCAGGGCCGCCGCCACGCCCAGGCGCTGGAAGGCCACCGCGCCCAGCAGGCCGGAGGCGAAGAACAGGAAGATCAGCTCGCCATGGGTGCGCAGCTTCTCGACGTCGGGGCGCACCGGCGGATGGGCGGTGGGCGCGGGCCGCCCCAGCAGGGCCGCGAGCCTCCAGGCGCCCTTGCCCAGCTCGATCCCGAGGTCGGTGGCCATGCCGGTGACATGGGTGGTGCGGATCCGGGCGCCCGAGAGCTTGGTGATGACCGCGTTCTGCAGCCCCATCACGAAGCACAGCAGCGCCACCGTCGCCGCCGCCGCCAGCCCCGGCGCCGCCACGGCGAGCGGCGCGCTGGCGGCGAAGCCCGCCAGCAGCAGCGCCTCCAGCGCCAGCGGCAGGGCGTATTCGCCTTGCATCCCCCGCCGCCGCGCCAGGTTCACCAGCACCGCCGAGACGCCCGCCCCCAGCAGGAAGGCGACCAGCGAGCCGAGCCCCGCCGCGAAGGCCATCCCGAGCCCCAGCGCCAGGTCGTCGGCCATCGCCGAGACGATCCCGGTCATGTGCGAGGTGTAGCGGCCCACCGCCATGAAGCCGCCGGCGTTGGCCGCGCCCGCCACCACCACCAGCCAGCGCGCCAGCTGCCGGTCCGAGACCGCGTCCCGCCGCCGCCCCGTCGCCCGGCGCAGCCAGTGACCCATGGCCCTCTCCTCAGGATCGGCCCCCGCGCCGCGGCCCGGCGGGGCGCCCGCGCGGGTCCGCCCCTGCGGCGGCGCCCCGGCCGGGCCCCGCGGCGGGCGGGGGCCTCAGTCGAAGATCTCCTCGGGACCCACGCCCCAGAGGTCCGCCTTGGCGGCCCAGCCGTCGACGCCGTCCTTCTCGACCTCGCACCAGTCGCGCTGGCAGGCCTCGATCTCGAAGACCACGCCGCGCTCGGCGCGGGCGGAGACGGGGGCGCCGGGGGCGGGCTCCAGCCGCAGGTCGGTGGTCTCGGCCGTCACCAGGGCGGTGCGGTTGCCGCGGATCATCGAGTAGTGCAGCCAGCCCGAGGCCCCCTCGGGGTCGCGCACGCGCCGCCAGTGGCCGTATTCGGCGATCACCTCCAGCGGCATGCCCTGGCGCACGAACACCCAGTCGACCCGGTGGGTCATGCCGGGCCCACGGCGCACGTTGGCCTTGGTCGCCTTCAGCGAGACGAAGCGGGGCATCGGCAGGCCGGTGATCGGCCCCACCCCGTCGACCCCCACCCGCGCCGCCGAGACGGTCTCCGCCGCCGGCTCGTCGTCGGCGGCGAGCGCCGGGAGCGGCGCCAGCGCGCCGAGGAGCGCCGGCAGCAAGACGAGCGCCGCGGCCAGCAGCCCGACGCCCGGCGCGCCGAGCCCGGCGCCGGTCCTCACCCATCGGGCCGCGCCGCTGCGCGCCGTCGCCTGCGCGCAGCCGCGCGCGAGCCATCTCGATTGCGCGCAGTCGCGCGCGAGCCGATTCATCTGCGCGCAGTCGCGCGCGGGCCGTCTCATCGCCATCGGAAGCCTGCTCCGCCCCCGCTCAATCCGGGCCGCGCCGATCCGCCGGGGCCGGTCGGGCCGCGGCGACAGCCGGAACGCTTGCGACAGATCGTTGCGCCATCGCCGCGCGTCCCGCATTTTCTTTTCGTGACCGCCGCCCGGCGCCCGTGGACCCCGAGGGTCCTTTTCGCTAAGGCTACCGCATCCTCGCGGCCAGGAGAAGCCTTCGCCCATGCCCACAGACGCCCGTCCCTCCCCGTTTCCCGGCGGTCGACCGAAGGTCGTCGTGACCCGAAAGCTGCCCGACGCCGTCGAGGCGCGGATGGGCGAGCTGTTCGACGTGGAGCTGAACCTCGAGGACGCGCCGATGCCGCGCGAGGCGCTGGTCGCCGCGGTGCAGCGGGCCGACGTGCTGGTGCCGACCCTGGGCGACCGGATCGACGCGGGCCTGCTGGGCCAGGCCGGGCCCGGCCTGCGCCTGATCGCCAACTACGGCGCCGGCGTCGACAACATCGACGTCGAGACGGCGCGCCGCCGGGGCATCCAGGTCTCGAACACGCCCGGCGTGCTCTCGGACGACACCGCCGACATGACCATGGCCATGCTGCTGGCGGTGCCGCGCCGTCTGCAGGAGGGCGCGCGCCTGATGGAGGACGAGGCCGCCTGGACCGGCTGGTCCCCCACCTGGATGCTGGGCCGCCGGATCACCGGCAAGCGATTGGGAATTCTCGGGATGGGCCGCATCGGCCAGGCGGTGGCGCGGCGCGCCTCGGCCTTCGGGCTCGAGGTCCACTACAACAACCGCCGCCGCCTGCATCCGCAGACCGAGACCGAGCTGCGCGCGCGCTGGTGGGAGAGCCTCGACCAGATGCTGGCCCGCGTCGACTTCCTGTCGGTGCACTGCCCGCACACGCCCGCCACCTACCACCTGCTGAACGCCCGCCGCCTGAAGCTGATGAAGCCCGAGGCGGTGATCGTGAACACCTCCCGCGGGGAGGTGATCGACGAGAACGCGCTGGCCCGGATGCTGCAGGCGGGCGAACTCGCCGGCGCGGCCCTCGACGTGTTCGAGCGGGAGCCGGCGGTGAACCCCCGGCTCCGCGGCCTGCCCAACGTGCTGCTGCTGCCCCACATGGGCTCGGCCACCGAGGAGGGGCGCATGGAGATGGGCGAGAAGGTGATCATCAACATCAAGACCTTCGCCGACGGCCACCGGCCGCCGGACCTGGTGGTCCCCGCGATGCTGTGACCGCCGCCCGCGCGGCGAGACGACGGCCCGCCCCGGACCCCCGGGGCGGGCCGTCGGCGTTCGGACGACTCGCGCCCCCTCCCTCTTCCGGTCGCGCGAGCCTGCGCCCCTCGCGTGCAACCATGGGATGACGCAGAGGAAGCGCAGCATCGCCCGCGAACCGTTCAAGTGCCTGAACCTGAACTGAATGCTCCATTAAGAAACAGTCAGCGGCGGGATTCTTGACTGTACGGGATTTCGCTCAATACTGGAGGGCGACGTTTGGCGCCGCCGCACGACTCGGCGGCAGGCTCAGGGGGCACGACCGTGGCGTCGTCGCTGTCGCAACTGACGGGAGGCGGAACCAGCGCCGCGCCGGGGGGCGCCGGCGCGATCTCGCTCGACGGCGCCATGGGCCAGGTCTACACCGGCGAGGTCGGCCTGATCCTCTGCGGCATCGCGGTGGTGTTCTTCCTCTACGTGGCCGCCGGCGGCCGGGGCGCGGGCGGCGGCGTGCCCCGCTCCGACGCGCGGCCCCGGTCCGGGCCGGAGATCCGGCGGGGGACGGGCCGGGTCGACGTCTCGGCGCTGCGCCGGGCGCGGATGGCCTCGCCCGACCCCGAGGTCGATCCCTACAGCTGAGCCTCCCCGGCGCCGACCCTGGCGCAGACCGGGCAGCCCGGACGTTTCTTCACCCGGATGGTGCGCGCCTCGGCGTCGAGCGCGTCCCACAGGAACAGGCGGCCGTCCAGCGGCTCGCCCGCGCCGGTGATCAGCTTCACCGCCTCGGAAGCCATCAGCGAGCCGATCGTGCCGGCAAGCGCGCCAAGCACGCCCGCCTCGGCGCAGGCGGGGACCTGGTCGGGGCTGGGCGCCTCGGGGAACAGGCAGGCGTAGCAGGGGCCGCCGAGCCAGGGACGGAAGACCGAGACCTGCCCCTCCCACCGCCCGATGGCGCCCGAGACCAGCGGGATGCGCAGGGCGGCGCAGGTCTCGTTCACCAGCCGGCGCGTCTCCGACCCGTCGCAGCCGTCGAGCACCAGGTCGTGACCCTCGAGCGCCTCGCGCGCGTTGCCGGGGCCGAGGCGCAGCTCCCGCGGCTCGATGCGGACCGAGGGGTTGAGGGCGCCGAGCGTGTCGACGGCGCTGGCGACCTTGGGCCGGCCCACGTCGCCGTCGCGGTGCAGGACCTGGCGCTGCAGGTTGGAGAGGCCGACCCGGTCGTCGTCGATCACGGTGATCGTCCCGACCCCTGCGGCCGCGAGATAGAGCAGCGCCGGCGAGCCCAGGCCCCCGGCCCCGACCACCGCGACCTTCGCCCGGATCAGCGCCTGCTGACCGGGCCCGCCGATCTCGCGCAGCACGATGTGGCGGGCGTAGCGCTCCAGATCGTCGTCGGCGAGCGGCATCTGCGGTCCTCCGTTGCGGAGGCCAGAGGTAGAGGCGCGCGGCCCCCTTGCCAAGCCGGGGCCGGGGAGCGGCGCGCCCGGCTCCGGCCGGGGAGGGCGCATGGGGCCGGCCCCGCGGTCCCGCGCGCCGTCGGCGCGCCCGGAGGCCCTTGGCCTCCGGCGCCGCGCGCAGGCGCGCGGCGGGGACCGCTCCGCGCTCCGATCCCGGCGGGGCGCAGGGGGGCGGCCGTCGGGCGCTGGGGGCGAGGGGCGTCGCAGAGGGGCAGGTGGCGGCGCCGGCGGCAGGGGGGGAGGAATGCGGCGAGGGCGCGCCGGGCTTCAGAGGCCCCGCTTGGTGCGGGGGGCGGCCAGCGCGCCCGGGGCCCAGGGGCGGGCGCCCCGGGCTCGACCCGGGGCCCCGCCCGGCTGGCCGGGGGCGCCTGGGCGGGGCGCCGGGCGACGGGAGGGCGCCGCCTCGGAACGCGACCCGAGGTCTCGCGCGGCTGGCCGGGGCGCCTGAACCGGGCGCCGGGCGGCAGGAGGCGTCCGCCCCGGGTTCGACCCGGGGGCTCGCGAGGCAGGCTAGGGCGCCTGGGGCGGGGCCGGGGCGTCGGCATCGGGCGGTCGCTGGGCTCGCGGGCCGGCGAGGCGATGCGGCGCGCGCGGCGGTTCCGCCCGTTGCGCAGGCCGGCGCGGCTCCGCTAGGGTCCGGGCCGACGCAGTCGCCCAAGGCTTTCCATGCTCGACGTCGAGGCCCTCGAGACCTTCTACGGCCCCTCCCAGGCCCTGTTCGGCGTCGACCTCTCGGTCGCCGCCGGCGAGGCCGTGGCGCTGATGGGGCGCAACGGCATGGGCAAGACCACCACCCTGCGCTCGATCTGCCGGCTGACCCCGCCGAAGCGGGGGCGCGTGCGGCTGGACGGGCGCGACCTGGCGGGCCTGCCGGCGCATCGCGCGGCCCGGCTGGGGCTGGGGCTGGCGCCGGAGGGGCGGCGCTGCTTCCCCAACCTCTCGGTCGAGGAGAACCTGGTCGCCACCGCCCGCCCCGGCCCCTGGGACCGGGCGCGGGTCGAGGCGCTGTTCCCGCGCCTGGCCGAGCGGCGGCGCCAGTCGGCGCGCACGCTCTCGGGCGGCGAGCAGCAGATGCTCGCCATCGGCCGGGCGCTGATGACCAACCCGCGCCTGCTGATCCTGGACGAGGCGACCGAGGGCCTCGCCCCGGTGATCCGCCACGAGATCTGGGCCGCCGTCCACGCCCTGAAGCAGGCCGGCCAGGCGCTGCTGGTGGTGGACAAGAGCCTGAAGGAGCTGCTGCCCGTCGCCGACCGCTGCGTGATCCTGGAGAAGGGCCGCAGCGTCTGGACCGGCCGGCCCGACCAGCTGACCCCCGCGCTGCGGGACCGCTGGCTGGGCGTCTGATCCCGGGCCCCGGGCGGCGCCCGCCGCCCGGCCCGCCGAGCCGACCCGGGCGCCCGAGAAGGGCCCCCCGACCGGCCCGCCCAACACCGCCCGCGGCGGCGTCCGCCGCCCGGCCTCGTCCCCGCCCGCGCGGCCCTGCCGGGCGCCCCGCCGCCCGCGGCCCGGCCGCGCAAGCCCACCCGCGGCCCCGCCGCGCAAACCCACCCGCGGCCCCGCCGCGCAAATCCACCTGCGGCCCCGCCGCGCCAAGCCAACCGCGGCCCGACCGCGAGGGAGCCAGCCATGACCCTTCTGATCCTCGGCCTGATCCTGTGGTGGATCGTCCACACCTACCCCCTGGTCGCGAAACCCTCGCGCGACGCGCTGGTCGCGAAGCTGGGGGAGGGGCCCTACAAGGGGGTCTATTCGCTCGCGATCCTCGCCTCGCTGGTGCTGATGGTGATCGGCTACCGGGGGGCGGAGTTCGTCAACGTCTGGTTCCCCCCGGCCTGGGGGATGCACCTGACGGACCTGCTGATGATCTTCGCGGTGTTCCTGTTCGGCGCCTCGCACTCCAAGGGCAACGTCAAGCGCCACGTGCGGCACCCGCAGCTGCTGGCGGTGATCGTCTGGGCGGCGTCGCACCTGGTGGTGAACGGGGACCTCGCCTCGCTGGTCCTGTTCGGGGGGCTGGGCCTGTGGGCGATCGTGGCGATCTTCGCCACCAACGCCAGCGACGGCGCCTGGGCGAAGCCCGCGCCGGCGCCGCGGAAGAAGGACCTGATCCTGGTGGGGATCACCGTGGTCCTCTACCTGGTCATCGGCGCGATCCACGGGCTGGTCGGCCCCTCGCCCTTCCCCGGCGGCTGAGGCGCATGGGCGCCGCGCTCGTGGTGCTGGGGGCGGCCCTGCGCCCGGACGGGCGGCCGAGCCCCGCGCTCGCCCGCCGGATCGAGACCGCGGCCCGCCTCTTCGCCGCCGGCCGCGCGCCGCGGGCGCTGGTCACCGGCGGCGCCACCGGCGCGGGCCCGGCGAGCGAGGCCGAGGCGATGCGCCGGGGCCTGATCGCCCGCGGCGTGCCCGAGGCCGCGATCCTGGTCGAGGACCGCGCCCGCGACACGCTGGAGAACGCCCGCCTCTCGATCCCGATCCTGCGCCGGGCGGGGGTGTCCCGGGCGATCCTGGTCACCGACCGGGTGCACATGCCCCGCGCCCTGACCCTGTTCCGCCTGCTGGGGATGCCGGCCGAGGCGGCCCCCTGTGCGGCCCCCGCCGGCCGGCGCGGCGCGCTCTACCGCGCGAAGGAGGCTGCGGCCCTGCCGCTGCACGCGGCCCGCGCCGGGGCGATCCGCCTGCGCCGGGGCCGGGCCTGAGCGGCTCAGGCCCCCGCCGTCTCCAGACGGAACTTGCGGAACGGCACGCCCGCATGCTCGACCACGCCCAGCGGGCGCGCGCCGAGCCGGGCGAGCGCCCCGAGCCGCCGCCGCGACAGCGGCAGCAGGAAGGTCACGAACGGGATGCGCGGATCGGCGCGCGCCGTCTCCAGCGCCCGGGCGGCGATGCGCAGGCCCAGGCCGAAGGCCTCCGGGACCAGCACCAGGCCGAAGTCCCACGCCTCCCCCTCCCGCTGGAAGCCGCCCCAGCCGACATAGGCGCCGTCCGCCAGGATCGCCCAGTGGCCGAGCCCGTCGCGCGCCCAGGTCGCCTCCTTCGCCGCCACCAGCGCCTCGACGGCGGCGAGGTCCCAGGCGGCGGGGGCGAGGGGCAGGTGGGCGCCGACGCGGGGGTCGGACATCTGGGCGAGGATCGCGGCGGGCGGGATCTCGGTCAGGCGGCGGAAGGCGATCTCGGGCGGCATCGGCGGGGTCCGGGCGGAGACGGGGCCCCGGGTCTAGCGCCGAAGCCGGCCGGGCGCGCCTCACGTTGAGGAGAGGAGCGCCCGGGCGAAACGAAGAACGGACGGCCGCGCGGGCCGTCCGTTCCGGGTCGTCCAGGCGGGCGCGTCGCCGCGCCCCGGGGGTCAGTAGAGCGCCACCGGGTTGATGATCATCTGCACCGCGCCGCGCACGCGGGCCTGGCCGAGGACGAACATGAACTCGTTCACCCCGTCGCGCAGCACCGGGCCCACGTTCATCGTCTCGAGGATGTAGATCCCGTTGTCCTTCAGCAGCACCGCATGGGCGTAGAACAGCTTGCCGCCCTCCGGCGCGGGCACCACGTCGAGGCCCCAGGTGTCGGCGCCGACGGCCATCACGTTCTGCTCGGCCAGGAACTCGGCCACGTCGGGCAGGATCCCCGGCTCGGTCGAGCCCCACTCCTGCGGGGCGCTCTCCAGCTTGGCGTCGGTCCAGCCGGTGTAGAAGATGACGATGTCGCCCTCCCGGATCTCGACGTTCTGCTGCTCGATCGCCTCCTGCACGTCGGAGAGCGGGATGGCGTGGCCGGCCTCCAGGAACTCGACCCCCGCATGGGCGGCCATGTCGATGATCACCGCGCGCCCGACCAGCGGCGGGACGTTATGGGTGCCCATCTTGGTCAGGCCGGTGATCGGGGCGAAGTCGGCCCAGTCGTTGCAGTTGTAGAAGGTGCCGCCCACGCCGAAGTGCCCCAGCCCGTCGAGCTGGCTGCCCACGCCGAACCACAGCTGCGCCAGGTCGTCGTTGGCCACCGCCGCATAGCCCAGGTCGATCGGCTTGCCGCCGGTGTGGTTGGGCTGCACGACCTGCAGGTTGACGCCGCGGGGCGGGTAGGCGGGGGTCTTCGAGTCGATGACGATGCCCAGCGGCCGGGTCTTGCCCTGCTTGATCAGCTCGGCGGCGAGCTTCACCCGCTCCTCCGTCACCAGGTTGGCGGAGCCGATCTCGTCGTCGGCGCCCCATTTCGAGGGTTCGCAGTCCTGGGCGAAGGCGGGGGCGGCGAGCACGCCCAGCGACAGGCCGAGGGCCGTCAGCGCGCCGGCGGCGCGGGTTGCAATCGACATTGCGTTTCTCCTCCCTGCGGGGCCGCTTCGGCGACTCCCTTAATTAAGCAGTGAGTTAAGGCTAACGCAGCGTCGAGCTCCGATCAACCGCTCCGATCAACCGAAACGTGCGCCCGGCGGCCCCGCCGGGCGCGGCGGCGCCCCGAACGAAGACGGGCGGCAGAAGCCGCCCGTTCCCCCCTCTCCCGACGCGCCCTCGCAGGGGCGCCGGCGCTCAGTAGAGCGCCACCGGGTTGATGATCATCTGCACCGTGCCGCGGATCCGGGCCTGGCCGAGCACGAACATGAACTCGTTGACGCCGGCCTCGACCAGGGGCTTCGTCTCCATGGTCTCGAGGATGTAGATGCCGTTCTCCTGCAGCAGGACGACGTGGCCGTAGAAGGCGCCCTCGCCCTCCTTCGGAGGCACCGGCTCGACGCCCCAGGTGTCGGCGCCCACGGCCATCACGTTGAGCCCGGCCAGGTAGCGCGAGCCCGAGACCGACAGGCCCGGCTCGCCCGAGACCCAGGCCTGCGGGTCGCTCTCCAGCTTGGCCGAGGTCCAGCCGGTGTAGAACAGGACCACGTCGCCCTCGCGGATCTCGACGCCCTGGGCCTCGGCGGCGGCCTTGACCTCCTCCTCGCCGAAGCTCTCGCCGGCCTCGAGGAAGTCCTTGCCGAAGTGCTTGGTCATGTCGATGACCACGCCCCGGCCGACCAGCGGGGGCACGTCGTGCACGCCCAGCTTGGTCAGCCCGGTGATCGCCGAGATCTCCTTCTCGTCCAGGCAGTTGTAGTAGTACCCGTGCTCGCCCAGGTGCCCCAGCCCGTCGATCTGCGAGCCGATGCCGACCCAGGTCTGCAGCACGTCGTCGTTGTAGTTGCCGGGGTAGCCGAAGGCCGACAGCTTCTGGCCGCCCTGCTGGTTGGGCTGCACCACCTGCAGCGACAGCGAGCGAGGGGCGAAGGCCGGCGTCTCGGGGCCGATGACGATGCCCAGCGGCACCGACTTGCCCTGCTTGACCAGCTTCAGCGCCTCCAGCGTCCGCTCGGGGCTGACCAGGTTGGCGGAGCCCAGGGTGTCGTCCTTGCCCCATTGGTCGGAGTGGATGCACTCCCCCGCCATGGCCGGGCCGGCCAGCGCCATCGCCGCCAGGCCGGCGAGCGCACTTCGGGCGTGAGCTGAAAAGACCATTCGATTTCCTCCCTGCGTCGGGGCGCTTTCGGCGCGCCTCGTATCGGCGGGCCGAGAATGTCGGGCCTTGACCTGCCGATCAACAGGATAATGACGTAACGTAATATTATATCATTGCATTTCCGCCCGACCCCTGCACGGGGCCCGCACCGGCGCCTGACTCGGAGCGCACGCCCGCCCCGACCTCGCCCCGATCCGTGACGGCTTCGGCGCCGGGCGGTCATCGCCCTGCCGCGATCCCCCGTCACCTCCTGCCCCGATCCCCGGACCCCCCGGGCCAGAGCGCCGCGTTCCGCGCGCCGGCCCCAGAGTTGGAGCGCCACCGATGCCCCTCGCCGCCCCGCGTCCCCTGCCGATCCTCGCCTCGGCGCTGCTGCTGGCCGCCCTCGCCCTCCCCGGTCTCGCGCAGGCGCAGGCCTCCGGTCCCGCGCTGGCGGGCCCGGGGGCGCCGGGGCTGGGCCCGGCGATGGGCCTCGCCGCCGCGCCCCTGCGCGATCCGGGAGCCGAGCCGGGCGCGCCCGCGTCCTCGGCCGAGCCCGCCCCCGGCCCCGACGGCTCGCAGGAGCCGCCGGCCGAGGATCTGCCGCCCTCCGCGGACGCCGACGCGCGCGGCACGCTCTCGGTGACCTTCGAGAACGACATCTTCGGCGACGACGACAAGGACTACACCAACGGCGTGCGCCTCGATTACGTGACGCCCCGCAACAACCTCACGGCGGCGGGGCGGCTGGCGAAGCGCGGGCTCTACGGCTGGTTCTCGGACGCCGACGACTGGTACGAGTTCTACACGCTGGGGCAGAACATCTACACGCCCTCCGACATCTCGCGGCGCACGCCGCCGCCGGGGGACCGGCCCTATGCGGGCTTTCTCTACGGCGGCTTCGGGGTGGCGGCGGACCGCGGCGACCGGCTCGACACGCTGGCCTTGGAGGTGGGGGTGGTAGGCCCCTCCTCGCAGGCCGACCGGACCCAGACGCTGGTGCACGACGTGATCGGCGCGCAGAAGCCGCGCGGCTGGCATACGCAGCTCGAGGACGAGCCGGGCGTGCGCCTGGTCTACGAGCGCAAGTGGCGCTTCGGCGCGGATCTGCCGCTGCCGGCGCTGGACCTGTCGGTGGACTGGGCGCCCTCGGTCACCGCCACGCTGGGCAATGTCGAGACCTCGCTGGCCGCGGGCGGCGTGGTGCGGCTGGGCCAGGACCTCTCGGACGACTACGGCCCCCCGCGGGTGCGCCCGGCGGTGGCCTCGCCGGGGTTCTTCCGCAACCAGGACGACTTCGGCTGGTACGTCTTCGCCGGCGTCGAGGGCCGGCTGGTGGGCCGCAACATCTTCATCGAGGGCAACACCTTCGGCGGCGTCGACGGGGTCGAGCCCAACCGCCTGGTCGCCGACGTCCAGGCCGGCGTCGCGGTCCAGGTCGGCCGGGTGGAGCTGAGCTTCACCCAGGTCCTGCGCACCGAGGAATACGCCGGCCAGGACGGCCCCGCCGTCTTCGGCTCCGTCAACCTGCGCACCCGCTTCTGACCCCGTGCGCGCCGGGCCGCCAGGCGCCCCGGCGCGACGCCGGCCACGCCCCACGAAGCGCCTGTTTTCCGGAGCCGTCTCTCGCGGATGCCGATCAGAGCGACTCGGCCCCCGGGGTCAAGGATCGCGAAGCGACCGCGCTCTGCGCGGCTCGTCCTTGACCCCGGGGGCCGAGTCGCTCAGGCATCCATCAGCGAGAGACGGCTCCGGAGAACAGGCGCGGGCTTGTTCTTTGGTGAGTCAGGAGCCCGCCGGAGGCTTCCCCCTGGCCGGCTCTCGCAATGCCCCCCAAGAGGCGCGCCCCCAGCCAAGCCCGCCCGCAGGGCGCCTGCGGGCCGGGGCGCCCACGCCGCCTCCGCGGCCTTCGCGCGCACGCATCGGCGCCGCTTGCGCCCCCGCCGCGCAACTTTATTGTGCGCCCCCGACAGGCGCCGCCTCTCCGGCGCCCTCCTCTTTCCCTGCTGCGACGGAGCCCGCGCATGACCGCCTCCAAGACCAACCCCGGGTATTTCTTCGAGGACTTCGAGGTCGGGCAGGTGATCCGCCACGCCACGCCCCGGACCCTGACCGAGGGGGACCGGGCCCTCTACACCGCGCTCTACCCCACCCGCTTCGCGCTGCCCTCCTCCGACGCCTTCGCGCAGGCCTGCGGCCTGCCGCGCTCCCCGCTCGAGGATCTGGTCGGCTTCCATGTCGCCTTCGGCAAGACCGTCCCCGACATCTCGCTGAACGCCGTGGCGAACCTGGGCTATGCCGAGTGCCGGTTCCTCAAGCCGCTCTATCCCGGCGACACGATCTCGACCGAGACCGAGATCATCGGCCTCAAGCAGAACTCCAACGGCAAGTCGGGCGTGGTCTGGGTGCGCTCCGTCGCCCGCACCGCCGACGGCGAAAAGGCGCTGGAGTGGGTGCGCTGGGTGATGGTGCGCAAGAACGACGAGGGCGCCCCGGCGCCCGAGGCGGTGGTCCCCGACCTCAAGCCCGTGGTCCCGGCCGCGGAGCTGGCGATCCCCGCCGGCCTCGATTTCTCGACATACGACTTCGAAGCGGCGGGAGAGCCGCACCGCTTCGCCGACTACACGGTCGGCGAGCGCATCGACCATGTCGACGGCGTGACCATCGAGGAAGCCGAGCACATGATGGCCACCCGCCTGTGGCAGAACACCGCCAAGGTGCACTTCAACGCCCAGTTCCGCGAGGACGGCCGCCGGCTGATCTACGGCGGCCACGTGATCAGCCTCGCCCGCGCGCTCAGCTTCAACGGGCTCGCCAACGCCCAGACCATCGTGGCGATCAACGCCGGCTCCCACGCCAATCCCTGCTTCGCGGGCGACACCGTCTACGCCTGGTCCGAGGTGCTGGAGAAGGCCGAGACCCCGGCCCCCGGCGTCGGCGCGCTGCGCCTGCGGCTGGCGGCGGTGAAGGACGACCCGACCCCCGCCCCCCTGCGCGGCGAGGACGGCAAGTACGCCAAGCAGGTCCTCCTCGACCTCGACGTCTGGGCGCTGGTCCCGATGTGAGGCGGCGGCGCGCGCCCGCGACCTCTGGGCGCGGGCGCCGCGGCAGGCGGCGGCTCGGGCTGTCGCGACCGGCTCCCTGCGCGTAGGCTGCGCGTCAGGTGGTTGGAGTGTGAAACTTGTCGGACTGTCTCCGCGCGCCCCGCGGCGCGCTTCTCGCCCTCGCCGCGTTCGGCGCCGTCGCCGGGCAGGGCGCCCCCGCCCGGGCGGACGGCCCCTTCACGGTGCTGCCCGCCAACGTCTCGCCGCTGGCCGAGCGTCGGGCCGACGGCTACGCGCCGACGAGCTGGCTGACCTTCTCGCAGGTCGACAGCGTCTGCGGCGGCGAATGCGCCGTGACCCTCTCGGCGGGCAAGTTCGTCGAGACGAACATGTCCGAGATCTTCCTCTACGGCGACGCCGTCGCGCCGTGGGAATACGAGTTCGCCGAGGACTACATCATCTCGCTGGCCGGCTCGCGCCGGGTGGCGACGCTCTTCGACGTCATCGACCTGGAGGCCGAGGTCGGCGTCGCCCAGCGCTTCGGGCTGGAGTCGACGGTCGAGGTCTGGGTGGGCGGCTACGCCCGCTGGACGGCGTTCCCCTGGAACGACCACGTGCGCACCTCGATCGCGATCAACACCGGGCTGAACTACGCGACCGACGTGACCGCGCTGGAGCGTCAGCGGGGCGACACGCCCGACGGCTCCAACCTGCTGCACTACCTCGCGCCCGAGATCACGCTCGCGCATCCGGACTGGAAGCGCTCGGAGGTGGTGTTCCGCTTCCACCACCGGTCGGGGGGCGAGATGCTGTGGGGCGACAGCTGGCTGTTCGACGGGGTCTCGGGCGGGGCGCAGTACTTCACGCTCGGCCTGCGGCAGCGATTCTGACGCTTGCCGGCGGCAGGTCCGCCGGCGGCCCGGGATTTGTGATCACAACCGGAAAGTCGTGATCACAAATCGCCGGGAAACGGCCTTCGCGACAGATTTTTTCGTCCGCCAGCGACGACGGGACGCTTTCATGCCGCGATGCGACGCGGTATGCACGTCGCCAGCCAGGGGTTGCGCGCCGTCGATCCGATGCCGTCCGCGCCCCCGCGCCGGGAGAAACGAAAGGGGTCGCAATGGCCGACGTGAACCGGGGCAACCGCCCGCTTTCCCCCTTCATGATCGGGCCGTACTATCGGCCGCAGTGGACCTCGATGCTGTCCATCGTGCACCGCATCACCGGCTGCGCGCTGGCCGTCGGGGCCGTCCTGATCGTGTGGTGGCTGCTCGGAGCAGCCTCGGGGCCCGACTACTTCGCCACCGCCGACTGGGTCGTCACCTCCTGGCTGGGCCAGCTGGTGCTGTTCGGCTGCCTGTGGGCGCTGCTCTATCATTTCTGCAACGGGATCCGTCACCTGATCTGGGACACGGGCCTGCTGCTCGAGGTCGAGAAGGCGGAGCTCGCCGGCAAGATGACCGTGGTCGTCTCGGTCGTGCTGACGCTGCTCGTCTGGATCATCTGAGGGGAGGGGACGCCATGAGCTACAAGACCGACTTCGGCCGCGTTCTCGGCCTCGGCTCCGCCAAGGAGGGCACCGGCCATTTCTGGAGCCAGCGGGTCACCGCCGTCGCGCTGATCCCGATCCTGATCCTGGCGATCTGGCCGCTCGACGCCGCCATCGGCGCCTCCTACGAGGAGGTGCGCGCCATCTACGCCAGCCCCTTCAACGCGATCATGCTGATCCTGCTGATCGCGGTGGGGTTCCGGCACCTGCAGCTGGGCCTGCAGGTGGTGATCGAGGACTACGTCTCGAACACCGCCGTGCGCACCGCCTCGCTGCTCGCGAACACGATGTTCTGCGCGCTGTTCGGCCTGACCGGCGTGTTCGCCGTCGCCAAGATCGCCTTCGCCGGCTGACGCCGCTGCGCCCCCTTTGCGAGGGGGCGCGCGCGACGCCTGCAAGCGCCAAAGCAGAGGACCAGCCATGGCCGCTTACGAATATGTCGATCACGCCTATGACGTCGTGGTGGTGGGGGCCGGCGGCGCCGGGCTCCGGGCTACGCTGGGCATGGCCGAGCAGGGGCTGAAGACCGCCTGCATCACCAAGGTGTTCCCCACCCGCTCGCACACCGTGGCGGCGCAGGGCGGCATCGCGGCCTCGCTGCAGAACATGGGCCCCGACCACTGGCAGTGGCACATGTACGACACGGTGAAGGGCTCCGACTGGCTCGGCGACACCGACGCCATGGAATACCTGGCCCGCGAGGCGCCCAAGGCGGTCTACGAGCTCGAGCACTACGGCGTGCCGTTCTCGCGCACCGAAGAGGGCAAGATCTACCAGCGTCCCTTCGGCGGCCACACCACCGAGTTCGGCGAGGGCCCGCCGGTGCAGCGCACCTGCGCCGCGGCCGACCGCACCGGCCACGCCATCCTGCACACGCTCTATGGCCAGAGCCTGAAGAACAAGGCCGAGTTCTACATCGAGTATTTCGCCACCGACCTCATCATGACCGAGGACGGGCGCTGCACGGGCGTCATCGCCTGGAAGCTCGACGACGGCACCATCCACCGCTTCCGCGCCAAGATGGTGGTGCTGGCGACCGGCGGCTACGGGCGCGCCTATTTCTCCGCGACCTCGGCCCACACCTGCACCGGCGACGGCGGCGGCATGGTGGCCCGCGCCGGCCTGCCGCTGCAGGACATGGAGTTCGTGCAGTTCCACCCGACCGGCATCTACGGCTCGGGCTGCCTGATCACCGAGGGCGCCCGCGGCGAGGGCGGCTACCTGACCAACTCCGAGGGCGAGCGCTTCATGGAGCGTTACGCGCCGACCTACAAGGACCTTGCCTCGCGCGACGTGGTCAGCCGCTGCATGACCATCGAGATCCGCGAGGGCCGCGGCGTGGGCCCGAACAAGGACCACATCCACCTGCACCTCGACCACCTGCCGCCCGAGACCCTGGCCCTGCGCCTTCCGGGCATCTCGGAGTCGGCGCGGATCTTCGCGGGCGTGGACCTGACCAAGGAGCCGATCCCGGTGCTGCCGACCGTGCACTACAACATGGGCGGCATCCCCACGAACTACTACGGCGAGGTCCTGACCAAGGGCGCCGACGGCGGCGACACGATCGTCCCCGGCCTGATGGCGGTGGGCGAGGCCGGCTGCGCCTCGGTCCACGGCGCCAACCGTCTGGGCTCCAACTCGCTGATCGACCTGGTGGTCTTCGGCCGCGCCGCCGCGATCCGGGCGCGCGAGGTCGTCGATCCCAAGACCGCCGTGCCCGAGCTCGACATGGCGTCCTGCGAGAAGTCGATGACCCGCTTCGACCACCTGCGCAACGCCAACGGCGCCAAGCCCACGGCGGAGCTGCGCCTCGACATGCAGCGCGCCATGCAGTCCGACGCCGCCGTCTTCCGCACCGAGGAGACGCTGCAGGACGGCTGCCGCAAGATGGCCGAGATCCGCAAGGAGTTCGCCGACGTCAAGGTCTCGGACCGCTCGCTGATCTGGAACTCCGACCTGATGGAGACGCTGGAGCTCGACAACCTGATGCCGAACGCGCTGGCGACGGTGGTCGGGGCCGAGGCCCGCAAGGAGAGCCGCGGCGCCCACGCCCGCGAGGACTACGCCGACCGCGACGACGACAACTGGCGCAAGCACACGCTCGCCTGGGTCGCCGACGACGGCGCGGTGACGCTCGACTACCGCTCGGTCGTCCTCGACCCGCTGACCACCCTCGAGGAGGGCGGCATCGACCTCAAGAAGATCGCGCCCAAGGCGCGCGTCTACTGAGGACCTGACCGGGATGGACGGAGCCCAGCCGCGCGGACGCAGCCAGGCGGAGATCGACGAGAAGCTGGACCTCCGGGCCCGGCTTGCGGTCGAGCACCTGGCGCGCCTCGCGGCCGAGGGGCCGGAGCGGGACTGCTGCCTGTGCGGCTACCGCGGTCGGTTCAGCCCCGTGCGCACCAAGCCGGGGATCTGGTGCCCGTCCTGCGACAGCCGTCCGCGGCATCGCCTGTTCAAGCTCTGGCTCGACCGCGGCGGGGCGGCGGAGATCGAGGGCCGGCGCGTCCTGCACTTCGCCTCCGAGCCGGTGCTGACCGCGGTGGTGCAGCCCCTTGCGGGCGCCTACGCGACCGCCGACATACTGCCGGGCCACGACCTCCATCTCGACATGGAGGCGATCGACCAGCCCGACGGGTCCTGGGACGTCGTTATCGCCAACCACGTGCTCGAGCATCTCGACGATCGCCGCGCGCTGGCCGAGCTGCACCGTGTGCTGGCGCCCGGCGGGCTCGCCCTGCTGACCGTGCCGCTGGTCGAGGGCTGGGCCGAGACGCTGGAGACCCCCGCCTGGACCTCCGAGGAGGACCGGCGCGCCTACTACACCGACCCGCTGCACCTGCGCTTCTACGGCCGCGACTTCCGCGACCGCCTCGCGCAGGCCGGCTTCGCGGTCGAGGACTTCACGGCGGTCGAACCGGACGTGTTCCGCTTCGGCCTCCAGCGCGGCGAGACGCTGTTCGTCGCGCGAAAGACAACGAGGCCGGAAGGCTGATCGGGCTCCGCCCGGGAGAAAGGAGCGACCTATGGTTCAGTTCAATCTGCCCAAGAACTCCCGCGTGACCGTGGGCAAGACCTGGCCGCGGCCCGAGGGCGCGACCAACGTGCGGACGTTCAAGATCTACCGCTGGTCGCCGGACGACGGCGCGAACCCGCGGGTGGACACGTATTTCGTGGACATGGACAGCTGCGGGCCGATGATCCTGGACGCGCTGATCAAGATCAAGAACGAGATCGATCCGACGCTCACCTTCCGCCGGTCCTGCCGGGAAGGCATCTGCGGCTCCTGCGCGATGAACATCGACGGGATCAACACGCTGGCCTGCATCTACGGGCTGGACGAGGTCACGGGCGACGTGAAGATCTACCCGCTGCCGCACATGCCGGTGGTCAAGGACCTGATCCCCGACCTGACCCACTTCTACGCCCAGCATGCCGCGATCATGCCCTGGCTGGAGACGCACACGACCGCTCCCGAGAAGGAGTGGCGCCAGTCGATCGAGGACCGCAAGAAGCTCGACGGGCTCTATGAGTGCGTGATGTGCGCGTCCTGCTCCACCGCCTGCCCCAGCTACTGGTGGAACGGCGACCGCTACCTCGGCCCGGCCGCGCTGCTGCACGCCTATCGCTGGCTGATCGACAGCCGCGACGAGGCCACCCAGGAGCGGCTCGACTTCCTCGAGGACCCGTTCCGCCTCTACCGCTGCCACACGATCATGAACTGCGCCAAGACCTGCCCCAAAGGCCTGAACCCGGCGAAGTCCATCGCCGAGATCAAGAAGATGATGGTCGAGCGCACCATGTAAGCCTCGCGGCCCCGGCCGGAGCCGTCAGACCCCGCCCCTCCGGGCGGGGTTTTTCGTCGAGGAGGCGCCGCGACGGCTGTCGCGCCCGTGGGGAGCGTTCGGCTCGCGGCGCGTGGCAGGCGCGCGCGCCTGGGGGCGCCGTCTCCCCCGGCGGGGGTCGGACCGCGCGGCGCGACGGGCGCCGGGCGGCAGGCGCTCGCCAGCGGCCTGCGACCGCCCGGCCGGCCTTCGGCGAGCCTGCGGCGGAGCCCGCTCCGGCCTCGAGGCCGGGCGTCGGCCAGCGATCAGCCGTCGGCGGACAGGGGCGGGCCGGTGAAGGTCAGGTGGAAGGTCTCGGCGACCGCCACGACCTCGTCCATGTCCTCGGGGATGCGGCAGCCGCGCTTCGCCATCTCGTTGAAAAACCCCTCGAAGCCGCCGGGGGTGAGGATGATGGTGTGATGGGCGGTCTCGCTCCCCAGGATCTGGAAGGTGTGCGCCTTGCCGCGCGGGACGAAGACGGTCTCGCCCGGGCCCTTCTCGAACCGCTCGTCCTCGAGCTGGAACAGGTGGCGGCCGGCGTGGATCACGAAGACCTCGTCGGCGTCGTGGTGGATGTGCAGCGGCGGGCCCGAGGCGGGCGGGCTGGTCGCGGTGGTGATCGACATCGCGCCCCCCGTCTGCTCCGGCGTCAGCAGCGCCAGATAGCGCACGCCGCCCCACTCCACCGCCTCGTCGCCTGCGATGCGCGCCAGCGTCTCCGGTCCCATGCCGCCCTCCCCTTGCGTCATATGCGAAACCGATAATGCAGGGTTCCGGGCGCGAGGGAACCGTTTCCTGCGCTTGCGCGAGAACGCGGACCGGTCGACAATCCTTTTGCATGTGATCGATGCAGGCCTATATTGGTCAGCATCCACGACCTAAATAGGGAGGAGGCGCGGATGGCTCCGCTGGACGCCCAGGTCGCCCTTACCGACAAGTATCGTGTCTCCAGGGGCGCGGCCCTGATGAACGGCATGCAGGCGCTGGTTCGCCTGGCGCTGGAGCAGGCCGACGTCGACCGCGATGCGGGCCTGAAGACAGGCGGCTACATCTCCGGCTATCGCGGCTCGCCCATCGGCGGCTTCGATCAGGAGCTGACGCGCGCGGCCGCGGAGCTGGAGGCGCGCAACATCGTCTTCAACCCCGGCCTGAACGAGGACCTGGCGGCCACCGCCATCTCCGGCGCCCAGAGCCTGGGGCCGAGCGAGGACCCGACGGTCGAGGGGGTGTTCTCGATCTGGTACGGCAAGGGGCCGGGGGTCGACCGCAGTCTCGACGCGATGAAGCACGGGGCGCTGGCGGGGGCGCATCCGAAGGGCGGGACGATCTATCTGCTGGGCGACGACCCGGTGTCGAAGAGCTCGACCACCGCCCACCAGTCCGAGCAGGCGATGATCCATGTCTCGGTGCCGGTTCTGTACCCGGCTTCGGTCCATGAGATCGTGCCGCTGGGCCTGCACGCCTTCGCCATGTCGCGGCACACCGGGGCCGTGACCTCGATGAAGATCGTCACCGACGTGGCCGACAGCGCCGCGACCGTGGCGCTGGACCGGCTGCGCCCGACCCCGGTGCTGCCGCCGCTGCCGGGCTTCGAGGTTCCGCTGCACAACACCGGCGGCTTCCTGCCCTATGTGGTGCAGGAGCGGCGGATGGCCGTGCGCATGCAGGCGGTCAAGGACTACGCCCGCGCCAACCGGCTGAACGAGCCGGTGTTCGAGCCCGCCGGGCCGAAGCGCCTGGGCATCGTCGCGGTGGGCAAGGCTTTCGGCGACGCGATGGCGGGGCTGAAGCTGCTGGACCTCGACCCCGAGCGGGCCGCGGCCTCCGGCATCGGGCTGTTCCGCATGCGCATGGTCTGGCCGGTGGAGCCGGCCTCGCTGCTCGAATTCGCGCAGGGCTACGACCAGATCCTGGTGATCGAGGAGAAGCGCTCGATCGTCGAGACCGAGCTCGCCCACCTGCTGGTCAACGCCCCCGCCCCGCGCCCGATCCTGACCGGCAAGCGCGACGCCGGCGGCTCGCCCCTGGTGCAGGACTTCGGCGAGCTCTCGCCCGAGCATGTGGCCGAGGTGATCTCGCGCGAGGCCTCCGACCTCGGCGTCTGCGACGCGCGGCCCCCGGCGCCGCCGAAGCTGACGGGCAATGCGCCGGCGATGCCGCGCACGCCCTGGTACTGCGCCGGCTGCCCGCACAACCGCTCGACCAAGCTGCCCGACGGCAGCCTCGCGGGCGGGGGGATCGGCTGTCATGCGATGTCGGTGCTGCACAGCCCCGAGACCACGCAGCTCTTCACCCAGATGGGCGGCGAGGGGATGCACTGGGTCGGGCGGGCGAATTTCGCCGGCCGCAAGCACATGTTCCAGAACCTCGGCGACGGGACCTACACCCATTCGGGGATGCTCGCGATCAAGGCGGCGGTGGCCGCGAAGGGCGTGAACATCACCTACAAGATCCTCTACAACGACGCCGTCGCCATGACCGGCGGCCAGCCGATCGAGGGCCAGCCCCTGCCGGCGGAGATCGCGGCCCAGGTGCTGGCGATCGGGGTCCGCCAGGTGGTCGTCGTCTCCGACGACATCGAGGCGACGAAGGAGACGGGGACCTGGCCCACGGGCCCGATCTCCTTCCGCGACCGCTCCGAGAACCTGCTGGTGCAGACCGAGCTGCGCGAGGTCGAGGGGACGACCGTCCTCCTCTACGTGCAGACCTGCGCCGCCGAGAAGCGCCGCCGCCGCAAGCGCGGCAAGTTCCCCGATCCCGCCAAGCGCGCCGTGATCAACCCGCTGGTCTGCGAGGGCTGCGGCGATTGCGGCATCCAGTCGAACTGCGTGGCGATCAAGCCGCTCGACACCCCCTTCGGAACCAAGCGGCGCATCGACCAGACCGCCTGCAACAAGGACTACTCCTGCCTCGAAGGCTTCTGCCCGTCCTTCGTGACGGTGGAGGGCGTCGAGTCCGACCCCCTGCTCGGCAAGAAGGGCATCCGCCACGACCCGCCCGAGGGGCTGCCCGAGGCCGCGACGACCCCCGCGCTGGACTATGCGGCGGTGATCACCGGCATCGGCGGGACCGGCGTGGTGACCGTGGCCGCGGTGCTGTCGATGGCCGCGCGGCTGGAGGGGCTGCATGCGCTGACGCTCGACCAGACCGGCCTCAGCCAGAAGAACGGCGCGGTGCAGTCGCATCTGCAGATCGGCCCGCATCCGATCGACGACCGCCCCGCCCGTGTGGCCCGCGGCAAGGGCCGCCTGCTGCTCGCCTGCGACATGCTGGTGGGCGCCGGCGACGAGGCCATGGCCCTCATCGACCCCGCGCAAGGTCAAGCCATCGCCAACGGCCAGGTCGAGCCGCTGCCCGCCTTCGCCCGCAACCCCGAGGCCCGCGCCGACGAGGGCGCGCTGGAGGGCCGCCTGAAGGGTCAGCTCGGCGACGACCGGGTGCTGGTGAAGGACGTGGCCTATCTCGCCACCCAGCTCGTCGGCGACGGCATGGGCGCGAACCTGATGCTGGTCGGCGTCGCCTGCCAGGCCGGCGCGCTGCCCGTGACCGCCGAGGCCATCGAGCGGGCCATCCGCCTCAACGGGGCCGCGGTGGAGATGAACCTCGCCGCCTTCCGCTGGGGCCGCTGGCTTGTGGCGCAGCCCGGCCTCGCCGAGGAGAAGGCCGGCGAGAAGACCCTGCCGGCCTGGCAGACCGAGGACTACGACGCCCTCGTCGCCCGGTTCGAGCGGTTCCTCACCGACTACCAGTCCCCCCGCTACGCCCGCCGCTTCCGCGAGCATCTCGCGAAGGTGGAGGCGGCGGAGGAGGCGCACTGGCCCGGTCGGCGCGAGATCTCGCGCCTCGCCGCCCGCGCCCTGCACAAGTCGATGGCGATCAAGGACGAATACGAGGTCGCCCGCCTGCACCGCCACCCCGACTGGAAGGCGCAGCTCGCCCGCGACTTCGCCCCGGACGCGAAGGTCAACTACCACCTCGCCCCCCCGATGACCGCGAAGATCGACCCGGTCACCGGCCGCCCGCGCAAGCAGAAGTTCGGGCCCTGGATGGAGAAAGGCTTCGCGGTGCTGGCGGGCATGAAATCCCTGCGCGGCACCCCGCTCGATCCCTTCGGCCGCTCGGAGGAGCGGAAGATGGAGCGGGCGTTGGTCGGCGAGACCGAACAGCTCGCCGACCTGGTCGCCGCCAAGCTGTCGCCCGCCACCGAGGCCCTGTGCCGCGAGGCGCTGCTGCAGCCCCTCGCCATCAAGGGATTCGGGCCGGTCAAACTGGCGAATCTGGAGAAGACGAAACCGGAGTGGGATCGACTGGTCTCGGATTTGTCTAAGATTGCATGAACTTGGCGACGCCGCGGAGCGGGCTCCGCGGCGTCCCGCCACAGGCCGGCGTTTGTGACGGCGGTTTTCGGGGATAACCTGCAATCGTTCGGATTATACGTTTCGAATCAGCCTCTTGGACTGTCATAAAAGCTTGGGCGTTTTGCGAATAAACAGCGCGCAAGCCGGTGCTACCCAGCAGCGGCCGACCCGGCGTTCATCGCAGCGAACGCGCGGGTCGAATGACGGATTACGGAGGACACCCGTGAAAGCCACCAATCTGATCTCGCTGGCCGTGGCCGGCATCCTGGCCGCCGGCGCGGCCGCCGCCCAGTCCCGCGACCAGATCCAGGTCGCCGGCTCCTCGACCGTGCTGCCCTACGCCTCGATCGTCGCCGAGGCCTTCGGCGAGAACTTCGACTTCCCGACCCCCGTGGTCGAGTCGGGCGGCTCCTCGGCCGGCCTGAAGAAGTTCTGCGAGGGCGTGGGCCTGAACACGATCGACATCGCCAACGCCTCGCGCAAGATCCGCGATCGCGAGATCGAGGCCTGCGCCGCCAACGGCGTGACCGAGATCATCGAGGTCCGCATCGGCTACGACGGCATCGTCTTCGCCAGCCAGATCGACGGCCCCGAGTTCACCGAGTTCACCCCCGACCAGTGGTACAAGGCCATGGCGGCCGAGGTGCCGGTGGACGGCAAGATGGTCGCGAACCCCGCCAAGACCTGGGCCGACGTCGACGCCTCGCTGCCCGCGGTCGAGATCCAGGCCTTCATCCCCGGCACCAAGCACGGCACCCGTGAAGTGTTCGAGGAGAAGGTGCTGCTCGCCGGCTGCGAGGAGTCGGGCGCGCTCGAGGCGATCCAGGCGACCGGCCTCGACGAGAAGGCCGCCGAGAAGGCCTGCATGGCGGTCCGCACCGACGGCGCCTCGGTCGACATCGACGGCGACTACACCGAGACGCTGGCCCGCATCGACGCCAACCCCAACGGCGTGGGCGTGTTCGGTCTCGCGTTCTACGAGAACAACACCGACAAGCTGAAGGTCGCGACCATGGGCGGCGTCGCCCCGTCGACCGAGACCATCGCCTCGGGCGAGTACCCCGTCTCCCGTCCGCTGTTCTTCTACGTGAAGAAGGCGCACATCGGCGAGGTTCCCGGCCTGAAGGAGTTCGCCTCCTTCTTCGTCTCCGACGCGGTCGCCGGCCCGAACGGCCCGCTCGCCAACTACGGCCTGGTCTCCGACCCCGAGCTGGCCGACACCCAGGCGATGATCTCCGACGAGAAGTCGATGTAAGACGCCTCGGGCCCGCCGCGGCCTGACGCCATCCCGGAGGCGGCCCCCGCGGGCCGCCTCCCCCATGTCTCCAAGGCATGTCTCTCCCGAGGGGTCGACTGGGTCATGATCGCCACGCTTTTCTTCGCCCTGCTGGCCCTCGCGGTCGTGGGCGGATATTTTCTCGGCCGCCGCAAGGCCGCCGCATCCGCCGGGGGCGACGTGCGCGCCCTGCACTCCCTGCTCAACTACCACGGCTGGAACGTCGCGCTGGCGACCGGGCTGACGGGCCTGGGCGTGCTCGCGCTGGGCAGCTTCGCGTCGAGCTTCATCGGCCTGCCGGTCGAGATCGTCTACGCGGTCGCTGCGCTCGCCGCCGCCGCCGCCTTCTTCCTCTCCTTCCAGCGCATCTCCCGCGACTTCCGCGCCCGCAACGCGGTCGAGTCGATGGTGATGGGCCTGCTGATCGTGGCCTCCTCGATCGCGATCCTGACCACCGTGGGCATCGTGATGTCGATGCTGCTCGAGACCGGGCGCTTCTTCGCCCAGTACGAGTGGACCGAGTTCTTCTTCGGGACCACCTGGTCCCCGAACTTCCGCGGCGACTCCGAGCTCGGCATCCTGCCGCTCCTGTGGGGCACGCTCTACATCTCGCTGATCGCGCTGGCGGTGGCGGTGCCCATCGGGCTCTTCGCGGCGATCTACCTCTCCGAATACGCCTCGCGCCGGGTGCGCAGCGTGGCCAAGCCCCTGATCGAGGTGCTGGCCGGCATCCCGACCATCGTCTACGGCCTGTTCGCCCTGATCACCGTGGGCCCGATGCTGCGCGACTACTTCGCCCAGCCGCTGGGCCTCGGCGACAGCTCCTCCTCGGTGATGACCGCGGGGCTGGTGATGGGGATCATGCTGATCCCGTTCGTCTCCTCGCTGTCCGACGACATCATCAACGCGGTGCCCCAGTCGATGCGCGACGGCTCGCTGGGCCTGGGCGCGACGCCCTCCGAGACGATCCGCTCGGTGATCATTCCCGCCGCCCTGCCGGGGATCGTGGGGGCGATCCTGCTCGCCGCCTCGCGGGCCATCGGCGAGACGATGATCGTGGTGCTGGGCGCCGGCGCGGCGGCCACCCTCTCGATGAACCCGTTCGAGGCGATGACCACCGTCACGGTGAAGATCGTGAGCCAGCTGACCGGCGACACCGACTTCGCCTCGCCCGAGACGCTGGTCGCCTTCGCGCTGGGGATCACCCTCTTCGTCCTGACGCTCGGGCTGAACGTCCTGGCGCTCTACATCGTGCGCAAGTACCGGGAGCAGTACGAATGACCGACGCCGCCGTCCCTTCCTCCGGCTTCTCCGGGGCCGAGGCGAAGTCGCTGCACCAGCCCGACGCCCGCACCCGCAAGCGCAACGCCGCCGAGCGTCGCTTCCGCCTCTACGGCCTCGCGGCGGTCTGCACCGGCCTGCTGGCGCTGGTGGTGCTGCTGACCTCGATCCTCTCCCAGGGCCTGCCGGCCTTCCAGCAGACCTACGTGAAGGCCGAGATCTTCCTGACGCCCGAGCAGCTGGACCCCTCCGGCACGCGCGACCCCGAGGAGATCGCCAAGGTCCTGACCTTCAGCTACAGCCCGATCATCAAGGGCTCGCTGACCGCGCTGGCCGAGGACCTGCAGCAGTCGGGCGCCCCGGACATCACCCCCGACATGCTGGCGGGGATGATCTCGGGCGCGGCCAACGCGCAGCTGCGCGACTACGTGATCGCCAACCCCGACGAGATCGGCCAGACGGTCGAGTTCGAGTTCCTCGCCAACGCCCGCATCGACCAGTACCTCAAGGGCAAGGTCACGCGGGAGAGCGCGGCGCTCGACAGCCGGGTGGACGTGGCCCAGCTCAACGCCGCCGACGAGCTGGTGAACCGCGGCGTGATGGAGCAGCGCTTCAACTGGGACTTCATCACCGCCCCCGACGCCTCCGAGAACCGGCCCGAGGCCGCGGGCCTGGGGGTGGCGCTGCTCGGCTCGCTCTACATGATGCTGATCGTGCTGTTCCTCGCGCTGCCCATCGGCGTCGCCGCCTCGATCTACCTCGAGGAGTTCGCGAAGAAGAACGTCTGGACCGACATCATCGAGGTGAACATCTCGAACCTGGCGGCCGTCCCCTCGATCGTCTTCGGCATCCTCGGGCTCGCGATCTTCATCAACTGGATGCACCTGCCGAACTCGGCCCCCATCGTCGGCGGCCTGGTGCTGACGCTGATGACGCTGCCCACGATCATCATCGCGACCCGCGCCTCGCTGAAGGCGGTGCCGCCCTCGATCCGCGACGCGGCGCTGGGGGTGGGGGCCTCGAAGATGCAGGCGGTGTTCCACCACGTTCTGCCGCTGGCCGCGCCGGGGATCCTGACCGGCACCATCATCGGCCTGGCCCAGGCCCTGGGCGAGACCGCGCCCCTGCTCCTGATCGGCATGGTCGCCTTCGTGCGCGACTACCCCGACGCGCCGCCCGCGGGCCTCTTCGAACCCGCGACCGGCCTGCCGGTCCAGGTCTACAACTTCACCCAGCGGGCCGATCCGGCCTTTGTCGAGCGCGCGTCCGGCGCCATCATCGTCCTGCTGGTCTTCCTGGTGGTCATGAACCTGATCGCCATCATTCTGCGCCGTCGCTTCGAGCGTCGCTGGTGAGAGCCCGGAGACCATGAACATGTACGATACGAACGAGGCGAAGACCGCCGTGCAGAACGACGTCAAGTTCCACTGTTCCGAGGTGCAGGTCTATTACGGCGAGAGCCACGCGATCAAAAGCGTGAGCGTCGAGCTGCTGGACAAGACCGTCACCGCCTTCATCGGCCCCTCGGGCTGCGGGAAGTCGACCTTCCTGCGCTGCCTGAACCGGATGAACGACACCATCGACATCTGCCGGGTGGAGGGGAAGATCGACCTCGACGGCGAGGACATCTACGACAGCCGCGTCGACCCGGTGCAGCTGCGCGCCCGCGTCGGCATGGTGTTCCAGAAGCCCAACCCGTTCCCCAAGTCGATCTACGACAACGTGGCCTACGGGCCCCGCATCCACGGCCTGACCAAGTCGAAGGCCGAGCTCGACGAGGTGGTCGAGAGCTCGCTGCGCAAGGCCGCGATCTGGAACGAGGTGAAGGACCGCCTGCACGCGCCGGGCACCGGCCTCTCGGGCGGCCAGCAGCAGCGCCTGTGCATCGCCCGCGCCATCGCCACCGCCCCCGAGGTGCTGCTGATGGACGAGCCCTGCTCGGCCCTCGATCCCATCGCCACCGCCCAGGTCGAGGAGCTGATCGACGAGCTGCGCGAGAGCTATTCGGTCGTCATCGTCACCCACTCCATGCAGCAGGCGGCGCGCGTTTCGCAGAAGACGGCGTTCTTCCACCTGGGCGTGATGGTCGAATACGACGACACGACGAAGATCTTCACCAATCCGTCCGACCAGCGGACGCAGGACTACATCACCGGCCGCTTCGGCTGACCCGACCCCGCAAGGCAGGAACGAAGACATGTCCACCATGGGAACCGGGCGCCACACCGTCTCCGCGTTCGACGAGGAGCTGATGGGCGTCCGCGCCAAGATCGCCGAGATGGGCGGCCTGGCCGAGAAGCTGCTGGACGAGGCGCTCGACGCCATCGAGCGTCGCGACGTCGAGACGGCCGAGCAGGTGATCGCCTCCGACCGCCGCCTCGACAAGCTCGAGCACGAGACCGAGGAGCTGGTGATCCGCACCATCGCCCTGCGGGCCCCCGTCGCCACCGACCTGCGCCTGCTGGTCGCCGCGATGAAGGCCTCGTCGACGCTGGAGCGGATCGGCGACCTCGCGAAATCCACCGCCCGGCGCTCCATCGACCTGACGCGCGAGCGGCCGATGCGCATCGCGGGCTCGCTGGTCCGCATGGGCCGCACGGTGCAGCGGCAGCTCTCGGACGCGCTGAACGCCTATTCGGCGCGGGACTCCCAGGCGGCCCTGGCGGTCTGGCGGCGGGACGTGGAGATCGACGAGCTCTACAACGCCCTCTTCCGCGAGATGGTCACCTACATGATGGAGGACCCGCGGACGATCACGCTGGGCTCCCACTGCCTGTTCATGGCCAAGAACCTGGAGCGGATCGGCGACCACGCCACCCATCTCGCCGAGATGACCTGGTACGTGGTCGAGGGCGAGGCCCTGACCGCCGACCGCCCCCGCGCCCCGCGCGGCTACGGCAACGAGCCGCTGGACGAGGCCCGGACCTCCGACGCCCCGGACGAGCAGGCCTGAGCGCGCGCCATTGCGCGCCATGACCCGGGGAGGGCGGCCGCCGCCCTCCGCCGCCGGCGGCCTCGGCATGGCCGCTCAAGAAGGAGACGATGCGTCATGACGGCCCGCGTGATGGTCATCGAGGACGACGAGGCGCTGAGCGCCCTTCTGGAATACAACCTGGTCAAGGAAGGCCACAAGGTCAGCCTGGTCTCCGACGGCGAGGAGGCCCTGATCGCGATCGAGGAGGAGCGCCCCGACCTCATCGTGCTCGACTGGATGCTGCCCCATGTCTCCGGCATCGAGATCTGCCGCCAGATCCGCGCCCGCGCCGAGATCAAGGACACGCCCGTCATCATGCTGACGGCCCGCGGCGAGGAAGAGGACCGGATCCGCGGCCTCGAGACCGGCGCCGACGACTATCTGACGAAACCCTTCTCGACCTCAGAGCTGCTGGCCCGGATCCGCGCCGTGCTGCGCCGCTCCCGCCCCACGCTGGCGGGCGATGTGGCGACCTTCGGGGACATCATCCTCGACCGCCAGGCGCACCGGGTGCGCCGGGGCGAGCGGGACCTGCACCTCGGCCCCACCGAGTTCAAGCTGCTCGACGTCCTCATGCAGCGCCCGGGGCGCGTGTTCTCGCGCGAGCAGCTGCTGGACCTGGTCTGGGGCCGCGACGTCTACGTGGAGATCCGCACCGTCGACGTCCACGTCGGCCGCCTGCGCAAGGCGATCAACCGGCGCGGCGACCGCGACCCGATCCGCACCGTGCGCTCGGCCGGCTACGCGCTCGACGAGACCTACACCCCGGCCGGCCCGGCGGTGCGCCGCGAAGCCCGCGCCTGAGGCGCGGACTCTTAGGGCCATAGGCGCCCTGCGGGCGGGCTTGGCTGCGTCGCGTTTCGGGGAGCGGTGGGAGGTCGTCGGGCGGGGAGCCTCCGGCGGGCTCCTGACTCACCCAAGAACAAGCCCCGCGCCTGTTCTCCGGATCCGTCCATCGCGTCTGATGCCTGAGCGACTCGCCCGCCCCGGTCAAGGACAAGCCCCCCTGCGGGGGGTCGCTTCGCGATCCTTGACCGGGGCGGGC
>Ga0310345_10000779_pt1 | contig 41407 bp, 37 predicted proteins | sample HC15DNA20500_MG_FD_204667 | JGI IMG/M metagenome (GOLD analysis project Ga0310345, IMG submission 204667) | Marine microbial communities from station ALOHA, North Pacific Subtropical Gyre - HC15-DNA-20-500_MG | ecosystem: Environmental > Aquatic > Marine > Oceanic | place: Pacific Ocean: North... | reverse complement strand
GCCCGCCTCCGCCTCCTTCAGCACCCCGATAATCTGCTCCTCCGAAAACCTCACACGCTTCATCATCTGTCCTTCCTTCAGGCCAGACTCTAATCGCTCGTGGAGGAAAATCAGGGGGTCACGTCAGCTGAAGGGTAACTTTCCAATCGGCTTTCTCATTTGGGATCTACGGAAATTAATACCCGCGAAAGTCGTTCAAACGATAGCGCTGGACCGTGCCGGGAGCGTCGCGGGCGAGAAGATGTTTTACCGAGAACTTCCGCGCCAACCTTTGTCAGAATGGATCGTCAGGCCCCGCTCGAACAAACAGGACGCCATTCCGTTAAAAGGCGCGCTATTGCCAACTGAAAGCACAAAGGACGTTCGTGGGGATAAGTGGGCCGACGGTGCAGTTGGAAGCATGATCGTCTTCGGGAACGACTTTCAGCACTCGGCTCAAACGGCGCTATTATCATCCGGCTATGGCAACGCTGGGGCGTTCTTCGTCACCGAAGACAACCTCTGGAAAGCCGCCATCGTCTTTTCCGTCCGCCGCTTGATCAAACCGACCTGGCTCAATGACCGCGACCAGTTCCTGCAACCCTCGCAAGCTCTGTCCGACGCGTTCAAATCCGATTGCCTCGTCTGGATGCTGTTCAACGGCAGCAATCTCACCGCCGGAGCCGATGGGCTGCGCTGGAATGATCGCGACTGGTCGCTGACCAATCACTTCATCCCTTTCACCGAAGCCGAAGTCGGCGCAAAGGCGCGGTTCGAAAGTGATTTCATGGTCCGCTACATGCAGGGCATGGCCTTCTCCCCCGAGGCGCAGGCCGTGCTCGATGAAGGCCGCAAGCTGTGGACGCGGTTCCACGCCACGCAGTTCCCCAACAAGATCAGGCAGGAATACAAGCTGGGCCGTGCCGATGCGGGCTGGTATCAGATTCGCCGTGCTCTCGAAGCCTATGGCGATACGGAACTGACCTACTTCGATCCGTTCAAGGCCGCCTATGCTGCTCTGACGGAGAAGCTGCGACCCAAGGTTTTCGAGTATGGGTTCTTGCCGGACTAACCCCCGCGCCATCGACCCCTCCACCACCCTTCGGGCGGTCCCCCTCCCCGTTCCGGGGAGGAATTTTCATGCTGTGGTGCTGGTAGCAGCCAGACAACGGGATGCAAGGGCGATGGCCCTTGCCCGCCGGAGGCCCTTTTCGTCTTGCTGCCTCTTTCGCGCGGGGCGGAGGAAGCGTACTTTTTTCATCCGCCCTGTCGAAATCGCGCCGCCTCGCCGCACATCGTTGCAGGCAGCTTCTGCTGCTTGCCGGATGAACCGGCCCATGCCGATGAAGGAACCAAGCGATGCAGTATGTTCTTCTCTACCACGAAACCGCCGAAGAGCGCGCGAAGGGGCATGATCCGGAAGCCGCCGGCGCCTATTGGGGCGGCTGGATGGCCTATATGGGCGCGATGGCGCAGGCGGGGGTGATGCAGAGCGGCAACGGGCTGGATGGCCCCGAGACGGCGACGACCCTGCGGATCGAGAACGGGACGCGGCATGTCGTCGATGGTCCGTTTGCCGATACCAAGGAAGCGTTCGGCGGCTATGCGGTGATCGAGGTGCCCGATCTTGATACGGCGCTGGAATGGGCGGCGCGGGCGCCGTGTGCTGTGGCCGGCTCGGTCGAGATCCGCCCGGTGATGCCGCCGCCGCCTGCAGGCTGATCCGGATGGAGAGCGCGCGCCGCCACCCGTTGGCTTCGCCTTCGGCTGCTGCGGAGCAGGCGGCGCGCGCGTCCTATGGCCGATTGCTGGCGCTCGTATCGGCGCGGACGCGCGATATCGCGGCGGCGGAGGATGCCCTGGCCGAAGCCTTCGCCGCAGCGTTGGCGCAATGGGGCGAGCAGGGCGTGCCGGCCAATCCGGAAGGCTGGTTGCTCACGGTCGCACGGAGAGCGGCGGGGCACCAGTCGGCGCGGGCGGCGACGGCCTCGCGCGCCGGGGATGTGCTGGCCTTGCTGGCGGAGGAACGGGAGGACGTGTCGGCCAGCCCCTTTGGCGACGAGCGGCTGGCGTTGCTGTTCGTCTGCGCGCATCCCGCGATCGATCCCGATGCGCAGGCGCCGCTGATGCTGCAGACGGTGCTGGGGCTCGATGCGGCGCGGATCGCGGCGGCGTTCCTCGTCAGCGGTGCGACGATGGGTCAGCAGCTGGTACGGGCCAAGCGCAAGATCCGCGATGCCGGGATCGCCTTTGCGGTCCCGGATGTCGCCGATGCGCCGGAGCGGCTCGAAGGTGTGCTGTCCGCGATCTATGCGGCCTATGGCACCGCGTGGGACGATACGCTGGGGGCGGATGCGCGGCTGGCGGGTCTGCGCGGGGAAGCGCTGTTTCTGGCGCGGCTGACTGCGGAACTGATGCCGGAGCAGGCGGAGGCGCTGGGGCTGCTCTCGCTGATCTGCCACTGCGAGGCGCGGCAGCCGGCGCGGCGGGGGGCGGATGGCGCGTTTGTGCCGCTGCATGCGCAGGACCCGCAGATGTGGTCGCGCGAGCTGGTGCTGGAGGCGGAGAGCGCGCTGCGGCAGGCGGCAGGCTTTGGTGCGCCGGGGCGGTTTCAGACCGAGGCGGCGATCCAGTCGCTCCACGCGCACCAGCGGATGACCGGCGAGCGTTTCACCGCGCCGCTGGCCCGGCTCTACGATGTGCTGGCGGGCTTTGCGCCGACGACGGGCGTGATGGTGGCGCGCGCGGTGGCGCATGCCGAGAATGGTGCGCCTGTGGCTGCGCTCGGGCAATTGCGGGCGATGGAGGGCACGGCGACCTATCAGCCATGGTGGGCGGCGCTGGCCCGCGTTGCGTGGTTGGCGGGTGATGCGCAAGCGGCGGCGGACGCGGCGGCGAGGGCTGCGGGGCTCAGCGCCGATCCGGCGATCCGGGCATTCCTCCTCGGCGGGGGCTATCGGTTTCAGGTGGGCGGCTGAGGCGCGCGGTCAGGCAAGTTCGAGCGCGCTGTCGAGGACAAGGGGTTCGGTGAGGATGAAGCCGCGCGTGGGTGCGGCGGGCGTGAGGAAGAAGGGTTCACCCTGAACCGCGGGGGCTGGAGCTTGCGGCTCTGCGATGGGTGCGGCGGCCTCTACCGGGTGGGCAGCGGCTTGCATGCGGCGCAGCGCGAGGGCGGCGCCGCTGAGGATGGCGAAGTCCGTGCCCGGATCGCAGGTGGGGGCGGCGATCGATGCGATGGCGAGGCCCATCAGCATCGCCCAGCTGGCGGCGGCGGCGGTGGAGAGGGCCTTGTCCTCGACCGGGGCCCAGGTCGACTGGCGCAGTGGGCTGAAGGCGGAAAGGATGTGCAAGAAGAGGGTGACCGCGCCGATCACGCCGGTGCAGCCGAGCACGGCGGTGGCGAGGCTGGAGGAGCGGAAGCTGCCGGGGCCGATGCCGATGCCGCCGCTCTCGATGAAGGCGTTGATGCCCTGCCACGCCCAGAAGCGGCGCTGCTGGGCGGAGATGGTCTCGCTCTTCTCGATCGTCATGTGGCGGATCATGTCCGCAAAGGCATCGGCGAAGTGGGGCTGCCAGATCATCACCGCGCAGCTGGCCGAGATGAGCGCGAGAAGGGTGGCGCCGATCCACAGTGCGCGGTCTGCAGGGAGGGCGCCGGGGAATAGCAGCGAGCGAAGCGTGAGGAGCGCGGCATAGACGGCAAGGCCGGCATAGGCACTGCTCGAGGTGCTGAGTGCGAGTGCGCTGAGGAGGAGCGCGGCGGCGGGACCGGTCCAGCGCGGATCGATCCGGCGCAGCCAGCATTCGAACGCAAAGACGAACAGGACGAACCCGTAGTTGGCGAAAGTCGAGGCTTCGGGGAGTAGACCGGTCATCCGCACGAAGCCGTTGTAGGACTGGTCCAGCTGTGCGTAGGTGGCGTTGCGGAACACCGCGAGGACGACTTCGGCGGGCGTGCCCCGGATCACGACCGAAGCGAAACCCGTCAGCGCATGGGCGATGCCGACGGCGGCGAGCGTGCGCACCAGCACCGCGCGGCCGCGCTCCCGCCCGCAGGCGACATAGCTGGCGCTAGCGGCCATGAGCGTGCCGAGGAGGTAGACGGCGGTGGTGAGGTTCTGCGGGCTCGGCACCAGCGGGCGCACCGCGTATACATAGGCGAAGGTGGACGTGTAGCGCGCCTCGACCCGGCCGCGCAGGGGCGTGACGTCGAGCTGGCCGGCGAAGAGGCGGGGGCCGATGTAGGCGATGGCGAGGCCGTAGACGACGAAGCAGACGAGCCAGCCATTGGCGCGAAGGGCGCGGCCGACGGCGGCCATCTGCCCGGCCCCCGGCACCAGCAGGCGCATCGCGACGAAGAGCAGCGCGAACTGGATCGGCGGGATCGAGGAATTGCCGAGCACCGGCAGCTGGAGCGCCGCCGAGCCGCCGAACATGGCCGAGACGAGCGCGAAAGCGAACATCGCCTCTACCGAGCCCGCGACGAACAGCGTGAGCCCGATGAGGACTTGCGCGGCGCCGATGAAGGTCAGTTCCATAGGGCGTCTCTCGGATCAGGGGCGGACGAAGGCGTCTGACGCGCGGACCGGCTTGACGAATGCGGCGGGATTGCCGCGCCAGACTTCGCGCGGGGGGACGTCGCCGAAGACGACCGAACCGGCGGCGATGACGGCATGATCGCCGATGGTGACGCCCGGCAGCACGGTGACGCTGCGCCCGAGCCAGACATTGCGGCCGAGCGTGACCGGGGCGACGCGCACGCCCTCGCCTTCATGCACGGGGTGGTGGTTGGTATCGGCGAGGACGCAGCGCGGGCCGATCCGGCAATGCTCCCCGATGCGGACGGAGAGGTGGCAGACGATCTCGACCCCGGCGTTGAGGAAGGCACGCGCGCCGATCTCGAGCCGCGCGCCGGGGCCGACTTCGACCGCGACGGGGGCGCCGTGGCAGGACCAGGTGACGCGATCGGCGATGGCGATGCGGCCGGGCCCCTCGATCCGGGGGAACCCGCTGTGGACGAAGAAGCGCCTGCCGGGTGCCTCGCCGCGCAGCGTGAGGCGCAGGACGGTGAGGAAAGTGCGCAGGCGGTTGAGCGGCTGGAGCTTCATGCGAGGGCTTCCAGCACACCGGCGTCGAAGCGTTCGGGGGCAAACTCGCGGGCGCGGGCCGTAGCCTCGGCGGGATCGAAGTGGGGGAGCCAGCGTTCGAGCCGCTTGATGGCGGCGATCAGCGCATCGGTGGTCTGCTCGCCGAAGAACAGGCCGGTGCGGCCCTCGACCACGCTGTCGAGCGCGCCGCCGCGGCCATAGGCGACGACCGGTCGGCCCGAGGCCATGACTTCGACGGGGACAATGCCGAAGTCTTCCTCCGCCGTGAACACCAGCGCACGGCAGCGGGCATAGGCGCGGCGCAGTTCGTCGAAACTCAGGCGCGGGATCATGCGGATGGTGGGGCCGGCGCGCTTCCTGAGCATGGCCGCTTGCGGGCCGTCTCCCACGACGGTCAGCGGCAGGCCGAGCGCGTTGAACGCATCGATTGCAAGGTCCGCGCGCTTGTAGGGAACGAGTTGGCCGACCCAGAGATAGCCCGGCTCGATCTCGCTCGACGGAGTGAACAGCGCAGGATCGACGGGGGGATGGACCACCTCGGCCTCGCGGCGCCAGGCCTTGGCCACGCGCTCGCGAATGAAGCTGGAATTGGCGAGGACGCGGTCAATCCGTGCGGCGGAACTGGTGTCCCACTGGCGAAGGCCGTGGCAGAGCATGGGCATGACCGCGCGCTTGAGCCAGCCGGCTTCATCGCGGTAATCGTGGTAGTGATCCCACAGATACCGCATCGGCGAGTGAACGTAGCACAGGTGCAGCGCGTCCGGCGCAGGGATGATGCCCTTGGCCGGGCCGCTCTCGCTGGAGATGACGAGATCGTAGCCGCGCAGGTCAAGCTGCTCGAGCGCCATGGGCATGAGCGGCAGGTAGGACTGGTAGTGCTTCTTCGCGCCGGGCAGCTTCTGGATGAAGCTGGTGCGGACGGTGCGCGCGCGGATCGTGGCGGACATCGCGGCGGGATCGTAGACGTGGGTGAAGATATCCGCCTGCGGGAAGAGCTCCAGCAGCCGCTCCAGCACGCGCTCGCCACCGCGCATGGTGACGAGCCAGTAGTGGATGATTGCGACCCGCTTGAAGCGCCGGCGCGGATCGGCAGGCAGGACCGCGCCGGGACGGATCAGCGCGGGCAGGCCGGAGCCGACAAGGCTGGTGCCGCTGTCCCGCAGGAGGAAGCCGCGGTCTGCCGCCGGTGACAGGCGCTCGACCGGGAGCGCGGAGGAGATGGGGGCCGCCTCAGGCATAGTAGCGCTTGTACGAATGGTAGAAGGCATCGTCGCCATAGCCGAAGCGCGCCTGCTTGCGCATGTCGACGCGGGTGAGCGCGACGCCGGCGAGTTGCACGCGGTCATCCGGCAGCAGGCGCAGTGCGGAGCGCAGCGCGGCCTCTGGCGTCTTGCGCCAGCGGACGACGAAGACCGAGGCATCGGCCTTGCGCAGCATCAGCCTCGCATCGGCGATGGGGAGCACCGGCGCGGTATCGATGATGATCGCATCGAACAGCTCGCGCGCGGCATCGAGCATGCGGTCCATCTCGGTGCCGGTAAGCAGTTCGGGGGCCTTGTCGCTGCCTTCGGCGAGCGGGAGGATGTTGAGACCGGTCGCGGGATCCACCACCAGCGCGGCTTCGAGCGAGGCCCTGCCGCCGAGCACATCAAGCAGGCCCGGCCGCCCGGCATCGCCGCGCAGGAAGCGGCTGACGCCCTGGCGGCGCAAGTCTCCATCGATCAGCAGCACCCTGTCGCCGGACAGCGCCATCGAGCGGGCGAGGCAGATCGAGGTCGTTGTCTTGCCTTCGTCGGGCAGGGCCGAGGTCAGCGCGATGATCCGCGCCTGCGTGGTGTTCATCGCGATCGAGGCGCGCAGCGAGCGGAAGCTTTCTGCAAAGGCCGAGCGCGGATCTTCCAGCAGCGCGGCCATCGGGACTTTCTCGTCGCCCCGCCAGACCGAACCGAGCGTGGGGATCGAGCCGAGGTAGCGCACGCCGAGACGCTGCTCGATGTCGTCACCGGTGGTGAGGCCGCTGAAGGTCATTTCCGCCGCGAAGGCCGCCGCCACGCCGAGCCCGAGCCCGAGCGCGACCGACAGCACGAGATTGAGCGTGACGTTGGGGCTGGTGGGCCGCAGCGGCACCGCGGCGGGGTGGAGCAGATCGGCGTCGGCCTGCTCGGTCCCTTCGCGCGCGGTCAGCTCCTTGAAGCGATTGAGATAGCTTTCATAAAGCGCATTCGAGGTCTCGGCGCGCTTCTCGAGGTCTTGCAGGCCGACCATCGCGGCGTTGTTCTGCGCGAGCGCGCCGCGCGACTGCTGGAGCGAGCCGGTGAGCGAGGCGAGCCGCTGCTGCGAGACCCTGGCGCGGGCCTCGAGGCTGGAAATCACGCGCTGCGTCTCATCCGCAATGTGGCCGTCGATGGCGCCGAGCGCGGCCTTGGCGCGCAGCACATCGGGATGGCGCGGGCCATAACGCGCGGTGAGCGAGGCGAGCTCGGTCGCGGCGGTGGCCTGCTGGGCGCGCAGCGAGCCGATGGCGGGCGAGGCCGCGACTTCGCCGACGCCGCCTGCGCTGGTGCCGAGCGCGAGCTGGCGCCGCGCCGCATCGAGCCGCGCGCCGTCTTCGCTGGCGGCGGCGCGGGCGGTGGTGACGGCCTGGTTGTAGCTCGAGATCTCCTGCTCGGTCAGCGTGCCCATCGTGGTCGAGAGCAGATTGTTTCCGATGCGGTAGCGCTGCACCGCCGCCGTATCGCCAAGCGCCTGCTGGCGCAGCTGTTCGAGCCGCTCGGCAATCGCGGTCGTCGTCGCGCGCGCGGTCTTGCGCTTCGCTTCGAGCGCGCCGGCGGTGTATTGCTGCGCGAAGGTGTTGGCGACGCGGGCGGCCAGCGCGGGATCGGTATCCTCGAAGGTGATCGCGATGCCGTACGTCGTGCCGATGCGGGTGGCGACCACGCCCTTGCGCAGCCAGGCCAGCGCGGCGGCCTGCGCACCGGCGGGAGATTTCGCAAAGCGCGCATCCTTGGCGAGGCCGAGGCTGTCTGCCACGGCGGCGAGATTGGCTTCCGAAGTCACCACCGCGACTTGCGTATCGACATAGCCTTCGCTGGGGATCGCGGCCTGCTGCGGCCCGTCGCTCGTGCTCGTCGGCGCGACGGCCTGCGGGCGGCTGTTCAGCGTGACTTCGGCGCGCGCGGTGTAGGTGCGCGGCTGGAGCGCCGTGAGCAGCAGACCCGCGGCGAGCACCGCGAACAGGACCGCGAGGAAAACGCCGAAGCGGCGGCGGAACACTGACAGCAGCAGCCGCAAGTCCACCCGGTCTGCCGCCGGGGGCGGGACCCGGGTTTCGAAGGCTGCGGCGGGTGCCAAGCCTGGCACACCCCCGGCATTGCGATAGAGGCCGACTGCCGTGTTCACCCCTGTTCTCCTCGGTCGATGGGCTCGCCCTCCCGCGCCAGCAGGTGAGGAACCTATTTGGTAAAACTTGATCCGGTCGGGGACGTTGGCGCCCCTCGCGGCATGCTCCAAGACTAGGCAAGGGGCCGCGGCGGGGAAGGCGAAGCGTATCCGCTGCGGAGGCAAACCGGAGGCAATCAGCCCTTCGATTGACACCGCAGGATCGCTGCGCGCCTTCGCGGGCGCAGTCCGAAGCTTCGTATGGCGCTGCATCCCGCATCGCCGGATCGAGGGCAAATCCGGGTGAATGCTTAAGGATTTATGCACCATATGCCGCGGGGCGGCACTGTGATGATGGTGACGGGAGAGGTGGCGGCAGGCGGCAGCACGGCATGGCGCGCCGCTTTGCCAGAACATCTCCAAGGTGGAGGATTCGGCAAGGGCCCGGGTGATTGCGCTTTGCCGCCCGCGGCATAGACTTGGGGCAACGATCAAAATGACCCGGAAGCATTGGAGATTTCGCATGGATAGGAAGCAGGATGGCGCTGGGCGGAAGCGGCGCGGCCTGGCGCTGACGATGGCTGCTGCGATGACTGGCGCAGCCGCGCTGATGCTCGGCGGATGTGCCGGTGCAGGCGCGCCGCCGATCTCCACGGCAGAGGTTGCGGCAGGGCTGGAGAGCTATCACCTGGGCGCCGGAGACCGTGTCCGCGTGACCGTTTTCAACGAACCGACGCTGACCGGCGAGTACAACATCACCCCCGGCGGGGCTTTGGCATTTCCGCTGATCGGGGTCGTGGCGGCGGGCGGCCGGACGATCGATGCGGTGCAGCAGGAGCTGACGACGAAGCTCGCGGAGGGCTATGTCAACGATCCGCGCGTGAGTGTCGAGGTGCTGAACTATCGGCCGTTCTACATTCTGGGAGAAGTTAACCGGCCTGGTGAATATTCCTATGCCTCCGGGATGACCGTGGAGCAGGCGATCGCGCGGGCGGGCGGCTTTACCTACCGCGCGAACGAGAAGACGGTGTTCCTGCGGCGGCAGACGGGCAAGGCGGAAAGCGCGGTTTCGCTGCGCAGCGCGCAAGTGGCCGTGCTGCCGGGCGATACGATCCGGATCGGTGAACGCTACTTCTAGGGTCAGGACCTATTAACCGCGCCTTCGAGGCGCTGGAATGGCGAACATATCGGGTGGATGCTTGCGCAGGGAAGGCTGGTTGCCTTTCCAAGCAAGTATCCGCACGAGATGGAAGCCATTCCAGCGTCCCTTCGGGATTTGACCAAAATGGCCCATTGCTTCGTCAGGAAGCCTTGAAATATCGGCATATTCCTGCGTCTTCCTTCCTCGCACTGAGCCATTTTGCCTCAAACCTCGAAGGCGCGGTTAATAGGTCCTGACCCTAGGCGGTGGCTGCCCCGTCGGCGCGGTCGAAGGCCCATGCAGCGCCGTAGAGCAGCACGGCGCCGAGGGTGACCGCGCCTGCATAGACCGGCATCGTCGCTGCCGTGAACAGCGGTATGGCGGCGTTGGCGGCGGCGGGCGGATGGTAGCAGCGCAGGGCCCACATCAGCGTGACGCCGACGGCGACGGCGGGCGCGGCCAGCCACAGCGCCCAGGGATGCGCGGCGGGGCCTGCCAGAAGGAACACAGCGATACCGACCGCGCCGCAGATCAGATGGCCGAAGCTGGCGGCATGGGGGCGCGCGGCGGGCACCTCGCGGCAACCGACGATGAGCGCGGTGCTCGAGGCCCAGGACGGGAGCATGAGGGCAAGCCCGGCGATCCATGATGCCAGCACCATCGCCTGCAGGACAAGCAGGGTGAGCGCGAATATCCCGGCCGCGCGGCTCCTGACGTCGCCGGTTCCATCTACCATTACACCCTGTCCGAACATGCCTGCCCGCGCCCCCTGGTCGCTGCGTCTGACGCACATGGGGTCATACGCCCATTGCGCTGGATCGGTTACAGACGCTCTTGCGGCCCAGCCGGCGCGGAGCCGGGCGTGCTGGCGGAGCGGGACGCCTCATCGCGGACCGCTGCCAGCACAAGGTCCGCTGTCGCGGGGTCGCTGGCCCGCGCGATCATCACCGCGCCTGCGGCCATGGCGAAGGTGCGGGCGGCGCGTGCTTCGCGCTCGGCCTGCGGGCCTTCGAGGTGCGCGGCAAGCGATGCGATGAGCCCCCGGACGCCGCGCCCGAACTCGGCCTGGACGGCTTCGTTGCTGCGCTGGACGTCGTTGGAAAGCGCTGCCACCGGGCAACCTCCGCCGACATCGGCAACCCGCCCGGCCGACGTGTAGCCACGCACGAAGCCGCCGAGCGCGCGTTCTGCGGGGACATGGGCGAGGGCGTGCTCGAGCCCGGCGATCATCTCCTCGAAGGCGCGGCCCAATGCGGCGACGAGCAGATCCTCCTTCGAATCGAAGTGCCGATAGAAGCCGCCGTGCGTGCGATTCGCGGCCTGCATGACGTCGCCGACGCTGGTGCCTTCGATCCCCCGCTCGCGGAACCGGCGCGCGGCGGCGGCGACAATCGCTTGATGAGTCGCGGCTTTTGCTTCGCGGGATTGGCGCATGGATTTTTCTCCGGAAGGCCCCTTGCCAAATAAGCTGATGACTGTCATCTAAAAAATAAGATGATTATCGTCATCTTATTCAGGAGGTCAGTCCCATGGCAAGTTCCGCTGCCGCATTCGCTGCCAACCCTGCACCTGCACGACAGGGGTTCCTTGCCCGTATCGGTGCGTTCCTCGAAGCGCTCGACGGCGATCACTTCGCTGCGCCGGATGTGCGCATTGAGCGGCTCGAGGCGCGTCTGGCCCGGCTTGAAGCCGCCGCCGCCAAGCAGGAGGGCTGAGCCATGGCCGCGCCTCTCATCCTCGTCAGCGGTGCCACCGGCAGCGTCGGTCAGCCGCTCGTTGCAGACCTTCTGGCGCGCGGACTGCCAGTGCGCGCGCTGGTTCGCCGCCGCGATGCCCGCTCGGCCGCGCTGGCTGCGAAAGGCGCCGAGATCGTCGCCGCCGATCTATTCGACGCCGACCAGCTCGCCGACGCGATGAATGGCGTGCAGCGCGCGTTCTACCTGCCGCCGATTCGGCCGCACATGATGCAGAGCGCGGTCGCCTTTGCGCTGGCAGCGAGGGCGGCGCGGGTCGAGCATGTCGTGAGCATGAGCCAGTGGACTTCGCACCGCGCGCATCCGGCGAACATGACGCGGCAGACCTGGCTCAATGACGGTCTGTTCGATCTGGTGCCGGGGGCCGGGCATACCGTGTTCAATCCGGGCATGTTCGCGCACAATTTCCTGCGCACGATCGACTTTGCCGCCTTGCTGGGCGTCTACCCGGTGCTTTCCGGCAAGGGCCGCGCGGCGCCGGTCTCGAACGAGGACATGGCGCGCACGGCGGCGGTGATCCTCGCCGAGGGGCCGGACCGCCATGCCGGGAAACGCTATCGCCCGACCGGGCCGGACTTGCTCGACGGGCGCGAGATGGCGGCGGTGATCGCGCGGGTGGTCGGCCACGGCGTGCTGGCGTTCGACATGCCGTTCTGGCTGTTCGCGAAAGCGGCGCGGCTGCAGGGCGTCGATCCATACGAGATCGCCAGCCTGAGCCATTATCTGGAGGACATGCGCGCGGGGACTTTTGCGTTCGAGGGCGGGGTGACCGACGTGGTGGAAGCGCTGACGGGAACGCCCGCCGAGACCTTCGAGACGACGGCCCGGCGCTATGCCGCGCTGCCCTTTGCGCGGCAGACCTTGGCCAACCGGCTGAAGGCGTTCGTGAATTTCAACCGTGTGCCGTTCCAGCCGGGCGTGAACGTGCGCCGCCTCGAGCGGCGGCTGGCGGTGCCGGAACTGGCTGAGCCCAGCCTTGCCGTCGCCGATCCGGTCTGGCGGCAGACCCATGCCGCGCAGATGGCCGGAACGAGCGCGCTGATCCCCGCCCCGCGCCTCGTGCGCCTCGCCTGAAAGGAACCGGTGCCATGCCAGCTCAAACCTTGCGCCGCAGCCCGCTCGACAACCGCATCCCGCCGCCGGTGATGACCGCGCTGACCGCCCTTGCGATGGCGGGGGCGAGCACGGTGATCCCCGCAGCGCCGCTGCCGCTGATTGTGCGGCTGGGCGGATTTGCCGCGACCTTCGTGCTGGCCGGGCGCTTCGGACAGCCCGCGATTGCGGCTTTCCTCGCGGCGAAGACGACGATCAATCCGGTGGTGATCGATCAGGCCAGCACGCTGGTGACGACCGGGATCTACGCGCGCAGCCGCAATCCGATGTATGTCGCGCTGACGGCGCTGCTGGCCTCGCTGGCCTTCGCGCTGGGCAATGGCTGGCTGCTGGCGGGGCCGCTGGCCTTCGCAGTCTTTACGCAGCAGTTCCAGATCCTTCCCGAGGAGCGCGCGATGGCGGCCCGCTTCGGCGCGGACTATGCGGCCTACAAGGTGCGGGTCCGTCGCTGGTTGTGATGCTGTTGGACTCTCCCTGCGCGGGGGAACCGCTTGTGTGGGCGAGTGCGGCGATGCGGCAGGAAGAAGAATCAAGGGGGTTTCGCGCAGAGAACGCGGAGGACGCAGAGGCGCGAAGTGGTCGTGGGCGGGGCACCGCCGCGCAGCGGCTCTGGGTATGGTGAATCAGGAAGAAGGCCTGCGGCGCAGCGGGAAGTCTCTGCGTCTCTGTCTTTTCTTCCTCCACGTTTCTGCGTGAAACCTGCTCGATTGCTGGCGCTGCGTGTGCGGGGTGTCTCGACTTCGCTCGACACGAACGGCCCCTCGACTTCGCTCGGGGCGAACGGCCCCCTCGACTTCTCTTGGGGGGGACCGGCGGGCGGGGAAGTGGTTCTTCCGCCTTGTTGGATTTGGCGGCGCGGCGCTGCGGCTGATGGGCAGTGGAGGGTGATCGCGCGACCGGTGCGGCGCCTGCACTGGCGCTGCGGGGAGGGCGTCGTGTTCCGCCGGGGTGCGAGTGGCCGGATGGGCAGAAGAGGTCCGGCGCAGCCATTTGGTCGATCATGGCCCGGGACCGGGGTAGCGGCTCGCATGCGTGCCGGTCTTTGCTCGCACCGGGACGAAGCCGATGGGAGCCATGATCCTGTGCTGGCGCGGTAGTTTGCCTGGCCAAGGACTTTGGGGGTACCGCCCCACCTTGAACCCGCAGCCCGCACCGGTCGCGTTGGCCCTCTGCACTTGGCTTCGGGCCAAAGGAGCGAGGGCGAGGCCGGCCTAGCCTGCTCCCGATCTGGGTGGGGCGTATAACCTATATGGTTCGTTTTGTCAAGGGTGGTGTTGGGAGGAGGCGTTGCAGCCCACCCCCGACCCCTCCCGCAAGCGGGAGGGGGGAAAGGAGGTCCTTTGCCGCGAGCGGGGGAGGGATCGAGGTACTGCCGCTCACGCAAGCGGGAAGGGGACTGAACGGCGGTGCAATTCCGTCCGCCTTACCCCCACTCCGCCAGCAGCCGGGCAAGGGCGGTGCCTTTGGGGAGGCAGCGCTGGGGGTTGGCGCGGGGGAGGGCGGCGCAGTCCCACCAGGCGCCTTCGGCTCCGGTTCGGCGGTCTCGCACATAGAGGAAGGCGGGGGTTTGGGCGGATGCGGCGGGGAATTCGCCGATGACGGCGCAGCGGTCGCGGTCGGCGCAGGCGGCGAGGGCGCGGGTGGCGTACGTGCCGGGGAAGGCGGCGGGATCGAGGGTGAGGACGATGCGGGTGCTATCGGCCTGGGTGGCGACCACCTTGGGCGCGAGTGTCGGGGTGGGTCTGGCGGGGGCGTCCGGTTCTTCGAGCGGGAGGTAGGCGAGGGGGGCGGCTGCGGCAGGCAGACCTTCCGCGCCGCCGTGGGCGGGGGAGAGCGCGGCCATCGCGGCGATGCGGGGTTCCTCGCCGCCGCTGGCGGCGCGCAGGACGGCGGGGGAGCCCCAGTCGCCCGGCCAGCGGTAGAACAAGTGGAGACCGACTTGCGCGAGCTTGACGAGTCCGCTGCGCCAGACGGGGACGACGTAGTCTGCATGGTAATGCGTGGCGAGGCCGACGCGCGGATCGACGGCACCGGCGAGGGCGGCGGCGGCGACGGCGCGCGCTCTCGCCCAGGCGGCGGGGCCGGGATGGCGGGATAGCATGGAGCCATCGCAGGTAAAGCTGAACTGGCAGCCGGTGGTGCGCTCCGAACCCTGGAACACCACGCCGCAGACGCTGGCGGGGAACGCCGGATGGCGCACGCGGTTGAGCACGACTTGCGCGACGGCGCGCATCCCGGACGGATCGTCGCCGGCTTCGTACCACGCCGCGGCGGCGAGGCAATCGAGCGCGCGGGCCTGCGGGAGCGCGTCTGCGGTGCCAAGGTGGAAGGCGGGGGCGGCGGCGCGGGGCGGCTCGATGGGGATCGCGGCGTTGGCGGCGCGCGCGGTCTCCGGCGCATAAGGGAGCAGCGCGGCGGGATCGGGCAGCGGGGGCGGGAAAGCGAAGCGCACTTGCGGGCCGGCGAGCGGCGGGGCGAGCAGCTTCAGCGCGGACGCCAGCGCCGCCAGAAAGAGGAGCGCGATGACGAGGCGCAGGGCCACGGGGGGAAGCGCGGGCAGGCGCGGACGGGCGGCCCATTCGGGGAGGGGCGGCGGCCGGTCCGGATCAAAGCGGCTGTCGCGCGGCAGGCTGGCCATGGCGCTAGAGCCGCCAGCGGATGGAAATGGTGGCGCGGTTGCGATCATAGGCGCGGCCGGGATCGACCGCGCCCGAATTGCGGCCGAGGCTGTGCGCATAGTCGGCAGCGACTTCGAGGTGCTGGGTGAGCCGCCATGTCGCGCCGAATGCGCCGGTGAAGTAGCGTTCCTGCCGCTTCGCCGCGCCGGTGGGGACCTGGAAATCGGCGACGAGATAGCGCAGCGAGGGGCGCAGGATGAGGGTGCGCAGCAGCTCGTGCTCGGCAGAGAGCGTGACTTCGTGCTGCTGGATGCCGGCGACGCCGATGATCGGCGAGCGCTGGAAAGTGCGGCCGCCGGCGAGGCGCACGGTGGTCAGCCGCGTCGGGCTCCAGCGCAATTGCGCGTTGTACGCAAGGCCGCTGATGCGGGGGAAGACCGGGGCGTTGAAATCCTGCCGCACCCAGCCGACGCCCAGTTCGCCCTGAAGCAGGCGGTTGAGCCCGAAGGCGACGCCGGTGAGCAGGGTGAAGCCGTGGGAATCGCGGTTGGGCTGGCCTGCGGGCGTGGCGAGGTAGCGGTTGCGGTTGTAAGCGAGGCTGGCGAAGGCGGCGACGCCAGGGCCCACGCCGATGGCGGCGCGGAAGGAGCCGGTGAGCGCCTCGTAATCGCGCTGGGAAAGGTCGATCAGGGTGCCGCCGAGTTCGCGGTCTTCGTAGCGAAAGCGTTCGTAGCGGCCGGCGAGGGTCAAGCGGGCGCGGGCGAAGGTCTGCTCGAGCTCTCCGCCGCCCGAGAGCTGGGTGAAGGCGATGGGGGCAGCGCCGAACAAGGTATCGCCGGTGGTGCCGCGCGTCTCGATCCGGCGGGCGGTGCCGATGTCGCCGGACAAGCGCGTGTCGCCCGAGATGTCGAGCCGGCCATCGAGCTTGACGGCGTACGTCTCGATATTCTCGGTCGTGCGCCTGGCGTAGCGCTTGACCGTGCCCTCCGCCGAGAGGCCGAGCGCGTGGCGGGACCATTGCGAGCGCACGGCCAGCGCGGGGAGGATGGCGAGCGCGACATCGCCGCGTTTCGTGTCGCTTCGCGCGTAGATGTTGTCCGTGGCATCAGCCTCGATCCCGAAGCTGGGGGAAATGAGCAGCGCGCCGACGCGGGCGCCCGCGGTTTCCACTTCGGGCCGCGCGCGCGCGCCGACGGTATCGCGCTCCATCCGCGGATCGACCGTGGTCTGCGCGCGGGCATCGGCAAGCGGCGCGACGAGGCCGAGCAGGCAGAGCGGAAACGCCCGCGATTGCCGGGCCTTTGTGATAACCATCGCCCGATCCCTGATGCTGCCCCGGATGCTGTGCCGTGTGGGTCCCATGGCCCGGGGGTACCATTCTTTCGCGCCATGCTTTCGCGCAATTAGCCCCGTATCTGAGCAATCTCCCTTAGTGTTCGGCCCCTGATGCGGGTTTAGTGCCGGGAGTTCGGGCATTTTCAGCCGTGCCCAATGCGGAGCCTTTCGTTGGCGCGGCGTTAACCACCGGGCGAAAGCGTTCCTTGAGCAGGTTGGGGCATGCTCCCGGGCATGGACAGTCTGCTCGCCCGCATCACGCCCGGCCATGTGACCCAATTCGCCCGCATCGGTGCGCTGCTGATCGCATTTGCGCTGACGGCGGGCTATGTGACCGACCGCCTGACGCTGGAGCTGGCGGGGGTCGGCGCGCTGTTTCTGGCGGTGCTGACCTTGCTGGCGCTGCCCAGCCAGCGCAGTTCCGAACTGCTCGGCGCGCTGGCGATCTGGCTGACGTATGCCGAGTTCATGGCCGCGATCCAGAGCGGCCATTTCGCCTTGTGGCGCTGGGCAGTGGTGCTGGCGACGCTGAGCCTGGTGATCGTGCCGATCAAGGTGCAGCACTTGCGGCAGCTGGCGCGCAGCAATCCCTACAGGCCGCTGGGCGCGCTGGACCGGCGGGTGTGGACCATCGTGCCGGAGCCGACGGTGGCTTATGCGTCGGCGGCGATCAGTTCCGATCTGGATTGGGATCGGGCGGCGGCAGGGGCCTGAACCGGCCCGAGCCGGGCGATGTAGTGCGCCAGCAGGCGATCGAGCCATTCCTCCGGTGACAAGGCAAGGTGGCGCGTGACGGTGAATCCGGCGCGGCTCATCGCCTCTACCCTCGCATCGTCGCGTGCCAGCGCGGAGAGGAGCGCGGCGTGGGCGGCGACGTCTTGCGGATCGACCGTAGCTCCCGCGCCTGCGGCAACTAGCCCGGCCGCAAGCAGCGCGGTGGGCGGGAGGACGACCGGCAGGCCTGCGAGCGCGGCTTCCATCGCGACGAGGCCGTAGGGTTCGGGATAGCGGCTGGGCATCACGAGCACGCGCGCAGTGGCGGCGAGCGCACCGATGGCTGGCGGAGCGAGGCGGCCGGCGAAGTGGGCTTCGGGATATTCGGCGGCGAGGCGGGCGCGGTCTGCGCCGTCCCCTACGAGGATGATGGGGAGCGAGGCGCGGCGCGCGGCGGCCAGCGCGAGGTCGGCGCCCTTGGTCGCCTCGATCCGGCCGACGAAGAGCACGGTGTCGTTGCGCTCGGCGGGGATGCGCGTCTGGCTGAAGGGGACGACGGGGTTGGGGAGGGGGTGGATCACTTCGGGCGGGATGCCGGCGCGGGCGAGCATCGGGCGCATGGCGGCGTGGATCGCCAGCACCGGAGGCGCGCTTTGCGGCTGGAAGACGAGGCGCTGGACGGCATGGCGGGCGACGCGCCAGAGCTTGTGGGCCTGGCCGCGGCGGTCGCAGGGTTCGGCGAGACAGGCGCGGGAAAGCGCGGTGTGGGGGCAGAGCGCGCCGGTGCGGAACTGCGTGAAGGCGCCGTTGGGGCAGGCGAGGAAGAAATCGTGCGCCGAGATCACCAGTCGCTGGCGCACCGGAGCGAGCGCGGCGAAGACCGAGGGCGAGAGGATCTGCGACCAGCCGTGGAGGTGATAGACCGTGCGCGCGGTGTCGTTCTCGGCAATCCACTGGCGCACCATGCGCGCCGCCGCGCGGTTCCACAGGCCATCGAGCAAGGCGCCGCTGCGGCCGAGCAGGCGGGTCTGGCCGAGCCCGGTGACGGCGATGCCGGCGAGCGTGAGCGCAGGATCGGGCGCGTCTCCCGACAGGAGCGCGACCGGGTACCCGCGTTCGGCGAAGCGGCGGGCGGAGCTTACCGCGAGTGCGCTGGCGCCGCCCATCGGATGCGAGAGATCGTTGATGACGACGATGCGATCGGGTGCGGGGTTCATGCGGCTTCCTTCACTGGCGGCCCGGATGGGGGCTGCATCGCGCGGGCGAGGGCGGCGGCCATGCGGGCGATATCGCTGCGGGTGCTGGTGATGAGTTCTTCCAGCGCGGCGCGGTCGACGCCTTCGGCCACGGCCTTGCGGGCAAGCGCCGTCAGTGCGGGGCCTTGCAGCGACGCGGTATCGGCGATGAAGGTGCCGCGCCCGGCGAGCGCGAAGAAGCTGTCGAGCTTGACGTCCCAGCGCAGGCCGATGGTGGGGATGGCGAAGGAATGCGCGGCGATGCAGGCATGCATGCGGTGCGCGACGATGAGCTGGCAGCCGGCGATGAAGCGGATCATCTCGGCCGGATTGGCGAAGGGATTGGTCATCGTGACCGGGCCCTTGGCCGCGAGGATCCACGCCGGGCCCATCGCCGCGAGATAGTCGCGGTCTTCCGGGCTGCCGTTGGTGAACAGGGCGACGCGGAAGCCGGCCTCGACCAGCGCGCGGGCGGCGGTGCCATACCATGCATCGAGCGCGGGGCGGGCATCGGCGGCGGTGCCGGCTTCCGGGCCGGTCGCGTGATAGCGCAGCGCCATCGGGGCGGTGACGCACAGGCCCGCCAGCGGCGCATCGAAAGGCAAGGGCGGGCGCGGGAAATGGCAGCTGGCGAGGAGGCCCGGATCCCCGCTGAGCGCGGCGGGACGGACGCCTTGCGGCACGAGCAGATCGCGCCAGGCCGACTGGCTGCGGGAATCGCGCACCGCGGCATAAGCAAGCTTGGCCGATTGCAGCGCGCGGCCGAACAGGCGCTTGCCGGTGGCGGACCACTGGCGATTGGCGCCGACGCCGTAGACCGCGACGGGGAGGCGGAGCCTGGCGGCCTGCTGGAGCGCGCCCGCGATCTTCATCGGGAAGTTCAAATCGGCATCGGTGAGCAGATTGCCGCCGCCGAGCACGACCGCATCGCAGCCCGCAAGCCGCGCGCGGACGTGGCGCCGCAGCCGCAGGTGCACCAGCACGGTGAGCGCGCTGCGCGTGGCGAGACTGCGCAGCGCAGCGGGCAGCGCTTCGAGCAGGCCGATCATGGCGGCGCGGCGGCTGGGCGCGATGGCGGGATAGGCGCGGCGGCCGGCGAGATCGATCGAGAAGACCTCGGTGCCGGGCGCGATCGTCTGGAAGGTGCGCGCCAGTTCCGCCTCGAGGCATTCGGACAGGAGCCCGTCGCCCAGATTGGGGCTGTACTTCACGTTGAGCAGCGCGATCCGGCGCGCCGGGGAAGGGGAGGTCGCCACGGTCATGCCGGGGGAGGTGTCATGGCATCCGGCCCGCCAGCAAGCGCGGATAGACCCGGAATCGAGGCGATCAGTCTGGCGGGCAGTCCGGCGGGGAAAGCACTTCGCGCAAGATTGCGGTGATGCCGCTCGCGGTGATCCGGTCTTCCTGGCCGGTTGCGACGATCAGGCCGATCCGGCGGCGATAGTCGTAGCCTTGCAGGGGGACGGCGACCGTGCCTGCTCCGGCGAGCGAGACGGGGGCGGTGGTCACCCCGGCGCCGGCGGCGACGAGGGCGAGGCAGCGGTCATCGTTGGCGCTGCGCAAGGCGAAGTGGGGGCGCACTCCGCGCGCGGTGAAGAAGCGGCTGGTCTCGGCGAGGATTTCGCAGGACCGGCGCGCGATCATGGTCTCGCCCGCCAGTTCCTCGGGCAGCAGCTGGGCGCGCGCGGCAAAGCGGTGGGTGGCGGGGAGGAGCATCGCATAGCCCTCTTCGAGCAGCACTTCGGCGCCGGTTTCCGCGCCGTGGAGCGTGGTGAGGAGGGCATCGAGGCGGTGTTCGGCGAGGCGGCGCCGGAGGTCCGCGTCGGGCGCTTCGGTGAGGGTGAGGCGGCCCGGCTCGAAGCGGGCGGCCACGGCGGCGACCATGCGGGTGGAAAGCGAGGCGATCACGCCGAGGCGCAGCGGCGGGGCGGGGGTGGGCGCTGCCGTAACCCCGCGCTCGGCGAGGCCGAACTCGCGCTCGATCATGCGGGCGTGGACGAGCAGGCGGTTGCCCGCTTCGGTGAGGCGCAGCGCGCGGCGTTCGCGCAGGATGACGGCGGCGCCGAGTTCGCGTTCGAGTTCGGCGATCCCGGCGGAGAGCGTGGGCTGCGCAACGTGGAGCTGGTTCGCCGCGGCGGTGAACGAGCCGGTATCGACGAGGGCAAGGAATTGGCGGAGGTGGCGGCGGCTCAGCATAGGTTTTTCCTATACTGGCCCTCGCGAAAATTCAATTTTTCCGAAGCTGCGGTTTGCCATAAGCTGATGCCGGAACGAGGAGTCTGAAAAGAGATGCGCGCCACGCCCGAGCTTGATTTCGCCCTGCCCGAAAGCGCCATGATGATCCGCGAGGCGGCGGGCCGCTTTGCCGACGAGAAGATCGCGCCGCTCGCCGCCAAGGTCGATGCGGAGGACTGGTTCCCGCGCGATCTCTGGCCTGCGATGGGCGAGCTCGGCCTGCACGGCATTACGGTGGAAGAGGAATGGGGCGGGCTTGGCCTCGGCTATCTCGACCACGTGATCGCGGTGGAGGAAGTGAGCCGCGCTTCGGCTTCGGTGGGCCTGAGTTATGGCGCGCATTCCAACCTCTGCGTGAACCAGATCCGCCGCTGGGGGAACGACGAGCAGAAGGCCAAGTATCTGCCGAAGCTGATTTCGGGCGAGCATGTTGGCAGTCTGGCGATGTCCGAAGCGGGGGCCGGGTCGGACGTTGTCTCGATGAAGCTGCGCGCCGATGCGGTGCAGGGCGGTTTCGTGCTGAATGGCACCAAATTCTGGATCACCAATGCGCCTTATGCCGATACGCTGGTAGTTTATGCCAAGACCGCGCCGGAAGCCGCGAGCCGGGGGATCACCGCGTTCCTGATCGAGAAGGACATGCCCGGCTTCTCCATCGGGCAGAAGATCCAGAAGATGGGCATGCGCGGCTCGCCGACAGCGGAGCTGGTGTTCAACGATTGTTTCGTGCCCGAAGAGAACGTGATGGGGCCGCTGCATGGCGGGGTCGGGGTGCTGATGAGCGGGTTGGACTATGAGCGCGTGGTGCTGGCGGGCATTCAGCTGGGCGTGATGCAGGCCTGCCTTGACTGCGTGATCCCCTATGTCCGCGAGCGCAAGCAGTTCGGCAAGCCGATCGGCGCGTTCCAGCTGATGCAGGCCAAGGTGGCGGACATGTACGTCGCGCTGCAATCGGCGCGGGCCTACACTTATGCGGTCGCGCGGGCGGCGGATGCGGGGCAGACCACGCGCTTCGATGCGGCGGGGGTGATCCTGCTGGGCAGCGAGGCGGCGTTCCGCGTGGCGGGCGAGGCGGTGCAGGCCCTGGGCGGTGCGGGCTATACCAAGGACTGGCCGGTGGAGCGCTATCTGCGCGATGCCAAGCTGCTCGATATCGGCGCGGGGACCAACGAGATCCGGCGGATGCTGATCGGGCGGGAATTGATCGGGGCGCAGGGATGAGTGAGATCGAGAATTCAATCGCCGAACCGAGCCTGATCGAAGCGAGGATCGGCGAGGACGGCTACCCCGAAGTCTCGATTGCCGCCTTCCAGCTGGAAGGAGCCTATAACTTCGGGCGCTTCCTTGCCGATGTCGCTCGGCATGGCGCTCTCGCTTATGCAACGACATGGTCAGTCGACGAAGACGTGGCCCTGCAGGAAATCTGTGCCGGATTGAGTGATCAATTGCGCGAGCAGGCCTCGTCGATCGAGATGATCAATCCTGGAGAACTTCATTCATGAGCGGCCCGGTCCTCTCCTCCAATCTCGACCTTTCGAGCCCGCAGGCGCAGGCCCGCGCCGCGCACAACCGTGCGCTCGCTGCCGAGTTGCGCGCCCGCGTCGCCAAGGCGGCGCTGGGCGGCGACGAGAAATCGCGCGCCCGCCATGTTGCGCGGGGCAAGCTGCTGCCGCGCGAGCGGGTGGAGCGGCTGCTCGATCCGGGTTCGCCGTTTCTGGAGATCGGGCAGCTGGCGGCGAACGGCATGTATGGCGACGAGGTGCCCGGCGCGGGGATCATCACCGGCATCGGGCGGGTATCGGGCCGCCAGTGCATGATCTTTGCCAACGACGCGACGGTGAAGGGCGGCACCTACTTCCCGATGACGGTGAAGAAGCACATCCGCGCGCAGGAAATCGCCGCGGCGAACCGGTTGCCGTGCGTCTATCTGGTCGACAGCGGCGGTGCGAACCTGCCCAACCAGGCCGAGGTTTTCCCGGACCGCGACCACTTCGGCCGCTTCTTCTACAACCAGGCGCAGATGAGCGCGGCGGGCATTCCGCAGATCGCCAGCGTGATGGGCAGCTGCACCGCGGGCGGCGCCTATGTGCCGGCGATGAGCGACGAAAGCGTGATCGTGCGCGAGCAGGGGACGATCTTTCTGGCGGGGCCGCCGCTGGTGAAGGCGGCGACGGGCGAGGAGATCAGTGCCGAGGACCTGGGCGGCGGGGATCTGCATGCGCGCAAGTCCGGCGTGGTCGATCATCTGGCGGACAATGACGAGCATGCGCTGACGATTGTCAGGGATATCGTGAGCCATCTGGGCGAAAAAATGGGGACTGTCCCTGTTTTTCAGGCGCCGCGCCCGCCGAAGTATGATGCGGAGGAGCTTTACGCCATCGTGCCGGAGGACGTGCGCGCGCCCTATGATGTGCATGAGGTGATCGCGCGGATCGTCGATGGAAGCGAGTTCCACGAGTTCAAGGCGCATTACGGGACGACGCTTGTCTGCGGCTTTGCGCATATCTGGGGCATGCCGGTGGCGATCCTCGCCAACAACGGTGTGCTGTTCAGCGAGAGCGCGGTGAAGGGGGCGCATTTCATCGAGCTCGCCTGCCAGCGGCGCATTCCGTTGCTGTTCCTGCAGAACATTTCAGGGTTCATGGTCGGCGGGAAGTATGAGGCGGAAGGCATTGCCAAGCATGGGGCCAAGCTGGTGACGGCAGTCGCCACCGCGCAGGTGCCCAAGCTGACGGTGCTGATCGGCGGCAGCTTCGGAGCGGGCAATTATGGCATGTGCGGCCGGGCCTATGATCCGCGCTTCCTGTTCACCTGGCCCAATGCGCGGATCAGCGTGATGGGCGGGGAGCAGGCGGCTTCGGTGCTGGCGACGGTGCACCGCGATGCCGACAAGTGGACGAGCGAGGAAGCCGAAGCCTTCAAGGCGCCGATCCGGCAGAAGTACGAGGACGAGGGCAATCCCTATTACGCGACCGCGCGGCTGTGGGATGACGGGGTGATCGATCCGGTGCAGACGCGCGATGTGCTGGGCCTCGCGCTGGGGGTTTGCTTTGAGGCGCCGATTGCGGAGGCGCCCCGGTTCGGGGTGTTCCGGATGTGAGTGAAGGACTTGCCCCTCCACCACCGCTTCGCGGCGGTCCCCCTCCCCGTTCCGGGGAGGTGCTATGAGCGGCGCTCACCATGAACCTCCCCGGAAAGGGGAGGGGGACCGCCCGCAGGGTGGTGGAGGGGTGCTCTCCGCCAGCGCCAACGCCTTCCGTGTCGCGAAACGAGAGCGGCGCTCCGGCAATCTTCCCGAAGTTCTGATCTGGCGCGAACTTCGAAAGCGTCCCGGTGGCTACAAGTTTCGCCGCCAACACCCGCTGGGCGATGTCGTGCTCGATTTCACCTGCCTTGAGCGGCGTGTGGCCATCGAGATCGATGGCGTTGCCCACGAGCGGGGTGATCGGCCCGAACGTGATCGTTGGCGGGATGCTTGGTTAGAGGCGCGTGGTTTTGCGGTTTTGCGGCTGCCTGCCGTGTATGTGCTTGGGAATCTTGAGGATGCGATCGCTGCGATTGTCGCCGCTTGCGATGCGCGCTTACTCCTCCACCACCCTTCGGGCGGTCCCCCTCCCCGTTCCGGGGAGGTATTAAGGGAAGACCAATGATCACGCTCCTCTCATCCCTCGCCCTCGCTGCCGCGCCTCTCCCGCAAGGGGAGCGCCTGCCGCCGCCGGATTTCGGTGACAAGGAAGTCATCGCGGTCGTTGATGCGCTGTTTGCCACGTTGGAGAAGGGCGATGGCCCGGCGCTGTTGCAGCTTGTTTACCCGCAGGGCCGCGTCACGGCGCGGGGGACGTTGCGCAGCGGGTTCACCGGGCTGCGCAGCCAGAGCTTTGCCGAATACGCGGCGGCCATGAAGCTGGGCTCGGGCTTTCATGAGCAGATCAGCGACATGATCGTCGAGCGCGATGGGGATGTCGCGATGGTGTGGGCGCCGTTCACGGTCTCGATCGGGGGCAAGGTGGCGAGCTGCGGCACGGATCACTTCGATTTCGTGCGGGAAGACGGGGTGTGGAAGGTGATGAACCTCACGTTCTCCTCGCGCACGGAAGGGTGCGGGGCATGATCAAGTCGCTGCTGATCGCCAATCGCGGCGAGATTGCCTGCCGCGTGATCCGCACGGCGCGGGCCATGGGTATCCGCACCATTGCTGTCTATTCGGATGCCGATGCCAAGGCGTTGCATGTCCGCTCGGCGGACGAGGCGGTGCATATCGGGCCGTCCCCTGCGCGCGAGAGCTATCTGGTGGGCGCGAAGATCATCGCGGCGGCCAAGGCGACCGGCGCGGAGGCGATCCATCCCGGCTATGGGTTCCTTTCGGAGAACGCGGAATTTGCGCAGGCGGTGATCGATGCGGGGCTGATCTGGGTCGGCCCCAAGCCCGCCTCGATCACCGCGATGGGCCTCAAGGACGCGGCCAAGGCGCGGATGATCGCGGCGGGGGTGCCGGTGACGCCGGGCTATCTCGGCGAGGACCAGTCCGAGGCGCGGCTGCAGGCGGAGGCGGATGCGATCGGCTATCCGGTGCTGATCAAGGCGGTTGCGGGCGGGGGCGGCAAGGGCATGCGGCGGGTGGAAGCGGCGGCCGATTTTGCCGAGGCGCTGGCTTCGTGTCGGCGCGAGGCGGCGGCTTCGTTCGGCGAGACCCGTGTGCTCATCGAGAAGTACATCCTCTCGCCGCGCCATATCGAAGTGCAGGTGTTTGGCGACAGCCATGGGAATGTGGTGCACTTGTTCGAGCGCGATTGCTCGCTGCAGCGGCGGCACCAGAAGGTGATCGAGGAAGCCCCCGCGCCGGGGATGGACGAGGCGACGCGCGAGGCCGTGTGCAGCGCGGCGGTGCGGGCGGCGAAGGCGGTGGACTACGAGGGTGCGGGCACCATCGAGTTCATCGCGGATGCCAGCGAGGGGCTGCGGGCGGACCGCATCTGGTTCATGGAAATGAACACGCGGCTGCAGGTGGAGCATCCGGTGACGGAGGAAATCACCGGCGTCGATCTGGTGGAGTGGCAACTGCGCGTGGCGAGCGGGGAACCGCTGCCCAAGCGGCAGGACGAGCTGAGCATCAACGGCTGGGCGATGGAAGCGCGGCTTTATGCGGAGGATCCGGGACGCGGGTTCCTGCCGAGCACGGGGCGGCTGGAGCATTTGCGTCTTCCGACCGAGCTTTATCCTCGGGAGTGGGTAGACCACCTTGGCGAGTGCCGCGAGGTCGAGCGCAGCCATGGCAGGCGCGCCCGCATCGACACCGGCGTTGACGAAGGTGCTGTTATCTCGCCGTACTACGATCCCATGATCGCCAAAGTGATCTGGCACGACGATGATCGTGCATCGGCAGCACTGAGCCTGAGTTCAGCATTGCAGCAGATTGAAATCTGGCCGGTTCAGCACAATGCGCAGTTTGTCGCGTCGCTGTTGCAAACCCCTGCATTCGTCTCAGGCAATGTCCATACAGGCTTCATCGAACAGCATTGGAGCGTTGAGCACTTGGTCACCGGGCCCGCTGAACCCGATTGTGCCTTTGCCGCCCAGGAACTGGTCGAGATGTACGATCTTGGTGGCCCAACCGGTTTTCGGCTCAATGCGGAGCCAACACATGAGGTGCTGCTGACGGTCAATGGCAAGCCTGCGACGGGAGAATATAGGGTCAGGTACTCGCCCTCGCTGCGGCGCATGTACAGCGTCGAACCCGCCGCTGACCGTGCCGTATTTGTTTCCGCGTTCGGCTACACCGGGCGTTATACGGCAAGCGAAACGCGCGGGTCGAATGCGCACCACGCCTCCGACGGCGCCATCCTCGCGCCCATGCCCGGCAAGGTCATCGCGGTGGATGTCAGCGCGGGCGACACCGTCACCAAGGGGCAGAAGCTGCTCGTCCTCGAGGCGATGAAGATGGAGCATGCGCTCACCGCGCCGTTCGATGGGACGGTGGCGGAGTTGACGGTGGCGGTAGGCTCGCAAGTGCAGGTGGAAGCCTTGCTGGTGCGGGTGGAGAAGGCGGAATAGGCCAGCGCGTGGTGTCTCGACTTCGCTCGACACGAACGGTTTGAGGGTATCCCCCAAGCCCGTCCATGCTGAGCTTGTCGAAGCACTGTTCTTGTTCTTCGGGTTCAGCGCTTGCCGCAGAGGAAAGTGCGGCCCTTCGACGAGCTCAGGGTGGGCGGGGTTGGGGGATGGAATCTGTTGCAGAGTGTCTCGACTTCGCCCGACACGAACGGGATAGGGTTGGTCACCATAGTTGCCCAAACCGGTCCATGCTGAGCTTGTCGAAGCACGGTTCTTGTTCTTTGAGTTCAGCGCTCGCGGCAAAAGGAAAGAACGGCCCTTCGACAAGCTCAGGGTGGGCGGGGTTGGGGGAAGGGAGAGAGTGTGATGGCAGGCCGGTACTTCGATGAATGGCAGGTGGGGGACCGGATCGCGCATGAGATCCGCCGCACGGTGACCGAGACGGACAACCTGCTGTTCTCGGTGATGACGCACAACCCGCAGCCGCTGCATATCGATGCGGAGGCGGCGAGGGCGAGCGAGTTCGGGCAGATCCTGGTGAACGGGACCTTCACGTTCGCGCTGATGGTGGGGCTGTCGGTCGGCGATACGACCGTGGGGACGCTGGTGGCCAATCTGGGCTATGACAAGCTGGTGATGCCCAGGCCCGTGTTTCTGGGCGATACCTTGCGCGCGACGAGCGAAGTGGTGGAGCTGCGGGAGAGCAAGTCGCGGCCCGATGCGGGGATCGTGACCTTTGCGCACGAGGCGCTCAACCAGCGGGACGAAGTTGTCTGCCGTTGTTTGCGGATGGCGTTGCTGGCGAAGAAGCCGGGCTGAACCATTGCCCCATCCTCGCTCACCCTGAGCTTGTCGAAGGGTCCTGGCACGACGGTTGCGGCAGGTGCTTCGACAAGCTCAGCACGAGCGGTTTCTGCGGGTCTCAGCTCGTTGCGAAAAGCAGGCGGCCGGGGCCGAGTGTTTCGAGGACCTGCGTGATCTCGCGCGGGTTGACCGCGAAGCAGCCCTGGCTGCGGCCGACGCGGCCTTGCGCGGCGACGACTGCGGGCGAGACATAGCTCGCGGCGTGGATCACGATGCCGCGCTCCAGCGCGCGGTCATTGTCCGGATCGAGCCCAACGAGGCGGCGCGAGCGGCCATGCTTGCCGTAATAGACCTCGCCGGTGACATAGCTGCCGCGCGAGGAGGCTTCGGAGTCCACCAGATTCGAGAAGTGCTGCGCCATGCCGCAATTGGCCGGGTCCGAGCCCTTGCCATGCGCGACCAGCAGCGGGGTGGAGGCGGTGCCGCCGACGAGATCGACGATGTGAAAACGGGCCTGCCGGGAGGGCTGCGAGAAATCGACGATGCCAATCTTGTCGCGCACCGCGATGACCGCGCTGTGCTTGTCGAGCGCGGCGAGGGCGCGGGGGATGAGGGGGAGAATGCCCGAGCGTGCGATGGCCACCGGTTCGCCCTGCACCATCGGCGCAGCGTCGTCCGCGACAGGCACGGTGCCCCAGAAAGTGCCGCCCGGCAGTTCGGGCTCGGCTTCCTGCGCCTGCAAGGCATGGCGCGGCAACGTGAGCGATGCGGCGGTTCCGGCAAGGGCGCCGAGAAAATGGCGCCGGTTGATGGTCATTGTCCCAGTTCGTCCTGAACGCGGTTGCGATCCCGCGCCCATCTAAGGCAGGCAAAGGTTGATGATCCAACCCCCAAACCCTTAGGGTTGCGACGAAACGTGGCTCCTGCGCCACTGACCGTTGAAATACGGACTCGACGAAAAGGGCGGCGAGTCTCTAGCTCGGTAACTTCTGCGTAACTTTTGCTAGAAGGTAATACGTACTTTAGCTGACCAACCTGAACCGAACCTGACTGAGCGGGCCATCCGGAAATGTTGCAGTAATTTAATATTACCGTGGATTTCACGCAACATATCGCAGAAAGTGGCGGAAATCCGCCGTTTTTTCATGACATTTTGTGGCGAAATGTCAGAAAACTGTCATGAAACTAGCCTAGGGGCGGCCTCAGCGAAGAGCTACTCCCCTAACTGAGGTTATTCATGACACTCGCAAATCCGTTGCGCACCGGCCTGCTGGCCGGCGTGTGCCTCGTCGCGTTCGCTTCGACCCCCGCTTTCGCCGCTGCGGCGGACCAGCAGGCCGAAGCTGCACCCGCGCCCGGCGTCGACCTGCCCAACGGCGTGCCGATCGAGGAAATCGTCGTCACCGCCACCAAGCGCGAAACCAACCTGCAGAAGACGCCGATCTCGATCTCGGTCGTCAACGCCGAAACCATCCGCGAGCGCCGCGTGCAGAGCCTGCTCGACCTCGCCGACGGCGGCGTGCCGAGCCTTCGCGTCGCGACCTTCGAAGCCCGCCAGTCGGCGCTGACCATCGGCATCCGCGGCATCGTGCCGCTCGACGCCAACCAGCCCGCGCGCGAACAGGGCGTCGGCATCTACATCGACGGCGTCTACCTCGGCCGCCAGCATGGCCTCAACACCGGCCTGTTCGACATCGAGCGCGTCGAAGTGCTCAAGGGCCCGCAGGGCACGCTGTTCGGCCGCAACACCGAAGGCGGCGCGCTCTCGCTCGTCTCGAAGGCGCCCACCGGCAAGTTCGGCGGCAGCATCGAAGGCAGCGTCGGCAACATCGGTTCGCGCAGCGGTGCGATCCACCTCAACCTGCCCGAGTTCAAGAACTTCTCGGTCAAGCTCGACGGCGTTTACCAGCACCAGGACCCGATTACCAAGAACCCGCTGCAGGGTCAGGAAGGCTGGGGCCTGTTCGACCGCAAGGGTCTGCGCGCGGCGGTCCGCTGGAGCCCGTTCGCCGGCCTGACCAACGATTTCACCTATGACGTGGCGCGCGACGAGAACACCCCGTTCTACAGCCAGCTGCTCAACTACAACCCCAACAACTGCCTGAGCGGCGGTTCGAACAGCGCGCCGCTGGCGATCCCCGCCGGCAGCACCTGCGTCACCCCCGGCACCGCCTTCGTCGGCACGCAGGGCACTGTCCGCCCGCTGCTCCCCGGCGTGGTGGTCAATGGCGACACGCTGATGCGCGTGGCCGACATCGGCGTGCCGCAGCGCCGCAGCTTCGACGAGACGCACGGCTTCACCAACGTGCTCAAGTGGAAGATTTCGCCGGAAATCGAACTGCGCTCGATCACCGCATGGCGCGGTGTGGATGTGCAGCAGTGGGACAACTCGGGCGGCGCGCACCGCGTGCCGGTGGTCAACTACCGCCCCGAGTGCACCGCCAACGGCCCGTCGAACTGCACGTTCAGCCGCTACAGCCTGGCCGACCTGCGCCAGCGCCAGTTCAGCCAGGAAATCCAGGCGGTCGGCTCGATCGGTCCGGTCGATTACGTGGCTGGTCTCTACTACTTCAACGAGCACGTGAGCGACACGGCGGCGACGCCGAACTCGATGCGCGTGATCTACAACACGCCGACGCAGGCGACGTACGTGCCGAATACGTTCTGCACGGCTGACACCCCCGAGTTCGTCGGTCAGGCGGTCAACGGCTGCCCGATCGACCGTGCCTCGCAGGTCAACTCGAAGAGCTATGCGATCTTCGGCCAGGCGACGTGGAATGTGAACGAGAAGCTCCACATCACGGCGGGCGGCCGGTACACCTGGGACGAGAAGCAGGGTCAGCTGAACTGGTCGCGCAACGTCGATTACCGCGCCAACCCGGCCATCGCCGCCGCGAACGGCTACAGGCCGCTCGACGAGAAGTGGCGCCGGTTCAACCCGCTGGTCACCGTGGCCTATGACGTGAACAACGAAGTCCACGCCTATGCCAAGTACGCGACCGGCTACCGCGCCGGTGGTGCCAGCTCGCGCACCTCGGACTACCGCGCGTTCAACCCGGAAGACGTCAAGAGCTATGAAATCGGCGTGAAGGCGGACCTGTTCGGCCGTCGTGCCCGCCTCAACCTTGCGGGCTACATCATGGACCGCACGGGCAGCCAGGTCGACCTTTCGACGATCCAGCCGACGGTCCTGCCGACCGGGACCAGCAACTTCAACAACCTCGTGACCTTCAATGCCCCGGGCACCACGAAGATCCGCGGTGTGGAAGCCGACCTGACGGTGAAGCCGGTCAGCGCCCTGACGGTGAACCTCTCGTACGCCTATACCTACACCGACATTCCGCTGGTGCCGGTGACGTACACGCAGTTCAGCAGCACAGGCACGGCGCTGTTCAGCACGACGGTCAACCAGAAGTTCTACATCGTCTACACGCCGCGCAACGCCGCGAGCGCCTCGGTCGATTACGAACTGCCGGAGATCCTCGGCGGTGCCCGTCCGAAGTTCCACGTCGATGCCAACTATGCGCAGGCGACGCAGAGCTTCGACCAGTTCGCGACCAAGGCGGACTCGAGCTTCATCGTCAACGCCCGCCTCTCGGTGCTCGACATCAAGCTGCCGGGCAATGACACCAAGCTCAACATCGGGCTGTGGAGCCGCAATCTGTTCGACCACCAGTATGTCTACCGCCGCGACCCGTCGAACAGCCTTCCGGCTGTGCAGACCAGCGGCCCGGCCGGCACGAACGTGGTCGTGATCGGCAACAACAGCAACGTGCTGGGCGACTACGGCAACTTCAACATGCCGCGCACCTTCGGCTTCGACGCTTCGATCAAGTTCTGATCGCAAGCGCAGACTGCACACGAAAAGACGGCGGCCGGAGTGATCCGGCCGCCGTTTTTCGTTGGTGCTGGGGGAAGGCTCAGCGCTTGTCGAGGCCGATCTTGCCCGAGCCGAAGGCCGCGACCTGGAGCAGACCGCCTGCCATGGCGAGGTTCTTCAGGAAGTGGATGAACTGGTTCTGATCCGCGAAGTGCGCGTGGAAGGCGAGCGCGGTGGCGACGCTGAAGCCGGCGAGAACCAGCGCTACGAGGCGGGTGCGAAACCCGGCGATGAGGGCGAGGCCGCCGCCGACTTCGATGAGGGCGGCAGCGATGAGCGCGGCGGGCGCGAAGGGCAGGCCGGCGCTGGCGATATAGCCGATGGTCGCGGCGGGCGCGGCGATCTTGCCCACGCCGCTGAGGATGAAGATCGCGGCGATCAGCACGCGGCCAGTGGCGGCGAGCAGGTGGCCGGTGGCGGGGGTGGAGATCTGGGTGGAAGCGGTTGCAGTAGTGGTCGACATGGCATGGTCCTTTGCAGTTCTTGCCGGGCGAGGGACCGTCCGGTCTTGCTGCAGTTGGAATACGCCTGACGAACTATCCGGAAAATCCGGATAAACTTGTTTCATTCATTCGATAAAATGAAAAAGGTGTGACTGCGTCAAGCCGCGCGGCGCGGTCCGACTTCGCGGCGGGCGTCGCGGACGAGGCGTTCGTAGCTCGCGAAAAGCTCGGCGAAATGGTCGTCCATCACGCGCGGGGCGGGGATCACGGTGCGGGGGCCGTCGATCCCGCTTTCGCGCGCGATGCAGTACTCGACTATGGTTTCGGCAGCGGCGGCGGCATTGGCGGATTCGTAGATCCAGCCGGTGCCTTCCATGCGGGCCTGCGCGCGCGCCTGATCGGCGGCGCCGCCTTCGTCGGGGGCGATCAGCGGGAGGCCGGAGGCGCGGGCTTCGGCGGCGACCATGCAGAACGTCTCCGCCTCGCAGCCGTGGAGCAGCGCGTCGGCGCTGGCCATCACGCGGGCGAGTTCGGCGCGCACGGTGATCGGCTCAAGGATGCGGATATGCGGATTGCCGGCAATGCGCTTCTCGATGGCCTTGAGATCGCGGCCTTGCCCGGCGAGTACCATGCCGACCGGGCGTCGCGTGCCCGCGGCGGTGACGGCATCGACGAGCATCGGCCAGCGCTTTTCGGGCGCGAAACGGCCGACGCCGATCAGGAGCGTCGCGTCTTCAGGCAGTTCGCACAGTTCGAGCAGGCCCTTTCGCAGGCGCGCATCGCGCATGCCGGGCGAGAAGACGCCGGGATCGACGCCCATCGGGTTGGTGACGACGCCCGCGAGTCCGCCATTGGTCAGCCGGTCCGAGAGGCCCTGGCTGGCGCTGACGATCATGTCGAACTGCGTGTCGAGCCGGCGCAAGTGGCGCCAGTAACGATCGAACGCCTTGTCGATCACCGGGCGCGGGGCAACGCCGTCGAACCAGCGGTAGGCATAGGCCGAGAGCGGATCGGCGTGCATGATCAGCGCGCGCGGGGCGGTGCCGGGCCATTCGCCGACGAGGCTGGCGCTGCGCCAGGGGGAGGACGCCTCGACCATGTCCGGCGCCTCGCGGTCCAGCGCCTGATAGAGCGCTGCCACGTCGCTGAAGTAGCGGTAGTTGAAATCGAGCGGGAACACCGTGCTCTTGAGCCAGACGATGCGCGCGTTCGGCCCGCGTTCCTCGACGCGGTTTTCCTCGCCCGGAGCGATGACGACCACTTCGTGGCCCATCGCCGCACCGGCCTTCAGCTTGCGGTCAACATATGTGCGCACGCCGCCGCCCTTGGGCGCGTAGAAAGCGCAAACATCGACGAGCTTCATGGAAAAACCTCTAGGAGCGCTTGAGCGGCCCGAACGAGAACAGGCCGGTACGGTAATTCATGATTACACGCAATGTGGTTAATCCGTTATTTGCATAAGTCGCCACCGCGGCTGCCTTGGGCTTCGACCAGCCGAGTTTCGGGTTGCCCGAAAAGCCGATGCCATCGTGGCTGAGGCTGAACTTGCGGTCCGCATTGCGGTCGTGCAGCACCGTCACGGCGTAGGTGCCGGGGCCGGGCAGGCGGATGCAGATGCGCGGCACCGGTTCGGCCGGGACCGGCACTTCGACACGGCGGAAGGTCTTGCCGGCCATGACGAGGATATTGTCGTCGGCGAGGAAATCGGCGTCGTTGGCCGGATAGACCTCGACCTTCACGCGTCCGCTGCGGTCCTTGAGGCCCATCAGATCGACGAGGAACGCAGGCCCGCTCTCACCCGGACGGCACTGGCCTTCGGCCTTGCCGAGATCGGGCGTGGAAGGGATCGGTCCCGCTGCCGTCAGCAGCGCCAGCGCACCACCAAGAAAAACGAAACGTTTCAAGCATTCTTCTCCCGTTGAACCAAGTCAAGCAGCATCAGGCCCATGAACAACACCACATGCGTTGCCACAATCAGCAGCGATATCATGGCAATCATGTCGCTAGTCTGAACCTGACTGCCGACGAGCAGGGTGGAGATACCAGCGAAAGCGATGTCTTTATTGGGAATGAGCGGGAGACGGGACAAGAGGAGCCGAACAGTTGCAAACATCAGCCACGAACCGATGCCGACGCCGGGGAGGATGAGGTGCCAGGCGAGCGCCGAGAGGCCGGTGTTGGCAACGATGCGCAGGGTGTGGACGACGAAGACGAAGGCGAGATCGGGCTTGGGGAGGCTGAGCAGGCCATTGCGGAAGAACATGATCACGAGGCTGGTGACGAGCACGACCCCGATCGAGGTGGCGAGGACATGGCCGTTGTCCGAACCCGCGCCGTCGAGCCCGAGCTGGCTGATGATCGGCCAGGTCATGATGAGCAGCAGCACGGTCATGATATTGCCCGCGAGCGCAGAAAGGATCGCGACGTCCTTGACCGCGCCGAAGGGCGAGCCTTCCATCTTCACGTGGCGGCGCGCCCAATCGTAGAAGTAGACTTCACCGACATAGCCCAGCAGCAGTTCGTTGCCGATCAGCTTCTTGAGCAGCGGGAAAATGCCCGAGACGGGAATGCCCCAGAGCTTGCGGAAGATCACCCAGTCCGCCACCGGACCCGCGAAGTAGCTGGCGGCGAGCACCAGCCAGATCAGCGGCGAAGTGGGCACGATCGACCAGACCTGACCCCAGTCGATCTTGCGCAGCTGCCACAGCACGGCAACCAGAATGGCGAGCGAGATCACCGGGCCGACCCAGCCGCTCCACTTGCGCAAGCTGCGTTCCAGCGGCGCGGCACTCGGCAGCGCGGTGGGCAGGACGGGCGGGAGGGTTTCGGCCATAGCTTCTGGGGGAACCATCGGTGACATATCCTTCGCGGAGGACTCTTCGCCATAGGGGTTAAGCATGGGCGAGCCCCTCCATCAGCGCGCGATAGCCATGCGAAGCTATCTCCACGGTGAACCGGCGTGATTGATCACGCGCGGCGGTTTCGTCAAATTTCAACTTGGCAATGTCCTGCATCGCCTGAGCGAGCGCCGCGGCATCGCCGACGGGCACGAGCAGGCCGAAGCGGCCGCCGCCGAGCATGTCCTCCATGCTGACGCTGCAGCGGGTGGTGACGATGGGCAGGCCGGCGGCAAGCGCTTCTGCGACGACCGCCGGAACCCCTTCATAATCCGAGGAAAGTACCAGCGCGTCGGCTGCCGCCAGTTCGGCATTGAGCGGGCTGACATGGCCGGGCAGGCGGACCTTGGCCGTGAGCCCCAGCCGCTCGATCTGGGCTTCCAATGCGCGGCGGGCAGAACCTTCGCCAATGATGTCCAATCGGTCATCCGGGCCAGCCATGCGCGAAAAGGCATCGATCAGCAGACCGAAATTTTTCTGCGCGGCGAGCCGTCCGATCGCCAGGAAGCGCCTTCCTGGCCCGCGCGGTGTGGCTTTGGCGGCTTCGCGGGCGGCTGAGAGGCGCTGGATATCGGCCTCCGCCAGCGAGGGGTCGTCGATCACCGCGATGTGCTGCTGCGGCGCGCGCATCAGGCTCGCGATTTCCTCGCGCATCGGCGGGGCCATGCCGACGAGCCGGTCGATCACGCGGCCCTGGATGCGCAGCCATGCCCGGTAGAACGGGCGCGCGGGGGCGGGCAGATCATTGCGGGTGAGGTCGTTGCTCATCTTGGCGACGATGGGCGGGCAGGCCTTGCCCAGCAGCAGGCGCATCGAGACCGCGACGATGGTGTAGGAATTGCCCGCGCAGAACAGGACATCGGGCCGGATGCGGCGGATCGCGGCGGGCAGGTGGAAGATCATCCACAGCGTTTCCCAGCTGGCATGGGGAATGCGCTGGTTGCCGAGCAGCTCGAAGGCAAGGCCAGGCCAATCGCGCTTCATGACGCCCGTGCTGCGCCCCATGACCAGCCTGGCATCGAGCCCCTGCGCCCGCCATGCCTCGTGCAGGCGCAGCGCCACGCGCTCGACACCGCCGGGGGCGAAGCTGTGGAGGAAGGTCAGGATGCGCAGCGGCCGCGCGGGCGCGGGTGTGCTCATCGCATGCCGCCGAGCGCGGCGTATCGCGATGGCGTGTGCGTGCGCACGAAGCGCGCGAGGGTCTTGTCGATGCTGGTGAGGAGCGCGGGGACGGTGGTGTCGCCCGGGTGGACGGCGACGCGGATCGTTTCGGTGAAGGGCAGCGCGAGGCGGCCGAGCGAGGCGGCGAACAGCGAACTGGCGATGCGCGCCTTGCTGCGGCTGGCCCAGGTGATCACCGGACCCTTGGCGAGGACTTCGCCGCTGTCGGGGCGCCAGACCTTCATGTGGTCTTCGGCGAGCGCAAAGCCCAGTTCGCGCAGCGCGGCGTGCGCGCCTTCGCCATAGAGCCATGCGGGCGCGACGAAGCCGGCGACAGGGCGGCCGATCACGTCCTCCACCAGCGCGCGGCCATCGCGCATGCGGTTCAGCGCCTCGGAGTGGGGGAGATTGAGGAACTCGCCTTCGCCCGCGGTCATGTGCTTGCCCTTGATCGCGGCAAGGCCTTCGGTTGCGGGCGTCTCGTCCTTGTGGCTCCAGCCGTGGAGGAACATCTCGATGCCCTGATCGGCCCAGCCGCGCAGGCGGGCGGCAAAGGCGGCGTTTCCGGCAATGGGAGCGCCGCGCCAGTGGTCCGGAATCACCAGCATGGCGAAATTTGCCGCGCCGACGTGCCGCGACAGCCGCTCGGCCAGCGCATCGACCTGGGCTTCGAACCGCGGCGAGACGTCGTGGATCGAGACCAGCAGCCGACGCGCGGAAGCTGAAGAGGAAGGCGCGAGGGCGTTCATGCGCGCGCCGCTATCACCTTATGCTGCACTGCCGCAAGACGCCGCCGCGTCCCGCCTTCGATTGTCGTCATCGGTATGGTCCCCTCGCGCGTGACCTGACCTTGCCTTCGCGGCGGCTTGTGCACGCCAACTGCGGCGAGGACATGGCAATCGTGCCGGCAATCCGCAAGGTGATGGGCACATCTGTGCAGACTGGCGAAATCCTCGCGCGTCTCGTCGCTCGCCTATTGTCTACTAAAAATGTTGAGTTATCTTGAGGGCTGTCGGGACGTGTACCGAGTCGACCGGCCATTCTTCTCTCGGAGACGTCTGATGGCCCATGAAATCAATGCTTTGAATGATGGTCCTGCGCCGGTGATCCTGACCGTGCCGGGGCTTTGCAATTCCGGCCCCGGGCACTGGCAGACCTTGTGGGAAGCGCAATTGCCGCGCTGCCGCCGGGTCGATCTGGGGCTGTGGGACGATCCGCACCGCAACACCTGGGTGAACAAACTCAACCTCGCGATCCAGCGCGCGGAAGGGCCGGTGGTGCTCGCGGCGCACAGCCTGGGCTGCCTCGCGGTGGCGTGGTGGGCGGAGTATGAGCAGCCCGGCGGGCCGGTGGAAGGCGGGAAGGTGATCGGCGCGTTGCTGGTTGCGCCGCCCGATGTCGAGGAGCGCCCGCTCGACCGGCGGCTGACACGCTTTGCGCCGGTGCCGGAGCGCGCGCTGCCGTTCCCTTCGGTGCTCGTGGCCAGCCGCAATGATCCCTACCTGACAATGGCGCAGGCGCGCGGGCTTGCCCGGCGCTGGGGCTCGCGCCTCGCCGATGCGGGGGAGGTGGGGCATATCAATGCCGCCTCGGAGCTGGGCGACTGGGCGTTCGGGCGCCTGCTGCTCAACACCCTGCTGCCGCAGCCGCTGCCGGTGGTGCAGGAGGTGCCGCGCGCACCCGCCGCGCTGCGCGAAGAGTTCGATCCGGCGTTAGTCTGGCAGCGCGCCTGATCAGATATCGGGTCCGTCCACTCCGGGTCCAGCCTGAGGGGCGGCGCGATCGATCTTCAATCCCGTCGATCGTGCCGCCTCGCTTTTTGCGCGCCAGCTGAAACCGGTCGTTGCCGGGTCTTCCCAGCGCGCGGCATCCATCGGCGCGCCATCAAGGGCGAGCCATTCGCCGTCATCCGGGAACTGCGCGAAGTCCCGCGCGGCGCGCCATGCGGCGAGGGCGGCGACATGGTTCTCCAGCGCGCGGTCGCGGTTTTCCCAATCGACCCAGGTGACGGTGTTGTCCTGCGCATAGGCGTTGTTGTTGCCTTGCTGGCTGCGGCCGAACTCGTCGCCCGCGGTCAGCATGATCGTGCCGGTAGACACGAACAGCGAGCCGAGCATGGCGCGGGCGAAGGCGGCGCGGCGGGCGAGGACGGCGGGATCGTCCGACGACCCTTCGGCGCCGTTGTTCCAGCTGAAGTTCTCGCCGTGCCCGTCGCGGTTGTCCTCGCCGTTGGCGTGGTTGTGGCGGTGTTCGTAGGCGAGCGTGTCGGCGAGGGTGAAGCCATCGTGCGCGGCGAGGTAGTTCACGCTGCGGCAGTCCTTGCCGAACAGGTCGGAGGAGCCGGCGATCCGCGTGGCGAGCAGGCCGACACCCGCATCGCCGCGCCAGAAGCGGCGGACATCGTCGCGGTAGCGGTCGTTCCATTCGAGCCAGTGCGCGGGGAAGCGGCCAAGCTGGTAGCCGCCGGGGCCGATGTCCCATGGTTCCGCGATCATGATCCGGTCTGCTAACCACGGATCGGCGGCGATTTCGGCGAAGATGGGGGCATCGGCGGCGAAACCGGGGCCGCGTGCCATCACGGTGGCGAGGTCGAAGCGGAAGCCGTCCACGCCGCAATGCTGCACGAAGTGGCGGAGGGTGGCGACGGTCAGCGCGCGAACGGCGGGGTTGGCGAAATCGAGCGTGTTGCCGCAGCCGGTGTCGTTGATCAGCGTGCCATCGGGGGCGTGGGCATAGGCGGCGTTGTCGAGCCCGCGGAAACTGAGAACTGGCCCCAGAATGTCGCTCTCGCCGGTGTGGTTGAACACGAGATCGAGGATGACGCCGATGCCGCGCGCGTGCAGCGCCGCCACCGTCTCGCGCAGTTCAGCGACGCCGCCGGGGCAGAGGCGGGGATCGAGCGCCATGGGGACGACGGGGTTGTAGCCCCAGGCATTGCTGAGGCCGAGCGGGGGCAGGTGGCGCTCGTCGATCCACGCGGTGATCGGCATGAGCTCGACCGCGCTGACGTGGAGCTTTTCGAGGTGGCCGAGCACGGCGGGGTGGGCGAGGGCGGCGACCGTGCCGCGCATGGGTTCCGGCACATCGGGGTGCAGCATGGTGAAGCCGCGCACGTTTACTTCGTAGATGAGGCCGCCGCGCTTGAAGTGGGGCGGCTGAGGCGGCACTTCCGGGAGCGCGCCGGGCATGACTGCGCGCGGGACCAGCGGGGCGGTATCGACCCCATAGGCGCTGAGCGCGGGGCTGTAGATGAAAGGGCGGTCCAGTTCCACCGCGTGGGGATCGACAAGCAGCTTGGCAGGATCGAACCATGCCCCGCGTTCGGGTGCCCATTCGCCATGCGCGCGCAGGCCATAGCGGGTGCCGGGGGGAGGGGCCTTCGCCACCCAATCCTCTCCCGCCCGCGTCATCGGCAGGCGGGTCTCGGCCTCGCCGTCGAATAGGCAGAGCGTGACCCCCTCGGCGCGCGGGGCGCGCACCGAAATGAGGGTCATGTGATCACATCGGGCGCAGTGCGGCCGGTGCGCGCGGCGATCCCGGCGATGGCTTCGGCGGCGGCGATCAGGTCGCTGAGCATCGCATCGGTATCGGCATCGAGCGTGCCGCCTGTCGGTTCGTAGCGCTCGAGGTAGAGCCGCAAGGTGGCGCCTTCGGTGCCGGTTCCGGAAAGGCGCAGCACGATGCGCGAGCCGCCGACGAAAAGGACGCGCAGGCCCTGGTTCTTGCTGACCGAACCATCGACCGGATCGGTATAGGCGAAGCTGTCCGCCGTCTCGACCGTCAGCGGACCGAAGGCCTTGCCGGGGAGCGTGGGGAACGAGGCTTCGAGCGCCGACATCAGCGCTTCGGCCACATCCTTGGGCAGCGCTTCATAGTCATGCCGCGCGTAGTAGTTGCGGCCGTATTTGGCCCAGTGCTGGCGGGCGATGGCTTCCACGCTTTCGCCGCGCGCGGCGAGAATGTTGAGCCAGAGCAGGACCGCCCAGAGGCCGTCCTTCTCGCGCACGTGGTCCGAACCGGTGCCGGCGCTTTCCTCGCCGCAGATCGTCGCCTTGCCCGCATCGAGCAGGGTGCCGAAGAACTTCCAGCCGGTCGGTGTCTCGAACGCGGGGATGCCGAGCGCTTCGGCCACGCGGTCCGCCGCCGCGCTCGTCGGCATCGAGCGGGCGATCCCGGCGAGGCCTTTGGCATAGGCGGGGGCATAGTGTGCGTTTGCCGCCAGCATCGCGAGGCTGTCCGACGGGGTGATGAAGATGCCCTTGCCGACGATCAGGTTGCGGTCGCCGTCGCCATCGGAGGCCGCGCCGAAGGCGGGCGCATCGGGCGAGAACATGAGGTCGAACAGGACACGCGCGTGGACGCGGTTCGGGTCGGGATGGTGGCCACCGAAGTCTTCCAAAGGCACGCCGTTGTGCACGGTGCCGGGGCGGAAGCCGAGCCGCTTTTCCAGCACTTCGATGGCGTAGGGGCCGGTGACGGCGTGCATGGCATCGAAGGCCATGGTGAGATCGTTCGCCACCGCCGCGCGGATCGCGGGGAAATCGAACAGCGTTTCCATGAGGTCCGCCCAGTCGGCGACGCTGTCGATCACTTCGACCGTCATCCCGGCGACCTCGCTCGTGCCGATGGTATCGAGATCGACGTCGGGCGCGTCGACGGTCAGCCAGCGGTCGATCACCTTGGTGCGCGCGAAGATCGCGTCGGTGATCGCTTCGGGGGCGGGGCCGCCGTTGGCGATGTTGTACTTGATGCCGAAGTCCTCATCCGGCCCGCCGGGATTGTGGCTGGCCGAAAGGATCAGGCCGCCGCTGGCGCCGTACTTGCGGATCACATGGCTGGCGGCGGGGGTCGAGAGGATGCCGCCCTGGCCCACCAGCACCCGGCCATAGCCGTTGGCGGCGGCGATGCGGATCGCGGACTGGATGACGGTGCGGTTGTGATAGCGCCCGTCGCCGCCGATCACGAGGGTGGAGCCCGCCTCGGGCTGCACGGCATCGAACACCGACTGGATGAAGTTTTCCGCGTAGTTCGGCTGGGCGAAGACGCGGACCTTCTTGCGCAGGCCGGAGGTGCCGGGCTTCTGATCGGTGAAGGGCGAGGAGGGAATCGTCTGGATCATGGCGTGACCGTAAGGCTCTTGTAGAGATCGGCATAGGCTTGGCCGCTGCCGGTCCATGAGAAATCGGCGCCCATGCCCGCGCGCTGCAGGCTGCGCCAGGCGGCGGGGTTGTGGAACAGCTGGACGGTGCGGGTGAGGGCGTCGGCGAGCGTCTGCCAGCGCACCCCGTCGAACTGCACGCCGGTGGCGACCCCGGCCTGACGGGCGGCGAGATTGGCGTCGATCACGGTATCGGCAAGGCCGCCGGTGCGGCTGACGACCGGCACGCAGCCATAGGCGAGGCCGTAGAGCTGGGTGAGGCCGCAAGGTTCAAAGCGGCTGGGCACGAGGATCGCATCGCCGCCGCCGAGCATGCGGTGGGAGAGCGCCTCGTCATAGCCGATGCGCACGCCGATCCGGCCCGGATGGCGCGCGGCGGCGGCGTGGAAGCCGCTTTCGAGCG
>Ga0310345_10000778_pt1 | contig 41412 bp, 35 predicted proteins | sample HC15DNA20500_MG_FD_204667 | JGI IMG/M metagenome (GOLD analysis project Ga0310345, IMG submission 204667) | Marine microbial communities from station ALOHA, North Pacific Subtropical Gyre - HC15-DNA-20-500_MG | ecosystem: Environmental > Aquatic > Marine > Oceanic | place: Pacific Ocean: North... | reverse complement strand
TCTGGCAAGCGTGGTCGTTCCGATGGCCCGGCGTGACCTGATCGGGATCGGCGGCAGTGCGGGAGGCCTGCCCGCGCTGCTCGACCTGCTCGACAGCTTCGAGCCCGAAGCACCCGCTTCGCTGTTCGTGGTGCTGCACCGCAGGAACGAGGCGGGCCACCTGCTCGACATTCTGCGCCGGCGCAGCCCGATCGACGTGATCGAGCCGGAGGACGGCTGCCCGATCCACCATGGGTGTCTGCATCTTGCGCCGCCCGATACGCATATGCTGGTGGGCGATGGGCACGTCCATCTGCGCGGCGGGCCGAAGGAAAACAATTTCCGCCCCGCGATCGATCCGCTGTTCCGCTCGCTCGCCTTGTTCGGCCAGTCGCGCGCCACGGCGGTCATCCTGTCGGGCTACCTGGACGATGGCGCGGCAGGGTGCAGGGCCGTGCTTTCGACCGGCGGTCGCGTGATCGTGCAGGACCCCAATGATGCCACCTCCCCCAGCATGCCGCGCGCGGCAATCAGTGCGTCGGGCGAGCCCGAGCTGATCGAAAAAGCCGGTGCCATCGGCCAGGCGCTATCGTCGCTGGTGGCGCATGAGGCGGGACCGGGTCAGGAGGCGTCCGATGCCACCAAGCTGGAAATCATGATCGCAGGACTGGAGAAGGCCAGCATGTCGAGCGAAGACCGGCTCGGGGAGCTTTCCCCCTATAACTGCCCCGATTGCAACGGGGTGCTGTGGCGGATCGAGGACGGGCCGCTCAGCCGGTTTCGCTGCCATACCGGCCATGGCTACACGCAGGCCGCGCTGGCGGAACGGCAGGACGAACTGCTCGAGCAGAGCATGTACGATACGCTCAGGTCGCTGAGAGAGAAGGCGCGGATGATGCGCGACCTTGCGGCGAAGGACGATATCAATCGCCAGGCCTATCTGAGGCGGGCGGCCGACAGTGATTCGGATGCTGCGAATATCGAGCGGATGATCCTGCAGCGCACGGCGCGGGCGTCCTAGCGGACGCGATTCGCCCGGCCTCCAATCACCGAAAACCCGACCGTCCGGCTGGCGGCCCGTACCCGCAGCACCCAAAGTCTCCTGCGAAGTCCGCTGTACGACGGCGCGCGGCTCAGCAGCGTAGGTGCCATTTTCTTCCCGCAATTTCCGCGACTTACAGTGAAGAGCCGGTTCGGCGGCGCTGCGCTCCGACCGGCCAATCCCGGCTCCCTCAATAACATTCACACAAAAGAGAGTGAATGTTGACATCGGCGTTTTATTCGCGGATGTGTGAGTAACCGCGGCAGGACCAACTGCCGGGAACGATGGAGAGGATTATGAGGGGATCGCTGCTTGCGTCCGCGTCTGCGGTCGCGCTTGGGCTTCTTCCGACCGCTGTCAGCGCGCAGGCGTCCGACCAGCCGGAACCGGGTGTGGACGCCGAGACGGAAACCACCGAGGAAATTTCGCCTACCGCCCAGCGCGAGGGCAACGAGATCATCGTCACCGCCACGCGGCGCGAAGCGCGCCTGCAGGACGTGCCAGTGAGCGTCACCGCCTTTCAGCAGGAAGAACTGACCGAAAAGGGGATCGTGGGCTACGAGCGGCTGGCGCGCGAAACGCCGGGCGTCGTGCTCAACCGCCCCACGCAGAACTTCAACAACTTCACCGCGCGCGGCATCTCCACCAACGGCTACAGCGCCGGGCTGCAGGCGCCGGTCGCGATCTATATCGACGAACTGCCGATCTCCGCGAACGGCAACTCGACCATCCTCGATCCCAACCTCTACGATGTGGAGCGGGTGGAATTCCTGCGCGGCCCGCAGGGCACGCTGTTCGGATCGGGTTCGCTGGCAGGTGCCATGCGGATCATCACCAAGGCGCCCAATCCCGGGCGGTTCGAGGCATCGGCGCTGGTCGATCTTGGCTATACCGAGGAGGGCGGTCTTCGCCAGCGGTACAACGCGATGGTCAATGTCCCCATCGCGCGGGACACGGTCGCCTTCCGCGCCGTGGGCTATTACCGCAACGAAGATGGCTGGGTCGACAATATCGGCACGGGGATCGAAGATGCCAATTCGATCGAGGCTTACGGCGTTCGGGCCGCTGTCCTGATCGAGCCGACGAACAAGTTCTCGGTCAAGCTGTCGGTCAACAAGGAGGTCAGCAATCCGGCCGACTCTGCGCTCACGAACCCGGCGCTGGGCACCTATGTGCGCAGAACCGCGCAGCCCGATCTCTTCCAGAGCGATCTAACCGCGATCAACGTGACCGTCGTAGCCGATTTCGGTTTCGCCGAGCTCACGAGTTCGAGCACCTATTCCGATCTCACGGGCGATTTCATCGTCGATCTGGCGGGCACCTATAACCAGTTGGTGCCCTTCTCGCTCGATGCCGTCGGTTACGACGATATCTTCGTGCAGGAAGTGCGTCTCGCATCGACCCACGCCGGTCCGGTCGAGTGGATCATCGGCGGCTTCTATTTCGACAAGCGGCGCGACGTCGATTTCGACTATCGCACCACGCAAGCCTTCCTGAACCAGACCAACACCACCGCCTTCACGGACCTCTACTACCAGCGGTTCAAAAATTTCACCGACATCAGCGAAAAGGCGGTCTTCGGCGAACTCACCTATCGTTTCAGCGACAGTTTCTGGCTGACCGGCGGACTGCGTTACGGGGAGGTGCAGGTCCAGACGACGACGCGTGGCGGCGGCTACAACAGCAACTTCCTGACCCGTGGATACTGTACGGTCTTCACTGCCCTGTGCGGCGGGTTCATCCCGGCGCTCACGATCACGCCGATCCAGTCCTCGGTCGGCCTGCTGGCGAAGGACGACAAGCTGTCGTGGAAGGCCAGCGTGTCGTTCAAGCCCAGCCGCAACCTGACGACATATGCCACCGTTTCCACCGGCTTCCGCCCGCCCGTGGTCAATGCGCGCGCCGGACTTCCGCCGCCCGCGGCCCAGCCCAACGACATCACGATCCCCGCCGGGGCCAGTTCGGACAAGCTGACCAACTACGAGATCGGCCTGAAGGGGTCGTTCTTCGAAAACCGCTTCACCGCAAACCTCGCGGCGTTCTACATCGACTGGAACAACATTCAGGTGCAGGCGAACCGTGTTTCCGACGCGATCCAGTTCGCCACCAATATCGGCGGTGCGGTCAGCAAGGGGATCGAGTTCGAACTGGTGGCGCGCCCGGTCGAGGGCCTGCGCCTGCAGGCCAGCGGAGCCTATATCGACGCGCGGATCGACGACCTCACGCCCACCGAAGCGGCGATTTCGGGTGCCGAGGACGGTATCCGGCTGGCCACTCCGGAATTCCAGGGATCTGCTACCGCAACTTACAGCTTCCCGGTGGGGGACACCGAAACGGCGTTCGTGACCGGAAACGTGGCCTATGTCGGTTCCTTCCCAGGGCTGTTCCCCAACGTGCCAGGGCAGCCGGGCGTGCAATCGCCGCAGTACGATTTCACCGACGAATACGTCTTCGTGAATGCCTATGCCGGGGTGAACCTTTCGCCGGACCTGACGATCACGGCGTATGTCGAGAACGTCCTCGACAACGACGCGATCAACTACGTCCATCCCGAAGCCTTCCTCGACGGGCGGTACGGGCGCCTTCGCCCGCGCACCTTCGGGGTGCGGACCAACTTCGTCTTCTGACGCACAGGAGGCTTCGCGGCCCGAGCCAGGTCGCGAAGCCTCGCCATTGCAACAGCCCATGCGGCGTCCGGGACAGGGCGGGCATGCGAACGTGAACAGGTGATCTCTTGGCCGTGCCGAACATCCGACATTTCGTCTCCCTGCTGCTGGCCTTCGGAGGGGCGGCACTGACCCTGCAACCGGCAATCGCGCTGGCCGGGCCCGCTGCCGAGACAGTGGTCGAGGCACCTGCGGGCACTATCGAGGGAGTGGCCGAGAACGGCGTCGCCAGCTTCAAGGGCATTCCCTACGCGGCGGCACCGGTCGGCGACTTGCGCTGGCAGCCGCCGGTGGAGCCCGCCCCGTGGGACGGGGTGCGCGATGCGACCCAGTTCGGCCCGGCCTGCTACCAGCCGACGGTGCCTGGTGCCGCCAACTCGATCTACCACGAGGAGATCGGCCCGATGAGCGAGGACTGCCTTTCGCTCAATATCTGGGCCCCCGAGAATGCCTCCAATGCGCCGGTCCTGGTGTGGATTCACGGCGGCGCGCTGGTTTCGGGCGCCAGCAGTTTCGACATGTACGACGGCTCGCGGCTGGCGCGGCAGGGCGTGGTCGTCGTGTCGATCAACTACCGCCTCGGCGCGCTGGGCTTTCTCGCACATCCGGAGTTGAGCGCGGAATCGCCGCAGGGCATTTCGGGCAATTACGGCCTGATGGACCAGGTCGCCGCGCTGCGCTGGATCGAAGGCAATATCTCGGCCTTCGGCGGCAATCCCCAGAACGTCACCATTGCCGGCGAATCCGCCGGGGCGCTGAGCGTGATGTGGCTGATGACCGCGCCGCCCGCACGCGGCCTGTTCGACAAGGCGATCATGCAGAGCGCCTACATGATTTCCTCGCCCGCGCTGAAGGAGGCAGAGCACGGCCATGTCTCCGCCGAAGCCATGGGCACCTGGTTGCAGGGGCAGCTGGCCGCGCCCGATCTCGCCGCGATGCGCGAGATGGCGCCCGGCGAACTCGTCAATCGGGCGGCCCGCGCAGGCTATCTCATCTGGTCTACGGTCGACGGGAAACTGATCCCCGACCAGATCGCGGAGACCTTCGATCGGGGCGAACAGGCGCCGGTGCCGGTGCTCGCCGGATTCAACAGTGGCGAAATCCGCTCGCTGCGGCGGCTGCTGCCACCGGCGCCCGCGACATCAAGCGGGTACGAAGCGAAAATCCGTGAAGCGTATGGCGATCTCGCCGAGGTGTTCCTCGCGCTCTATCCGGCGGATACTATCGACGAGAGCATGCTCGCCACAACGCGCGATGCGCTCTACGGCTGGACGGCGGAACGGCTGGCGCGCAAGCAGACCCTGCTGGGGCAGGACGGCTTCCTCTACCTGTTCGATCATGGCTATCCCGAAGCGGACAAGGCCGGGCTTCACGCCTTCCACGCCTCGGAAATCCCCTATGTCTTCGGGACGATCCACGAGACCGCGCCCAACTGGCCCAAAATCCCGCGCAACGCGCAGGAGCGCGAACTCTCCGACGCGATGCTGCAATACTGGGCCACCTTCGCGCGCGACGGGCAGCCAAGGGCCCACGGCCAGCCGGACTGGCCTGCCTACGGGCCGCAGGCTGCGTTCGTGGTGTTCGATGACACCCCGCAGACCGGGACCCGGCTGATGGGCACGCGCTACGCGCTGAACGAGGCGGTGGTGTGCCGCCGCCGCGCGGCGGGCGACCAGCCGTGGCACTGGAATGTGGGCATCGCCAGCCCGCCGCTTCCTCCGCGCGCAGAGGGTTGCCAATGATCCCCGGCAGCATGCAGCCCTATGCGCTGACTCTGGACAAATTTCTCGACCATGCGGCCCGCTGGCACCCCCATTCACAGGTGGTCACCGCGCTGGACGAGGGACGCAGCGCGCGGATCGATTACCCCGGCTTGCGTGAACGGGCGAAGCGCGTGTCCGCCGCGCTGGCGGAACGCGGCGTGGGCCATGGCGACTGCGTGGCGACGCTGGCGTGGAACACTCAGGCGCACCTCGAATGCTGGTACGGCATCATGGGCATGGGGGCGATCTGCCATACGCTCAATCCGCGTCTGCTGCCCTGGCAGATTACCGCGATGCTGCGCCAGAGCGGCGCGCGCATCCTGATCCTGAGTGCGGATTTGCACGCGCTGGCGCGCGAAGTCCTGGCACAGGCGCAGCCGGTCGAGGAAATCCTGCTGATCGACGGCGGCGAGGGCGAGCCCTGCGCGCTTCGCGCAGGCGCGCGCCGGGTGGGCACGCTCGCGGCCGCGGTGACGAATGCTGAGGGCGACGTCGCGTGGGGCGGGTTCGACGAGAACGCGCCATGCGGCCTGTGTTTCACTTCGGGCACCACGGGCGAGCCCAAGGGAGTCACCTATACCCACCGGGGCAATTATCTGCACACGATGCGCCAGCTGCAGGCCGATGTCGCGGGGCTGACGGGCGAGGATTGCGTGCTGACCGTCGTGCCCATGTTTCACGCCAATGCCTGGGGTCTGCCGTTCTCCGTGCCCGCCGTGGGTGGCAGGCTGGTGCTGCCGGGCCCGCATGCCGACGGGGCGACACTCGCCCGGCTGATTGTGGAGGAACAGGTCACGATCGGCGTCGGCGTGCCGACCGTCTGGCTGGGACTGATGGACCATCTCGACGAGACAGGGGGGGAAGTGCCGTCCCTGGCGCGCATCATGGTGGGCGGGGCGGCCATGCCGCCCGCGCTGATGGAGCGGATCGAGGCGCGCGGGATCGGTGTGCAGACGACCTGGGGAATGACGGAGATTTCGCCGCTGGGCACGGCCATGCCGCCCGCACGCGACATTCGCGATCCCTCCGTCTCGGGCCGCCCGGCAATCGGTATCGACCTGATGCTGAGCGACGCAGCGGGCACGCCGCTGGAGCAGCAGCGCGATGCCGAAGGCCACCTGTGGGTGCGCGGGCCGAGCGTGGTGGAGCGTTACCTGGGGCAGCGCGAGCCCGCGACGCGCGACGGCTGGTTCGACACCGGCGATCTTGCGCGGATCGATGCGCAGGGCATGCTCTCGATCACGGGCAGGTCGAAGGACCTCATCAAGTCCGGCGGGGAATGGATCAATCCGGCCGAGATAGAGGCGATCGTGGGTGCGCATCCGGACGTGACGATGGTCGCCGTGATCGGCCGCGAGGATGCCAAGTGGGGCGAACGCCCGATGCTACTGGTCGAGGTTCGCCAGGGTGCCGATATCTCGGACGGGGCGCTGCTCTCCACGCTGGACGATCGGGTGGCGCGCTGGTGGAAGCCCGACAGTGTGCAGCGGTTGGCGAAGATGCCATTGGCAGCGACGGGAAAAATCGACAAACTGCGGCTCAGATCGGAGTATGGCCGGTCATGACCCTTTTGCAGCAGCCTGCGGACCGCACGGCCGATCCCGCACGGAGGAAAATCGAATTGTCGAATACGCAGGCCCGCAAGAAGCGGCCGACCAAAGCCGAGCAACGCGCCGAGACCACCGAACAGATTCTCGATGAAGCGGAATACCTCTTTTCCAAGCACGGCCTGCACGGGGTTACCCTGAAAGACGTGGCCAAGCGGGTGGGGGTGCATCACACGCTTCTGAACTACTATTTCGAAGACAAGCAGAAGCTGTTCGACGCGGTCTTCGGACGCCGCGCCGTGGTCGCCAACGAGGTCCGCATGAAGGCCCTCGACGAATATGACCGGGAAACCGGCGGCAATCCCACGGTGGAAGGCGCGCTACATGCCTTTCTCGATACCAACCTCGACCTCTACGGAGAGGGCGGCGATCAGTGGCGCTATTCGGGCAGACTGGCCGCGCTGGTCTCCAACACGCCCGAATGGGGCGCCGAAATGTTTGACCAGTGGTTCGATCCTGTCGTGCTGCGCCTGATCGAGATGCTCAAGAAGGCGCTGCCGCATGCGGCGGAGGAAGACCTCTTCTGGGGCTACCACTTCACGACCGGCGCACTGATGCTCACGCTGGCGCGGACCGGCCGTATCGACAAGCTTTCCGGCGGGCTCGCGCAATCGGAGGATTTCGCCGCCGTGAAGCAACGCATGGCGCGCTTCATGGCTGCGGGAATCAAGAAAATCTGCGGCACCGGCGAAGGAGCGCCGCAAGCGGAGAGTTAAGGGAACGGGGTGGCCGGACCTCCAGAAGGGAGGGGCACCCCCTTCCATGCAAGATATTAACTCGCTAGAGAGTGAATGACATTCACGGATGCAGAAAGGTGAGACAATTGGCTGGCGATAGGACACTGGAAGGCAAGGTTGCGATCATCACCGGCGCGGGCGGAGGGCTTGGCCGCTGCCACGCGCTCGAACTGGCGCGGCATGGCGCGAAGGTGATGGTCAACGATCTGGCCGAGGATGCCTGCGCGCAGGTGGTCGACGAAATCCGCGAGGGCGGAGGCGAGGCGACGGCAGCCGCCGGTTCCGTGACCGACGAACAGGCGGTGGCGGCGATGGTGGCGGCCGCAATCGATGGCTGGGGCCGGGTGGATATCCTCGTCAACAATGCCGGGATCCTGCGCGACAAGAGCTTCGCCAAGATGGACATCGCGGATTTCCGCGAGGTGGTGGATGTTCACCTGATGGGCGCGGCGATCTGCACCAAGGCGGTATGGGGTCCCATGCGCGAGCAGGGCCATGGCCGCATCGTCATGACCACGTCGTCTTCCGGCCTGTACGGCAATTTCGGCCAGGCGAATTACGGCGCAGCGAAGATGGCGCTGGTCGGCCTGATGCAGACGCTGGCGATCGAGGGCGCGAAATACGACATCCGCGTCAATTGCCTCGCGCCCACGGCGGCCACGCAGATGACCGGCGGCGTGCTGCCCGAAGAGGCGCTCGCCCGGCTGGACCCGGCCTTCGTGAGCCCCGGCATCGTGCATCTTGTCGGCAAGGACGCACCCTCGCGGGCGATCCTGTGCGCGGGCGCGGGGCATTTCGCCGCCGCGCATGTCACCCTGACCGAGGGCGTTCAGATCGGCGGCGGCGAAAACGCAGCCGATGCAGTTTCACGCAGCTGGAGCGCCATCGTCGACCGGTCGGGCGAGATTGTGCCGGAGTACGGGTTCACCCAGGCCGAACGCGAGGTCGCAGCGGCGCAGGCCGGATCCGGGGAGGTGCTCGCCCCGGCGCAGTGATCGAACAGGCGGGGGCGAAGCGAGCGGGGCAAACCCGCCGCACCCCTGCGAGGAGAGGAGTGAGGAAGGCATGAAACGGCTCGTAACCTCTGCTGCGCTGATGGCGGCAGCCCTGCTTGCCGGCGCGTGCGCGAGCGTGGGCGATGGGACAGCCACAGGGACGGGCGTTTCGTCCGCGCCGGTGGCCACCACCTCGCACGGCGCCATTCGCGGGAGCGCGGAAGACGGCCTGCGCGTCTTTCGTGGCATTGCCTACGCCGCGCCACCGGTGGGCGATCTGCGCTGGGCGCCGCCGCAGCCTGCCGCCCGGTGGGATGGCGTGCGAGACGCGAGCCGCTTCGGCCCCGCCTGCGTCCAGCCGCCCGTTCCGGCAGCGAGCCTCTACAACGATCCGCCCGCCAGCATGTCGGAAGACTGCCTCAACCTCAATGTCTGGGCGCCGGAGGATGCGCAAGACGCGCCCGTGATCGTCTGGATTCACGGCGGTTCGCTGAGGATCGGGGCGAACAGCCTGCCGATGTACGACGGCGCCAATTACGCGCGGCGGGGGGTGGTGTTCGTTTCGCTCAATTACCGGCTCGGCCCGCTCGGCTGGCTGGCGCACGAGGAGCTGAGCGAGCAATCGCCGGACGGTATTTCGGGCAACTACGGGCTACTCGACCAGATCGCCGCTCTGCGCTGGGTGCGCGAGAATATCGCAGAGTTCGGCGGCGATCCGGGGAACGTCACCGTGATGGGCGAATCCGCTGGCGCGCTCAGCACGACCTACCTGATGGCCGCTCCGCAAGCGCGGGGCCTGTTCGGCAAGGCGATCATCCAGAGCACCAACCTGCGCAGCTTCCCGGAACTGTCGGAGGCGGCCAATGGCATGCCCTCGGCCGAGCGGATCGGGGCGGACCTGCTCGAAAAGCTGGGCACGGCCGACATCGGTGCGGCGCGCGCGATGGACCCGCAGACCCTCACCAACAAGGCGACGCTGGCCGGATTCGTCCCGCAGGGTACGATCGACGGGGCCATCCTGCCCGATCAGCTCAACGATATCTTCGACCGCGGCGAACAGGCGCGCGTGCCCGTGGTCGTGGGCTACAACGCGCACGAATACCGGCCCGTGGGCGGGCTCGGCCTCCGCATGCCCCCAACGCCGGAGCAGTACGAGGCGATGATCGAGCGCGTCTATGGCGCGCTGACGCCCGAATTCCTGCGCATCTATCCGCATAGCGATGACGACGACGCCCTGCTCGATGCGACGGGCGACATCATCTTCGGCTGGTCGGGAGAGCGCATCGCGCAAAGCCAGGACGCGCTGGGCCTCCCGGCCTACTTCTACATCTTCGACCATTGCTATCCGTCTGCCAGGGCGCGCGACCTTTGCGCGTTCCACGCAAGCGAAGTGCCTTTCGCCTTCGGCAATCTGGACGCCGATGCCCTGCCCGAGGTGTGGCCCGTGCCCGACGGCCCGCATGACCGCGCGGTGTCGGATGCGATGCTCGATTACTGGACCAGCTTTGCCGCCAGCGGCCGCCCACATGGGCACGGCCTGCCCGCCTGGCAGCCCTATGGTTCGGCGCAGCACTACGTCCGCTTCGAGGAGGCTCCGCTGGCGGGGCGCGACTACAAGCCGGGCATGTTCGAATTGCACGAAGCATTCGTCGCGCAGCAGCGCGCGGCCGGGCGATCATGGGGAATGCCCGTGGGCCTGAATGCCGCACCGAAATCCGACGACGCAGAATAGAACGAAAATCCAAGGGGGGGAGAGCCCGATCATGAGCATGACCAACACCAGTCCGGCGGGGGCGGCCCCGCCTGTCGAGACGCCCTATTCGAAGGCATCCTACCGGTATTTCGTCCTCGGTGTGCTCACTCTGGTCTACGCGCTCAACTTCGTCGACCGGCAGCTGCTCGTGATCCTGCAGGAACAGATCAAGCTGGAGCTCGACCTGTCGGATACCCAGCTCGGCCTGCTGTCCGGCTTCGCCTTTGCCCTGTTCTATGTTTCCTGCGGCATTCCCATCGCGCGCTGGGCGGATGGCGGCGTGCGGCGCAACATCATCGCCCTGGCGCTCACCGTGTGGAGCGGGATGACCGCCGTTAGCGGACTGGCGCAGAACTTTGCCCACCTGCTGCTCGCCCGGGTCGGAGTCGGCGTGGGCGAGGCGGGTGGTAGCCCCCCCGCGCACTCGATGATCTCGGACATTTTCCCGGAGAAGGAGCGCGCCACCGCGCTCTCGATCTATTCGATCGGCATCTACATCGGCATCCTGACCGGCTTCGCGCTGGGCGGGTTCATTGCGGAGGCCTTCGGCTGGCGCACCGCCTTCTTCGTCGTCGGCCTGCCGGGCATCCTCGTCGCGCTCTTCCTGCGCCTGACCGTCGCCGAACCGATCCGCGGCTGGTCCGAAAAGCGCGAGAGCGAGGCAGGCGAGAGTCCGACCTTCGTCACGGTGCTCAAGTTCCTGTGGTCGCGCAAGACCTTCCGCAACCTGGCTCTCGCCGGGAGCCTGCAAGCCACGGTGATCTACGCCATCGGCAACTGGCTGCCGTCGTTCTTCCTGCGCAATCACGAGATCGGGCTGGCGGAACTGGGCCTGTGGATGGCGCTGACCTCCGGCCTGGGCGGGGGTGCGGGCTCGTTCTTCGGGGGGTGGTTCGCCGACAGGATGGGCCAGCGCGACCGCCGTTGGTACGTGTGGGGTTCCGCCATCCTCATCCTCGCCATCACGCCGGTGCTGCTGGTCATGCTCAACACAGGCAACCTGGCGCTGGCGCTGGCGCTGACGGGCGTGTTCCACTTCCTCTCGGCCTCCTATCTCGGTCCGGCACTGGCCGTTTCGCACGGGCTGGTCGGGCTGCGGATGCGGGCGATGACTTCGGCGGTGTTCTTCTTCTTCATCAACCTGATCGGCCTCGGCCTCGGCCCCCTGATCGTCGGCTATCTGAGCGATACCTTCGCCGCTGCGGGTTCCGAGACGGCGCTGGCGACGGCGATGCTGATCGTGGGGTGTGCGGCTTCGCTGTGGGGCGGGGCGCATTACCTCTTCGCCTCGCGCCATATCCGGGGCGACATCGCCAGCAGCCCGGCCACTGCGCCCAAGGTGGAAGCGCTGTGATGGCAGCGGTCGGCGTGCGTATGCCGCTCGCCACGCTGGCCGCAGTGGCGGTGTGCGGGTGCGCGGCAGGTACTGGCTTGCTGGCAGCGCAGCCCACGGTGGCGGGCACGCCGACCTCTGCCCGCACCCCATCGGGAGAATACATCTCGTGGCGCGAACACCGTATCGATGACAAGGACCTGGGCGGTGTGGCCATCCGCGGTGGCGACGGCTTGCAGTTGGCAGATATCGACCGCGACGGCTTTCCCGATATCGTATCCGTACACGAGGATTCGAACCATCTGCGGATCGCCTTCGGCAGCGCGGACCCGGACCGCTGGGTGCTCGCTACGGTCGCCTCGGGCGATATCGTCGCTGCGATCGAGGATGTCGCTGTCGGCGATCTCGATGGCGATGGGTGGCCCGATCTGGTCTCCGCAAACGAGGAGGCGCATCTTGCTGTCTTCCGCAATCCGGGAAGCCCGGAAGGCGCACGAGCGGGCGAGTGGCGCGGCTTCGTGCCGCCGGTAACGCAGGGGCGCGGATCGTGGCTGCGGGTGTTCGTCGCGGATATCGACGGGGACGGGCGGCCCGATGTAACGGCCGCCAACAAGGGCGCGAGCGACATTGTCGATCCCCGCGCGCCGCGAGAAGACCGGACGACCTCGCTGTTCACGCTTCGCGGCGATCCGATGGAGGCCGGGGCGTGGCGCGAACAGGTGCTTTTCAGGAAGGATGTGCCCAACACCGCGATGCCGGCCGATATCGACGGCGACGGCGATCTGGACGTGCTGGCCGCCGGGCGTCTGGCCCAGCAGTCCACCATCCTCGAGAATCGCGGAACCGATGCTGGCGGGAGTGTGGCCGTCACCGCGCACCCTATCGTAATCGACGACAGCGCGCTGCCCGGCTGTACGGTTTCGACCAGCGCCTTCCAGTCCGCCTTCCGCGATGTGAGTGGCGACGGACGGCTCGACCTGATCGTAGGCGCGATCGAGACATGCGGCGATCCGCGCGCACCCGGCGGTCTGCCCGGGCTCGGCTGGCTGGAGCAGCCCGAGACGCTCGACGCGCCGTGGACCTATCACCGTATCGGAGACATCCTGCCCGATATGGTCATCGCGGTGGAACTCGCCGACCTAGACGGTGATGGCGATCTGGACGCGATCACGGGGGGCTATTCGGGGCTCAACATCGTCAAAGGCGGCTATTCGGGTGCGACGCGGGAGACAGATCATCCCGCTGTGACCGCGTCCTCCACGGTCGGACGGATCGCCTGGTTCGAGAACCCCGGCGCAGCGGATGGCGCCTGGCAGCGGCACGATATCTCGCGCCGGGTGCGCGGCATGTTCGACCAGTTCATTGCGCGTGACATGGACGGCGACGGCGATGCCGATCTGGTGGGCACGCGCGGAAACAGCGGACGGTTCGACGGCGTCTTCTGGCTGGAACAGGTGCGCAGCGCCCAGCCTCGCGCCGCCTTCGCGCCCGCTCGCGCGCAGGAAAGCCGCCCGCTTCCGCTGCCCCCCGCCGATTGGCTGGACCGTTACCCCGAAGCGAACACGCTTGTTGCGCCCAACAAGCGCTAGGGCCACTCCGAAAGCTTTCATGAGGTTTACCAATGACACATGCTCACCCCCTTGCTGGACGGGTCTGTCTGATCACCGGCGCATCCTCCGGCATCGGCGCGCATCTTGCGCGGCGGATGGCGCAGGCGGGCGCGCAAGTGGTGCTCGGGGCGCGCAGGACGGAGCTGACCGGGGCCATCGCTGAGGACATCGACAGCGCCGGGGGCAAGGCGCTGGCCGTGCCGCTGGACGTGACCAGCGAAAGCTCGATCGCGGAGGCGTTCGCTTCCGCCGAAAGCCGCTTCGGCCCGGTCGATACGGTGGTCGCCAACGCCGGTGTGGTTCGCAACGGACGCTCTACCGACGTGCCGGAAGCCGACTTGCGGCAGGTCTACGACACCAATCTACTGGGCGTGCACCTGACCGCGAATGCCGCTGCGCGCGCGATGATGGCGGCGGGCAGCCGGGAAAGCGAGGCGGGGCGGATCGTCATCATCGGTTCGATCACCGCGCACATGACGGGACAGGGCGATGCCGCCTATGCCGCCAGCAAGGCGGGCGTTGCGCATCTGGGCCGGCAGCTGGCGCGCGAGTGGGTGCGGCAGGGGATCAACGTCAACACCGTGCAGCCGGGCTACATCCGCACCGAACTGGTCGGCGACTGGTTCGATAGCGAGGATGGCAAGGTGCAGATCGCCGGTTGGCACAGGCGGCGCCTGATGGAGATCGACGCGCTGGACGATCTGGTGCTGTTCCTGTGCAGCGACGCTTCGGCACATGTCACCGGGGGCACCTTCACGGTGGACGACGGCCAGTCTCTCTAGGGGGCCCGGACCGGGTCTCGCACCTGAGCCTGACGTTCAACCGGGTGCTCCGTTCCTGCGGACCACAGCGACGCTCCCTACGGCAACGGTCTCGCCGCCGTGATGGACGAACACCTCGGCGATGATCCGCCGCCGTTCGTCGTACCGGGCCGTGCCGTGCGCGGTGATTTCCCCGCCGTCGACGGGGATCGGCGCGCAGTAGGTCTTGAGCTCGGCATAGGCAGGCGGGAAGTCCGCGCGCACCTCGGCAGTGAGATCGCCATCGGAAAGCGAGGTGAGACCACTGCTGAGTGCGCTCGTCACCACGCGCTGCTCCTCGGCTTCGCGGATGGCGTTTTCCGAACGCTCTGCTGCGGCCACACGGAAGCTGTCCACGGCCTTGGCGATCTGGCCGACTTCATCCTTACGATTGGTGGAGGGCACCGGAAGGTCCGCGCCACCGGCCAGACGCTGCGTCGTATCGGCCAGCGCGGCCAGAGGCTTGGCGACGCTCTTGTTCAGGCCGAACCAGATCACGGCGAGCGTTCCGATCCCGAACAGGGAAATGAGGATCGACAGGATTTCCATCCGGCTCCCGAACGCGATTGCTTCCTCGAAGGCAATCTGCCGGGTCTCGACCACTTCGTTCACCAGCATTTCGACAGCCTCGATGGCGGCGTGCGATGCTTCCTTGGCGTCGGTGCGCAGGAACTGGATGGCCTCTTCGCGCGGCTGCGTGCTGCTGATCGCGACAAGTTCCTCGTTCGTCGTTTCCAGCTGGGCGACCGCGCTCTCCAGCACGGCAAATTCGCGGGCGACGTCGCTACCCTCGCGCTGCGACAGATCCGCCGCCTCCGCATAGTCGGCCATCGCGGCATGGAGCGCGTCATGCGCCTTCACCATCCGCTCTTCGGTATTGATGCGATCCTCTTCGCTGATGCGGTTGACGTGCGCGAAGACCAGGATCCGGTATTGCTTGATCTGGTCCTGCACGCGCGCGAGCGCGGTGATCGCGATCAGGCCGCGCTTGTTCGACTCCTGCGCATAGGCGAGCGCGGATTTCTCGGCGATATAGGAAGCCGTGGCCATTCCCGCGAAGGCGATGAACAGAGCGCCAAAGGCGATCAGCATCTTACGCGACAGCGGCCAGTCGTTGAGGCGACTAAGCATTTCGAAATTGCTCCATAATTGCAGGCAAACGCCGGACAGATGCCTCAATTATAGAATGCGGGGAGTGCGGCCCGGCGGCGGCTGCGCGAAAATGTCGCAGCGTTGCGCGCGATGACACTGACAGCCGATCACGGATCGAAAAACCGCGCCTGCGCGCCGGAACCGTCTTCGCTCCACCTATAAAGCCAGCACAGCTTTCAGTTGGAGTGAATTATGATTTTTGGCGCACACCCCTGCAGCCGGGCGTCTCTCGCTGCGGTCGCCACGCTGCTGGCGCTGCCGGCACCCGCACTGGCTTCCGACGATACGCAAGCGGATGATGGCTTCGAGATCGAAGGCAGCGTGCGCGCCCGGTTCGAACGGATCGAGGACGAATTTCGTCCGGGCAAGCTTCCCGACGAAACGATCTGGTCGACCCGCGCACTGGTGAAGGCCGAATATGCCACTGGGCCGGTGCGGCTCGTGGGCGAACTGCTCGACGCGCGCGCCTACGGGGTCGACCCGGGTTCGACCGTGAGCACCTCTACCGTCAACGTGCTGGAACCGATCCAGGCCTATGCCGAATTCGACCTCGGCGAAGTGGCGGGCGGCTGGAACACCAGCCTGCAGGCGGGCCGCTTCACGATGAAATACGGATCGGGCCGGCTTGTAAGCCGGATCGGCTTTTCCAACGTGCCGACGTCCTTCACCGGCGCCCGGATCGGTCTGGCGTCGCAGGGCGGCGACAAGATCAGCCTGTTCTGGACCATGCCGCAGGAGCGCCTCCCGGGCGATGCCGCATCCATCCGCGACAACGAATTCGAACTGGACCGCGAGGGGAGCGATCTCCAGCTCTTTGGGGCCCATTACCAGTCCAGGCTGGATGCGCTCGACGCCAGCCTCGAACTCTACGGCTACGGCTTGCTGGAAGACGACCGGCCGGATCGCGCGACGCGCAACCGGCAGCTCTACACTCCGGGCATGCGCCTGCTGCGCAAGCCCAGGGACGGGGCGTTCGACTTCGAGCTTGAGGCGGCCTATCAGCTGGGCACGATCCGCACGGGTAAGGCAGCAACCGCCGCCAAGCAGGACGTTTCGGCCTGGATGCTGCACGCCGAAGCAGGCCGCTCCCTGGGCGGCCCGGCAGGCTTGCGCATCGCCGCGCTGTTCGATGCCGCTTCGGGCGACCGGGCGGGCGGCGACTATACCCGCTTCGATCCGCTTTTCGGCGCGCGCAGCAGCACCTTCGGACCGACTGCCAATTTCGGCCCGCTGTCGTATTCAAACATCCTCTCGCCCGGCCTGCGCCTTGCGGCGAAGCCGAGCAAGCGCCTCGACGGATCGCTCTCGGTCCGTCTCGCCTGGTTGCAGCGCGAAAGCGATTCCTTCGCGAAAACGGGCGTGGTCGATCCGCAGGGCACTGCGGGCCGGTTCGCCGGAACGCAGTACGAAGCTTCGCTGGGCTACTGGATCGTGCCCAAGTCGATCCGCTTCGGCCTTGGCGCTGCCTATCTCAGCAAGGGGCGCTTCCTCGAACAGGCCGCCAATGCCCCGGCTACCGGCGACACGCGCTATATCCTGTCGGATGTGACGTTCAGCTTCTGAGGGCCTGACACCCCTGCGAGGGGCCGCGCGGTTTCCCCCTGGCCGCGCGGCCTCTCGCTTATGCTTCGATCAGGCCGGCTGCGTATGCCACGCGCAGGGCTTCGGGCAGGCTTTGCACTTCCAGCTTGTCCATCATTTTGCCGCGGTAGACCTCCACCGTGCGGGGGCTGATGTCGAGTTCGTATCCGATGACCTTGTTCGACTTCCCTTCGATCAGGCCTTCGAGCACGTCGCGCTCGCGCGCGGACAGGCGGGACAGTTTTTGCTGCGCTTCCCCGGTGCGCGCAATGACCTGTGCGGTTTCTTCCAGCTTCTGGAAGGCGAGCTCCACCGTCGAAATAAGCATCTTGGGCTCGCACGGCTTTTCGAGGAAGTCGGTTGCACCCGCCTTCATCGCCTGCACCGCGAGCCGGGTATCGCCCTGGCCGGTAATGACGATGGGCAGCAGGTCCGGCCTCTCCCGGATCGCGGCAAGGACATCGAGGCCGCTCAGCCCCGGCATGTTCATATCGAGCAGGATCACGGCGGATTGCAGTTCGTCGATCCGGGCTACGAAATCGTCTCCCGAAGGAAACGACCTGAGCACGGTGTTCGGAAAGACAGAGAGCAAGGAATACAGTTCGGACCGCACCGCCTGATCGTCGTCGACTATGTAGATGCTACGCATAAGCTTCGTTCAATCTTGTGGTGAGGGTCGTTGGGTCATGGCGTTGCCCGCACGGGTTGCCGGGGGTGATCGTCCGCAGCTGCGCGGGTGTGCCCCTTCAGGCTCGGCCGATCCCACAGGAAGCCCTGTCCGCATCCGGCGCCCAGATCGATGGCCTGCTTCAGGTGCGCGCGGGTCTCTATCCCCTCGACCGTGGAAGTGATCTCACGGCTTTCGCAATAGCGCACGACCTCTCTCAGAAGTCCGGCAGGCTCGCGCCCCTCGGCGCATTTCCAGAAGATTTCCTTGTCGATCTTCACCTCGGTCAGCGGAAGGTTGAACAATCGTTCGAGGCTGGTGGTTCCACGACCGTAATCGTCGATCGAGATTCCGCAGCCACGCATCGCGATCCGGCAGGCCGCCGCTATGATCGCGTCGAATGTCTCGACCGCTTCATTCTCGGTGATCTCGATCATGAGCGAGCTCGCGGGCACGCGCCACCGGTCGAGCGCTCGAAACACCATGTCGGGCAGTTCGGGCGCGCAGAGGATCGCGGGAGTGCAGTTGACCGAAACCGGTACGGGGTCGCCCGCGAGCCGGAGACCACAGGCGAAGCGCAATGCGTCGTCCAGCACGGCTTGCGTCAATGCGATCTGGTCCGCCAGATCGACCTCGGGAACGAAGATCGCTGCCGGGTTGATCGGCACACCGTCCGCCTCGACCCGCAGGAGAGCCTCGTACCCCGTGATTGCTCCATCTTGCAGACGATGCTTGGACTGGAATGCGGTCTGCTGATCCCGCAGCATCGCGCCGTTCTGCACAAGCTTGCGGACCGATGGGGTGTCGGCGCCATGGACCGGGCGCGGCGCCCCCGCAGGGTCTTGCAGCAGCGCAAGCAGGGAGCGGACGGGGAAGGGTTTGTGCAGCGAACCCAGCACGTTCAGGCCCAGGGCTCGCGCGAAGCGGATTGCGGCTTCGATGATCCTTTGTTCATGGCCACTGGCCACGATGAGATGCGGGGGGCGCTGGCTCTCGGCCAGTTTCCTGATGATCTGAAAGCCATCTACACCCGGCAGGTTGAGATCGAGCAGGAGAATATCCGGCTGGTACGCCTCCGTTCCGGTCACATGATCGGCGCACGTCGCCCAGGAACAGTCATAGCCCGAGGCGACGAGCGCGCTGGAGATTTCCGCGCAGATATTCTCGTCATCGTCGATAATATGCACGCTGGGCCTAAGCATTCACCTCTTCGTCCTGCAGCTCCTGGGAAGGGGTATCCTGATGCACCACCACGAATTCGGGAAAATCGATCGTGAGGATCGCGCCGCGTTCGGGTGCAGGGCGGGACTCAAGCGCGATCTTGCCGCCGATTTCCATCACGATCTGGCGCGAGATATACAGGCCCAGCCCGGTTCCACGATCGGCATCCTTGGTCGTCGTAAAGGCATCGAAGGCCGCCTGGGGGAGGCTCAGCGCCAGCCCCTCTCCATTGTCGGCAATGCTGATGCGCAGCCCTTCGCCAACCGGCTCGACCGTCAGTTCGATGGTGCCTGCCAGGCCCGGGTCCTGCCTCTCGCGCCGTGTTGCGATGGAATCGACCGCGTTCTGGATCGCGTTGACCAGAACCTGTTCGAGGCCGACGCGCGGCGCGAGCACCCGAAGCCCGGAATCCTCGGGGGAGACGACATGCACCCCGACATCGTGCTGCACCAGCAAGGGGCGCATGAACGAAAGCGTCGTCCCGACCACGTCTGCCGGGTCGAGCGGCTCGGGATCGCTATCCTCTATCCGGGCATAGCGCGAAATCCGGCCGATGATGTCGCGCGCCCTGTCCACCTGCTCGCTGATCCGATCCAGCTTGCCGCGTGCACGCGGAACGCTCTCTTCCGCTCCCTGATCCAGCAGCAGGCGCCCGTTCTCGGCGCAGAGCGAAATGGTGAAGAGCGGCTGCTTGAGCTCGTGGCTGAGTGCCGAGGCCATGCCGCCCAGTTCGACCAGTCTTGCCTGCTGCAACATCCGGTTCTGGGCCAGCTTGGACTGGCGCAAGTGCACCATCCAGCCCGAACGCCAATGGCCCGGGCCCAGGAGTTCCTGGACGACCAGCAGATACCAGTCGCTCGTTTGGTCTCCCGCCATGCGAAATTCGATGAAGGCGTGGTCTTCGCTGCTCACCTCCGAGAAGGCCATGCAATCGTTGGGATGCACCCGTTCCGAACGCCGAAGCGCAGCGCGATCCATATCGACGTCCGTGAACTGCAGCATGCCGGTTTCGGGTTGGAAGAGGATGTTCGACGCGAACGTAAGGTCCATTTCCTTTTTGAGCTCGCTCACCGTACGAACGACGCGCTTTCGCTCGCCCATCACGTCGGCGAAGCGGTTGTTTGCCGCCACGACCGCAGCGATCGGGCGTTCGAATTCGTCGAAGGCGAGGCTGCCCGGCGCGGAAAGCCCCGGTCGTCCGAATCCCTCGGTCACTTCCTTCCACGCCTGCAGCGATCGTTTGAGTCCGCGCGTGATAATAAGCTGCAGCAGGATCGCGAAAAGGAGGATCAGCGCGGGGCCGATCATCTGGAGCAATACGCCGCGATAGGCTCGTTCGGCGATGGGCCGGGTCGAATACAGGTAATGATACTGCTGGCCCAGGATACTCACATCGGCGAGCTGGCAGGCCGAAACCCAATAGGCGAAGGTGTTCTGATCCTTCGATCCGGTCACCTGCGATCCGTCGTCGATCCGCTGACACCCGAAGGCTGCCATCGCTTCGGCCGACCGCAGGCTGTCTTCGTCCCGGGCAATCATCACGTCCTGCCGCGCGATCCCGTCATTGCTCAATTCCGTCAGGCCAAGGTAGGGTTCTCCCAGGAACAACCCCCGTCCAATGCGCACCTGCACCTGAAGCGCGGTCTCCGCCTTGAAAGTCCTGAATTCCTGCGGGAAACGGGCGACGCTACCGACAAACAGAACGAGTGCGGAGGTCACCACAATCAGGGTGATCGACGCCGAAAGCAATTCTGCAAGATTGATCGTCCGCCGCTTCGATATCCGGCCGGTGAGGAGATTCAGCGCCAGCAGCGAAACGGTCAGGTCGACCAGAGCCGCCAGCAACACCTCGTTGAGAAGCTTGCGGATTATCGTCAGCGCGATGATGCTCGAGGTGGGAGCATAGCTGAAATACAGGATCAGATACAGCGCCGCCGCGCCGAACGTGGAGTAGAACACAACGGTCGCGATCGCCAGCGAACGACCGGCAAGCCGGAAACGGTCGATAAACAGGACGTGGGCCAGCGACACGCAGAGGGAGAACGCATGACCCCACCACAGCACGGATGCGCCCATGGTCAGAAAGACCATCGGGATTGCGAGGCGAAGCCCACCCAGCCGGTAAGCCAGCAGGTAGAAGAACGGGCCGAGATAGAACTCGAACCCCCGGTCGACGATAATTCGGGAGGAGCTTGCGGCGACCGCGATCGCGCACAGCGCGACAACGACGATCCATCCCCGGGGCGTCATCTGCCCGAACGAATGCAGGCCGAAGGGCGGCTTCACCAGGTTCTGAGACCGGGAGATGAGGCCGTCCATCATGGCTGCGCTTCCTGTGCGAGCATTGGCAGCAGGCGCTTGAAATCGACCGGCTTGAACATGATCGGAATTTCCTGCTTGGCAATTTCGCGCTGAACCTGCTCGGTCAGGTCGATGTGCCCCGTCATCAGGATCGAGCGCACAACCTTGGGCTGGAGTTCGGGATCGGCCCTTATCTCGCGGATAAGGTCGAGCCCGCTACCTTCCCCGAGGCGAAGATCGGTCAGCAGGACCAGCGGCACAGAAGCCTGGCGCACCTTGTCGAGCCCGCGTGCGACATTGGCTGCGCCGCAAACCTCGAAACGGTGCAACTCCAGCATCTCGACCAGCTCCTCGCGGACATTGGCCTCGTCTTCGACAACCAGGATCACCGATGAGTATTCCCTGCGAGTAACGAGTTGAAACATATGACATAAGAAATGCTGCAATTCCATTAACGATTGGCGTCGCGGCCTGGCTGGCAGGGGTTCGGACGGGGAAATGGCGGCGACCTGCGGGGGTGCTGCAGTGCGTTTTCGTAAGGGGCGGCGGGCGGTCCATTCCTTCGCCCTTGGACGAGGCCGAGGCCGCACACTCATGGTGCTTTGCCAGTGGCGCGCGCCATGCATCGTCGGGTGGAGCGATCGATGGTTCCGGGATCCGGCGCCGGCAGGGTGCCCCGCCGCTTTCACTCCGGAGGAGGTCTGCAACCTTTCAGGTTCTTGGCATGTATGGAAAGCCTGGCTGGGGTGGCAGGGATCGAACCTGCGAATGGCGATACCAAAAACCGCTGCCTTACCACTTGGCTACACCCCAATGCGCAGGCGGACAGCCCCTATAGCGCCGTCGGCCACGATGTGAAGGGGTGGCATGGAGTCCGCGTCGCGCTAGAGCCGCATGCATGACCGATCTCGCAACCGCCCGCGCCATTCTCGACACCCTGATCGGGTTCGACACGACCTCGCGCAACAGCAATCTCGCGCTGATCGAGTGGGTGGAAGACTACCTGTCGCGCCGCGGCGTTGCGTCGCAGCGCGTACCCAATGGCGATGGCCGAAAGGCCAACCTCTTCGCCATGTGTGGCCCTGCGGTCGAAGGCGGGGTGATCCTCTCGGGCCATACCGACGTGGTCCCGGTCGACGGGCAGGACTGGTCGAGCGATCCGTGGACCGTGCGCGAGGCGGACGGCAAGCTGTTCGGGCGCGGCGTCGCGGACATGAAGGGCTTCATCGCGCTCGCGCTGGCTTTCGTCCCGCGCTTCGTTGCGGGCAAGCTGCCGGTGCATCTGGCGCTGAGTTACGACGAGGAGGTGGGCTGCCAGGGCGCGCCGTCGATGATCGCACGGATGGCGGAAACGATCCCCGCGCCGCGCCTCGCCATCGTGGGCGAGCCCAGCCTGATGGGGATCATCACGGGGCACAAGGGCATCGCGGTGCACGAGGTGACGGTGCGCGGGCACGCGGCGCATTCCTCGCTGGTGGATCACGGGATTTCTGCGAACGCCGTCGCGGTTCGGCTGATGCACGAACTGCTGGAACTGGCGGAGCAGCTGCGAGAGCGCGCGGACCCGGCGAACGGCTTCGAGCCGCCGCAGGCGACGCTGACCATCGGCGTGATGGAGGGCGGCACCGCCTCGAACATCCTCGCGGGCCATGCGCGCTTCCAGTTCGACCTGCGCTGCCCGCCGGGGGAGGATGCCGACGCGATCCTCGCCCCGTTCAAGGCGCGCTGTGCCGAGCTGGACGCGGAGCTGAAAGGCAGGTTCCCCGATGCCGGGGTGCATGTGTTGCAGCACGCCAATACGCCGCCCATGACGCCTCAGGGAAGCGAGGATGCGGTCGCCTTCGTCCGCGCGCTGACGGGCGAGAACACCGCGCCGGGCCAGGTCGCCTTCGCCGCAGAGGGCGGTCAGTTCCAGGCCGCCGGTTTCCCGACCGTGATCTGCGGCCCGGGCTCGATCGAGCAGGCGCACCAGCCGGACGAATGGATCGCGCTCGATCAGCTGGACAAGGGAGCGGCGTTCATGGCCCGGCTGGCGGAAACGTTGGGGAAATTTCCTCCAACCCATCCATCACCCCGGCTCGGCGGCCGGGGTGACGAGAGATGGGGAGGGCAGCCCTAAACCGGCTTGCTGGGTTCCAGCACCTTGCCTTCGAAATCCGCCGCCGAGTGCCGCTCGCGCAACTGCGCATTCTCCTCGCCCCAGGTCTTGTTGACGATCCGCCCGCGTTTGACCGCAGGGCGCGCCGCGATTTCTTCGACCCAGCGCGCGACATTCTCGTACTCGTGGATCGAGAGGAAAGTCGTCGCGTCGTTGTAGATGATCCCTTCGACGAAGGGCGCGAGCCACGGGAAGGCGGCGATGTCGGCGATGGTGTAGTCGTCGCCCGCGAGGAAGCGCGCTTCGCCCAGCCGCTGGTCGGCCACGCTGAACAGGCGCTTGGTCTCCATCGCGTAGCGGTTGATCGGGTATTCGAATTTCTCGGGCGCGTAGGCGTAGAAATGGCCGAAGCCGCCGCCGATGAAGGGCGCGCTGCCGATCTGCCAGAACAGCCAGCTGAGCATCTCGGCGCGTTTCGGGCCGGTCGGCTGAAACGCGTCGAATTTCTCTGCCAGATGGAGCAGGATCGCCCCGCTTTCGAACACGCGCACCGGCACCTCGCCCGTCCGGTCGACCAGCGCAGGGATCTTCGAGTTCGGGTTGATCGCGACGAAGCCGGAGCCGAACTGCTCCCCCTCGCCGATATTGATCGTGTAGGCGTCGTATTCCGCCGGATGGCCCGCCTCCAGCAGCTCCTCCAGCATGATCGAGGCCTTCACCCCGTTGGGCGTTGCGAGCGAGTGGAGCTGGAACGGGTGCCGGCCCGACGGCAGCACCTTGTCTTCGCGCGCACCGGCCGTCGGCCGGTTGATGTTGGCGAACCTGCCGCCGTTTTCGGCGTCGTGCGTCCAGACCTTCGGCGGCGTATATTCGCTCATGGCAATGCTCCTGACTTGGGTGCGACCCGTCCGCCACGCCATTTGGGCGCGCGCACGGGAACCGCAAGCGCGCGCCGGAGCTTTCCAAGCCAAGATGAATTCGCCAACCTCAAAGCTGATCTTTGTCGACGATGGCCTGCCCGGCATCACCCGCAAGGGTGCGGGCACGGGCTGGGCCTATTACGACCCCGACGGCAAGCTGATCCGCGACACGGCGGAGCGTGAGCGGCTGAACGCCATCGCCCTGCCACCCGCCTATGTCGATTGCTGGTTCTGCCCTGCGCCCAACGGCCACATCCTGGCCACCGGCTATGATGCGAAGGGCCGCAAGCAGTATCGTTACCATCCCCAGTTCCGCGAGCTGCGCGAGGGGGAGAAGTTCGACAAGTGCCTGGCCTTCGGCAACCGCCTTCCATTGCTGCGCAAGCGCGCCGTGGACGATCTGGAGGCGCGCGACATGGGCCTTTCGCGCGCGCTGGCAGGCGTGGTGCGCCTGCTCGATCTGGGGGCGATCCGGGTCGGGAACGACAGCTATGCGCGCGACAATGGCAGTTACGGCGCTACCACGATCAAGAGCCACCATGTCACGGTGAAGGGCAAGACGCTGCGCTTCCGCTTCCGCGCCAAGTCCGGCAAGCACCGCGACCTTCAGCTGACCGATACGCATCTGGCGAAGATCGTGCGGCAGATGCAGGATCTCGACGGGCAGGATCTGTTCTCCTTCGTGCACGACGATGGCGACGTGCGCGACGTGACCTCCAGCCACGTCAACGCCTATCTGCGGGAGGCGATGGGCGAGGATTTCACCGCCAAGAACTTCCGCACCTGGCACGCCAGCGTCATGGCCTTCGGACTGCTCGCGGGCGCGAAGGACGATCTGACGATCAAGGCGCTGACCGAAAACGTGGCCGAGCGGCTGGGCAATACGCCCGCGATCACCCGCAAGAGCTACATCCACCCGGCGGTATTCGATCTGATGGACCGGCAGGGCGCATGGCGCGAGGGGCTGCGCCTGCCCCGAAGCACGCGCTGGCTGTCGCGCGAGGAGCGCGGACTGATCGCCTTCCTGGAGGATGCACCGCCGATCGCGGATCTTCTCGCTGCCTGATTATTTTGCGAGAAACTAACATCGCTCTATCGCACACGCGCAAACCTGGCGTTAAAGTAAGGGCGAGCACTGTGGGCGTCTAATCTGGTGGGATAGGCGCGAAAGAGGGACGCATTTGCCGAACTATAAGCTGACCGCGGTCGACGCGGCCAATTTCCTGCCGGCAAGCGTGCCGCCGCTTCTGGTGCAGGGCATCTTCGGGCTCGGCCTGGCGGTCGCGATGATCGGCCTGCGTTCGCTCATCGATATTGTCGCACCCAGCGCGGGGCCCTTCGCTCTGGTCTATCCTCTGGTCCTCATCGCCACGCTTTTCGGGCGGCTCTTCGCCGGGATCGTGTGCCTTGTCGTGTCCTTCCTGTGGGCCTGGTACGTTGTGCTGCCCTTCCATTGGTCGTTCGATTTCGCAGTGGCGAGCGACCAGTCGCGCGTTCTCATCAACTTCCTTTCGGTCTGCGTCGTTCTGACACTGGCGGAAATCTTCCGCGCGGCGGTGCGTGTGCGCGAGGCGGAACTGCACGAATCGCTCGACCGGCGGCGCTGGCTGATGGCGGAACTGCAGCATCGCACCAAAAACAACTTCGCGCTGGTTGCCAGCATGATCGAACTGCAGAAGCGCCGGCAGGACAACCCCGCCGCCGCCGCCGCGCTGGAAGACGCGGCGAACCGCGTGTTCTCTTTCAGCCGTGCCTACGCGCAGCTCGCCGTCGAAAGTGCCGAGCGAAGGGAAGGCGCGATCGACATGGCGAGCTATCTGGAAGATGTTATCGACCATCTGGTCCACGCCTCCTTCGACGATAATGTGAAGGTGGAGCGCCGCATCGCGCCGATCCCGCTGCCGCGCGATCAGGCGGTCGCCATCGGCCTGTTTCTCAACGAAGCGCTGACCAACGCGGCCAAGTATGCCTTCGGCGACGGGCGCGAGGGAGAGCTGACCATCGTGCTCGAAGGTTCGGCCAGCGACTGGCGGCTCGACGTGCGCGACAACGGGGCGGGGAGCGCCGCGCCGAGCGAGGCGGACGGCGGGCTCGGCCGTAGCCTGATGCGCACCTTCGCCAGCCAGGCCGGGGCGGAACAGGACATAGAGGTCAACGATCAGGGGTGCCGCGTAACGCTGGCCCGGCAGCCATCGGCGGCCTAGCGCGTCCGGCCGGGCTCCGCGCGGGACCGCGTGTGCGCCGACCCTTGTGTCGGTCGCGCCTTGCGGGCACAGGCGCAGGCACCCATGGGTGATCGCGCACATCCCTTCTTCGACATGCACACGCACGGCTTCGTGCGGGTGGCGACCTGCACCCCCTCGGTGCGGCCGGCCGATATTGCGGGCAATACGCAAAGCATTCTGACCGAAGCGCGCCACGCGCACGAGGCGGGCGTCGATCTGGCGGTCTATCCCGAGCTGTGCGTCACAGGCTACGCCATCGACGACCTCCACCTTCAGGGTGCGGTGATCGACGCGGCGGAAGCTGCAATCGGCAAGATCGTGGAGGAGAGCGCAGGCCTCACCACGGTGCTGGTGATCGGCGCGCCAATCCAGCGCGGTGCCCGCCTTTACAATTGCGCGCTGGCGATTGCGAACGGACGTCTGCTCGGCGTGGTGCCCAAGAGCTACCTGCCCAATTACCGCGAATTCTACGAAAAGCGCCAGTTCACGCACGGGCGCAATTGCCACGGGCTCGACATAAGCCTTGCGGGCCACGAAGCGCCCTTCGGCACGGACCTGATCTTCGCTGCGGACAACCTGCCCGGTTTCACCTTCGGCATGGAAATCTGCGAGGATTTCTGGGCCCCGCAGCCCCCCGGCATGATGGCCGCGATGGCGGGCGCGAACATCCTGTGCAACCTGTCTGCCTCCCCCGTCACCATCGGGCGCGCGACCGACCGGCATACACACTGCCAGTCCAGCTCCAGCCGGGGCATGTGCGCCTATGCCTATTCGGCGAGCGGCCACGGAGAGAGCACCACCGACCTTGCCTGGGACGGGCAGGGCGTAATCTACGAGCTTGGATCGCTGCTGAAGGAAAGCGTGCGGTTCGACCGGACCGCCGAACTGTGCGTGGTCGACATCGACACCGCGCGGATCGTCAACGACCGGACGCGCAACGGCACCTTCCACGACGCGAGCGAGGCGGCTGGCCGGCCGGAGGACTGGTATCGCCGCGTCGCCTTCGCGCATAACCACAAGCCCGGCGACTGGGGGCTGGAGCGTCGCGTCCGGCGCTTCCCCTTCGTACCCGACGATCCCGAAACGCTGCACGAGGATTGCTACGAGGCGGTCAACATCCAGGTCGATGCGCTGATGCGGCGGATCGAGGCGGTGGGGGCGAAGAGCCTGGTTATCGGCATTTCGGGCGGGCTCGATTCCACCCACGCGCTGCTGGTGGCGTGCATCGCGTGCGACCGGCTGGGCCTGCCGCGCGAGACCATTCGCGGCTACACGATGCCGGGCTTCGGCACGTCGGAGCGCACGAAGAACAATGCGATTCTGCTGATGGAGGCAGCGGGAATCGCTGCCGAAACCATCGACATCACCCCCGCTGCCAAGCGCATGCTCGAAGACATCGGCCATCCTCACGCGGATGGAGATGCGGTGTACGACACCACGTTCGAGAACGTGCAGGCGGGGCTGCGCACCGATTACCTGTTCCGCCTTGCGGGCCACCACCGCGGGTTCGTGATCGGCACCGGCGACCTGTCCGAACTGGCGCTGGGCTGGTGCACCTACGGCGTGGGCGACCAAATGAGCCACTATGGCGTCAATTCGGGCGTCCCCAAGACACTGATCCAGTACCTGATGCGCTGGGTGATCGAGACCGATCAGTTCAGCCATGAACTCAACGAGGTGCTGGAAGACGTGCTCGGCACCGAAATCAGCCCCGAGCTGGTGCCGCCGGACGACGACGGCGCGATCCAGAGCACCGAGGACAAGATCGGCCCCTACGCGCTCCACGATTTCTTCCTCCACCATATCGCGCGCTACGGCCACAAGCCCAGTCATGTGGCGTTTCTGGCGTGGCACGCCTGGCGCGATGCCGAGGCGGGGCAGTGGCCGATCGGCTTCCCCGAAGACGCCAGACGCGCTTTCGATCTGCCGACCATCCGCAGGTGGCTGGAAGTCTACTGCCGCCGGTTCTTCGGCTTCAGCCAGTTCAAGCGCAGCGCAATGCCCAACGGGCCCAAGGTCTCCATGGGCGGTGCCTTGTCGCCCCGGGGCGACTGGCGCGCGCCCAGCGATGCCGTGGCCGACGTGTGGATCGCCGAACTGGAGGCGAGCGTTCCCGGTAGCGAGGCATAGGGCGTGCCTGCCTGGTCCGTACTCGTCCTCATCGTCTGCAACCTTGCCTGGGCGCTGAACGTCGTCGTGGGCAAGGTGGCGGTGGACGATCTTGCGATCCCGCCGATCTTCTTTGCCGGGCTGCGATCGGCGATCGTGGTCGTTGCGCTGTTGCCGCTGCTGTTGCGCGCCGTGCCTGCGCGGCTTGCTGCGGTGCTTGCCGTGGGGCTGGCGATCAGCGGAGGCTCTTTCGCGCTGCTGTTCATGGGGTTGCAGACGGCCGACCCGGCGACCGCGGGGGCGATCAGCCTGGTCGGCGCCCCCATGACGGTGCTGTTCGCCATCGTCTTCCTCGGTGAAACCGTGCGCTGGCGGCGTGCGCTGGGGATGGTGCTCGCCTTTGCCGGGGTGCTGCTGGCGATCCTGTCCAAGGGAGCGCTGGCGGCGGGCGAGGGGGCGCTGCTGGTCTTCCTGTCGGCGCTGGTCGGCGCGCTCGGCGCGGTGTTCGTCAAGAAGCTGGATATGGGCGCGATGACCTTGCAGGCCTGGGCGGCGGTGGCCTCTGCCATCGTGCTGCTGCCGCTGTCGGCGGTGGTGGAGGACGGGCAGCTGGCCAGCGCTGCGGCGTCGCCCTGGGCGCTTGCCGGATGCCTGTTCTTTGCCGCAATCGTGGTCTCCATCGGCGCGACCGGGAGCTATTTCGTGCTGTTCCGCAAGTTCGAGGCGAACATGGTGGTGCCGCTCACCCTGCTGCATCCGCTGATGACCATCGGGCTGGGCGCATGGCTGACCAACGACGTGATCGGCTGGCGGCTGCTGGCAGGCGCGGCCATTGCGCTGGCAGGTGTGGCGATCATCGTGATCCGGCCGAGCGAGACCTTCACCAAGCGCTTCCTGGTGCGGCCGCGCATCTAGCTTTCTCGCGTGCCGGCGGGCGGACAGGAGCCTGTTAACCCAACTCGTCTAGAATAGTCCTGTGAAGGTCGAACGCCCCCCTCAGCATGACATCGAAGGCATGGTGGAGCGTGCCGTCGAGCTACGCCTGCCCTTCCGCAAGTGGCCGGTGGCATTGCGAGAGTTGTGGCGTGCCGACCACGAGTCGCGGCGCAGGCGCGAACTGGCCTTCATCAATGTGATTGCGCTTGTCTCCTGCCTGTTTTGCCTGCCGCTCGACTATTCGAACGGCCAGCAGACCTTCCAGGAGGGGTTGGTCCTGCGGCTCGGTCTGGTGGTTCCGGCCTATTGTCTCGCGATCTATACCGCGCTGAGAGGGGGGTGGGTGCTCCAGCGCTGGACCTCGATCCTGCCGGTCGTGTGCTTCGCGGGCGTTGCGGGATATCTCGGCATGCATAATGGAGCCGCACCGCAGAACGAATACGTGATGGGTTCGGCCCTGATCGTCGTCCTCGCCATCGTGGTCGTTCCGCTGCGGCCGGAATTCATCATCGTCATGGTCTGCCTTTCGCTCGCAGTTCTGTGGGCCGTCTGGGCCGCGCTGCCGCCCGCCCCCGCGCGGCAGGCCTTTGCGCTGCTTGCCTATCTTTCGGCGATCAGCCTCGTCGCGCTCGCCTTGCCGTTCCGCACCGCGACGCTGAAGGACCGCAATTTCCTGTATGCCCTGCGGGGGCAGCTCGCCTCGGAGCGTCTCGAGGCGGCGAACGAGCAATTGCGCGAACTCTCGCACCGGGACGACCTGACCGGCCTGCCCAACCGCCGCTATTTCGAACGGATTTTCCACACCGCCTTTCGCGCAGCGAAAACGCGCGGCGATGATGTGGCGGTGATGATGATCGACGTCGATCACTTCAAGCAGTTCAACGATACGCACGGCCATGCCGCGGGCGACCGAGCACTGAAGCAGGTGGCGAAGGAGCTGGAGAAGCAGTTCGCGCAGCCCGGCAGCACCGTGGCGCGCTATGGGGGCGAGGAATTCGTGGTGGTTGTCGAACATTGTTCGCAGGACGATGCGCTGAAGCTCGGCGATCGTGCCAGGCAGGCAGTGGCGGAACGCCCCGTCACTCTCGATCTGGTGGGGCGCGTGTCGGTCACGGTCAGCATCGGCGTGGCCCTGCAGAAGAACGGTGCCGCATCGCCCGAGGCATTGATCGAGCGCGCGGACGAAGCCCTGTACGAGGCGAAGAGAGCGGGGCGCAACATCGTGCATCTCGCGCGCGAGGAAGATCGCCCCGACGCGCCGGGTGCGCTGCAGAAAACCGCCTGAGGCGCGCGCGCGGGCCGAACGGCGCATGCCACCCGGCTACGGGCCTCCGTGTGATCGCGGATCCGGTGCCAAAGCCGGCATTAACCTCTTCCCTCTATCGCGGTGCCATGAGACCGGAATTCGGACTAACCCACGATATCGACACGGAAATCGAGCTGGTGGCCGAGTCCGGTCGGCGGTTTGGCGAATGGCCCGCATCGATCAGGCAGTTATGGCGCACGGAGAAGCTCCACCGCCGTCGCCACGAACTCGCTTTCCTGAACGCCATCGCTCTCGCGTGGAGCCTCGTGAGCCTGGCGCTGGACTATACCGCCGGACCGGAGGTCCTCGCCGCAGGGCTCCCCTTGCGTCTGGGCATCGTCGTCCCGCTCTACCTGCTGGCAATCGCGATGGCGTTGTATGGCGGGTGGTATGCCCAGCGCTGGACGTCCATCGCTGCCGTATCGGCCTTCGTGTGGGTGGGCGGGTATCTTGGCATGCATGTCGCCCCCGAACAGCTAGCGGAATATGTCATGGCCTCCGGCCTGCTGCTGGCGATGGGCATCGCGGTCCTTCCGATGCGCGTGCCGTGGCTGGCGCTGATGGCTGGGCTGACTGTCGCGGGGCTCTGGGCAATCTGGATCATGATGCCCGAGCGCGGCCAGGAAGAGCTGGTCCTTATGGCTTTCGTCAGCGTCACCGCGTGCGTCAGTCTCCTCGTGCCGGCGCGATCGGCGCGGATCAAGGACGAGCATTTCATCTACGCGCTGCGTGCGCAGATAGCCTCGCGGCAGCTCATGTCCGCTAACGAGCAGCTGCGCGCCCTGTCCGATCACGACGATCTGACAGGCCTTCCCAACCGCCGAAATCTGGAACGGGTGTTCGACGAAGCGTTCAGGACATCGGTGGCGACCGGTACCGATCTTGCCGTCATCATGATCGATGTGGACCATTTCAAGCTGTTCAACGACACGTACGGACACGTGGCCGGGGACCGGACGCTGGCACAGATCGCGCGGACGCTGGACAACAGCATTTCCGGGCCGGGGCGGATGGTTGCGCGCTATGGTGGGGAGGAATTCATCGCCATCCTCGACGCGACGGACGAACAGTCGGCCCTGCGGATTGCGGATGGCGCCCGGCGCGCGGTCGCGGATCGCCGGGTATCCGTGGGCGACCGACGACGTTCCTCGGTAACGGTGAGCATGGGGGTGGCGCTGCGCCGGCGCGTGGACCGCTCGACCCTTTCCATGATCGAGCGTGCCGACGCCGCGCTGTACGAAGCCAAGGAAGCCGGGCGCAACATCGTGCGGCTGGCGGGCCGCGGCGACGGCAAGCCGCCGCCCACGATCCTCAAAGAGCAAGCCTGAGCCGCCCTTTCGGCACGATCAGTCCAGCTTCGTCACCCAGCCGTGGGGATCGGGTGCGGTCCCCATCTGGATGCCCACCAGCCTGTCGCGCAGCTTCTGCGTCAGCTGCCCGGTGCCGCCGGTGCCGATGGTGAACTTGCCGTCGGGGCCGTTGACGCTGCCGACCGGGGTCACGACCGCCGCCGTCCCGCAGGCGAAGGTTTCGATCAGGTCGCCCTTCTCTGCATCGGCATGCCACTGGTCGATCGAGTAGGGCTCCTCGCGCACCTGCAGCCCTTCGTCGCGCAGCATCTGGATCAGGCTGTCGCGCGTGATGCCGGGCAGGATCGTGCCGGTGAGCGGCGGGGTGACGGCGCTGCCATCCGCGAACACGAAGAACAGGTTCATGCCGCCCAGCTCCTCGACCCATTTCTTCTCGATCGCGTCGAGGAAGACGGTCTGCTGGCAGCCATGCTTTGTTCCCTCGGCCAGCGGCACGAGGCTGGCGGCGTAGTTGCCGCCTGCCTTCGCAGCGCCGGTGCCGCCGGGGGCCGCGCGCGTGTGATCGCGGCTGACCCAGACATCGACCGGCTTCACGCCCGACTTGAAGTAGCTGCCCACCGGGCTGGCGATCAGGCAGTAGAGATATTCGCGCGCTGGGCGCACGCCCAGGAACGCTTCGGTCGCGAACATGAAAGGCCGCAGGTACAGCGATCCGCCTTCGACCGAGGGCATCCAGGCGCGATCCTTGGCGACCAACTGCCGGATGCTCTCCATGAACAGCTCTTCGGGCAGTTCGGGCATCGCCATGCGCCGTGCGCTGGCGTTGAGGCGGCGGGCGTTCTGTTCGGGCCGGAACAGCGCGACCGTGCCATCGTCCCAGCGGTAGGCCTTCATGCCTTCGAAGATTTCCTGCGCGTAGTGGAGCACCGCCGCTGCGGGATCGAGCGGGATGGGTTCGCGCGGGCACAGCTTTGCATCGTGCCAGCCATCCTCGCCGCCTTCCACGCGGTCCGCATCGAAGGCAATCGTCACCATGTGGTCGGTGAACAGCGAGCCGAAGCCGGGGTCGATCAGCGCCTGCTCGCGCGTTTCGGACGGAACCGGGGCAGGGTGGGGCAGTTGAGCGAAATCAATTTTTGGCGTGTCGGCCATAGAGCACTTATCTCCTTGGCCGAGGCGGTTATGCGCGCGCGCCGCGCGGGGCAAGACCTTGTATGAAAAATTTCACAATCAGCCGCAAAAACTATTCATAAGTTACGCAGCCAAGCTCGCGCGCTGCGGTTCAGCAGGCGTCGATCCGCATGGATGTGATCTGCGTGCCCGAACGGTCCACCCAGCGATAGAAGTAGGCCCCGCCAAGCGCGATCGTCTGGCTCATCGCAGGATCGCTGCACGCGTTCTGTCTGGTTGCGGCCTCCAGCGAGTCGATATTGCCCTGCCTGACGTCCGCCATGGGTACGTCGAGCACATAGGTATAGTTGAAGGTCGGGCCATTGGAGGAAACCGAGACCAGCGTGGTGATCGGGTCGACCTTCCTGGGCAGCTTGGGGTCCATCTGCGCCGCGGTGTTGGCGAACACGCAGGCGATGATCTCCTTCCACTGCGCATCGCTGAGAGTATTGCTCTCCACCGCGTCGCTGAAAGGTGCAACGCAATCCGATGTGGCCGCTTCGACATCGGTATCGAAATCGACCTGAGGGCTGTGCGCCTGCAGCAGCAGCGCCAGCGCCGGACCGATCAGTATCGCCATGTGTCATGCTCCGGGTTGACTGATGGCAGGCACACTATCGCAGCGCCCTAAAATGTGAAGGGCAGCACTGCCCGTCGGAGTGCTGCCCTTCGCATGGTCAGCGGCCAGGAAGTGCCGCTCACGAAGCCTCTATCGGTATGCGACCTACCGATAGTGCCTCGCGCGGAAACTTGCCGACCTCTCTGCTGAACCATGAGACATCGGATCACCTCCTTTCGCGCTTGTAAGCCAAGACCCGCACCGTATCACCGGGGGCCGAGAAGCGTCGTGCACCGCCGCTCTCAGGTTCCTTTGTGAGTCACCTGATTCGACAGCACAAGCCTTGTAAATATCTTTTTCCCCGTCATACTTGTGCGCTCGCACAAAGAGTGCCGACATGCAGGGGCAGGCCGCCCTGCCGGCACGGCTATGGCTTCGCGCAGATCAGCTTGTTCGGGCTCGGCTGCGGCTCTAGCGGCAGTCCTCGATCACGCGCGTCACCTCGGCCCAGGCGGGGATGTAGAGACCGGGCTCACCCTCCACCTCAAGCGCGAAGCGGCCGCGCGTGATCGCCATCGCATCGAGCAGCGGATCGCGTGCGTCGAGCACGACGCCCACCAGCGGCTGCGCGCTCGCAATCGGGGTGGCGACAAGATCGCGCGCGGTGGTCTCTGCACTGATGCGCATCGCCGTGGTCGTTCGCCGGGCGGTCGAAAGAATGCGCCCGATCCCGACCTGCCGCGACCGCGCGTCGCAGCGGATGATCATCAGCGGCGCACCGGGCGTGCCGAAGAAGGCGCGGCTCTCCTGCCCGTCCTGCGAGTAGGTCCAGGTCCCGGCGGTCTGCGGGCGGTCGATCCAGTTGGTGGCCGGCGGCAGCGTGGTCTGCGGGGGCGGGGGCGCCTGCGTGGCGACAGGCGCTGGCGCAGGGGCGGGCGCAGGCGGGGGCGGCTCCGGCGTCTGGCAGCATGTCACCATGAGGAGCGAGACGGCGAGGGCCGCCTTGGCGGGGCTGTTGGCGCGAAAATCGAACATGCATGATTAATGCGCCCGCGCGCCCTCCGGGTCCATGCTTTTGTCGTAAGGACGATGCGCGGGCTTGCCGCCCCCCGAAAATCCGCCGGGTGGGTTCACGCTGCCGCACGTTGGTATAAGGATCGCGCTATGGCGAAGAAGATGCGGGTCGATCAGGTACTGGTGCAGCGCGGGCTGGCGGAAAGCCGCGCGCGGGCACAGGCGTTCGTCATGGCGGGGGTGGTGTTCGCGGGCGAGACGAAGATCGCCAAGCCCGGCCAGCCTGTCGCCGAGGATGCAGAACTGGAGGTGCGCGGGCGCGACCATCCTTGGGTCAGCCGGGGCGGGCTCAAGCTGGCCCACGCGCTCGACGCGTTCGAACTCGATCCGGCAGGCGCGGTGGCGATGGATATCGGCAGTTCGACCGGCGGTTTCACCGACGTGCTGCTGCAACGCGGTGCGGCGCGCGTTTTCGCGGTGGACAGCGGGACCAACCAGCTCGCGTGGAAGCTGCGGCAGGACGAGCGCGTAACCGTGCTGGAACAGACCAGCGCGCGCATCCTCACGCCCGAACAGATCGACGCAGCCTGCAACTGGGTGGTGTGCGATGCGAGCTTCATCGGCATGGCCAAGGTGCTGGAACGCCCGTTGCAGCTCGCCGCGCCGCAGTGCCGGCTGGTTTCGCTGATCAAGCCGCAGTTCGAGGTCGGGCGCGAGGAGGTGGGCAAGGGCGGCGTCGTGCGCGACCAGGCCCTGCACGCGCGCGTCTGCGATGAAGCGCGTAACTGGCTCGAAACACAAGGCTGGCAGGTGCAGGGCATCGTCGAGAGCCCGATCACCGGTCCCAAGGGCAATGTTGAATTCCTGATTTCTGCCCATAGGCCTTAGGAATAGGTGCAGCTTGCGTGCCAATTCGGTATAGTCGCTGCAACCTTGCTTGCTGTTCGGGAACGCGGCAAGCAGGGAATGTCGCAGAACTTCCCTTGGAGGACTAATGACCACGCTGGCCTCGCGCGCGCAATTGCGCGCTAGCTTTATTCGCTGGGCGCTTTTTATCGTTCCCGCTGTCGTACTGCTCGGCTTCCTGTCGGGCCAGCTGGCAGGCTCGGGCGCGGGGGACCCGTGGTTCGCGGCCCTGCAGAAGCCCGATTTCTACCCCGATCCCGGGCTTTTTCCGGTGGCCTGGACGATTCTCTACGTGATGATGGGGCTCGCCTTCGCGATGGTCTGTGCGGCGTGGGGGGCGAAAGGGCGCGGGCTGGCGATCGTGGCTTTCGTGATCCAGTTCGCCATGAACCTCGCCTGGAGCCCGCTGTTCTTCGGCCAGCACGAGATCACCTATGCCTTCTATCTCATCTGCGCGCTCAACGTGGTGCTGCTGATAACCATCGTGCTGTTCTTCCGCGTTCGCAAACTCGCCGCGGCATTGCTGGTCCCCTATCTGGCGTGGACGATCTTCGCGTCCTTCCTCAATTACGAGATCCTCCAGCTCAATCCCGATGCGGATGGGGCGGACACCACGGGGGCAGTCCAGCGGATCGAGGTTTGATCGGGCAAGGCAGGCTCTGGACAAACACGGGGCCTGCCGCCATCTATCCTGCCATGCAGAGCCAGAACCCCATGATCGCCGATTTCGTGAAGCTGGTGAACGGTGCCGCGGGCACCTTCGCCGGGATGACGCGCGAGGCGCAGGAAAGCGCGCGCGAGCGGATCAGGGAAACCGTCGGCGGGCTCGACTTCGTCAGCCGCGAGGAATTCGAGGCGGTGAAGCAAATGGCCGCCAAGGCCCGCGCCGAGAACGAGGCGCTGTCCGCCCGGCTCGATGCGCTGGAAGCGAAGAAGAAGTAGGTTCCTCAGTCGCCGTCTCGGCGGTGGCACGATAAACCCTCCGTCGCCCCTGCGAAGGCAGGGCCGCAGCCGCCTGCTCGACAGGCACAATCTCGCCATATCGTCACACACCCGCTAGGCGGCGCTGCATGCTCGCCTCGATCCCAAATGCAGACCTCATCCGGGCCCCTGCCTTCGCAAGTGCGGCGGGATAACCCATGCAGCTGAAGGCCCCCGCCATCGTCCTTGCCGCGCGCGCTCACGGCGAGAACGCGGTGATCCTGCGCATGCTGACGCAGGAAGCGGGGCTGGTTGCGGCCTATGTCGCGGGCGGGCAGGGGCGACGGCTGCGCCCGGTGGTGATCCCGGGCAACGCGATCGAGGCGGATATCCGCGCCCGCTCTGCCAGCCAGCTGCCTTTCGGCAAGGTGGAACTGGTGACCAGCCGCGCACCGTGGCTGAACGAGCCTCTGCCCGCCGCCGCGATCCTGTGGGTCACCGCACTCACCGCCACCGCGCTGCCAGAGCGCAATCCCTATCCAAGCCTCTACGATGCGCTGGGCGGGCTGCTCGATGCGATCTGCCATGCGCCTGCCGCGCGCGGCTGGGCGCCGGCGCTGCTATCCTACGAGGTGCTGCTGCTGCGCGAACTGGGCTATGGCGGCATGAAGCCGGAGGCGGGCGACCTGCCGCAGACGCTGGACGCGTTGCGCAAGCTTGCCCCTGCGCTGGAGCGCTACCTGCTTGCCGACCGGCATGGCGATGCTATGTCCGCGCGCGGCCGGCTGCTGGAGCGGCTGGCCAGAATTGCCTGAGGGGGAGCAGTGCCGGAAATCGCGGTCATCCTGCCCACGCTTGACGAGCGTGAGAACCTTTCCCCCATGGTCGAACGGCTGACAGCGGCGCTGGACGGCATCGACTGGGAAGCGATCATCGTCGACGACGACAGCAGCGATGGCACCGCGGACGAAGCGCGCAGGCTCGCCCGTGCAAACCCGAGGGTGCGCGTGTTGCAGCGGATCGGGCGGCGCGGCCTCGCCTCGGCCGTGATCGAGGGCGCCTGCGCGACCGCCGCACCCGTGGTCGCGGTGATGGACGCCGACCACCAGCACGACCCGGCGCTGATCCCGCAGATGCTGGAGCGGCTGGGGCATGCGGATCTTGTCGTGGGCTCGCGCTTTGTCGAGGGCGGTGATGCCGATGGGCTGGCCAGCGTGCGCCGCGAAAAGAGCTCGCGCCTCGCCAACCGGCTGGCCCGGGCGCTGACCGGAGTCGAACTGTCCGATCCGATGAGCGGATTTTTCATGGTCGAGACGGCGCGCGTGCGCGCGCTCGCCCCGCGCCTGTCGGGGATCGGTTTCAAGGTGCTGCTCGACATTCTGTCGGTCTCGCCCCGGCAGCTGCGCGTGGCCGAGGTGCCGATGCATTTCGGGGAAAGGCGCAGCGGTGAAAGCAAGCTCGACCGGGCGGTCGCGTTCGAATTTCTCGTCGGGCTGTACGAGCGGTATTTCGGCCGGATCGTGCCCACCCGCTTCGCGCTGTTCGGCACGGTCGGCGGGGCAGGCGTGCTGGTCCACATGGCAGTGCTGGCGCTGCTTTATCCGGGCATGACCGCAACCTTCTGGAAGGCGCAGGCCATCGCGACCTTCGCCGCGATGACGTTCAATTTCTGGCTCAATAACTGGCTGACCTACCGCGACAAGCGGCTGCGCACGGTGCCCGCGTGGGTGCGCGGCTGGGCGGTGTTCTGCGCGGCCTGCGCGGTCGGCGCGCTGGCGAACGTGGCGCTGGCGAGCTTCCTCGAAATGCGCGGCGTGCAATGGGCGCTGGCCGCGCTGGCGGGGATCGTGGTGGGCGCGGTGTGGAATTACGCGCTGTCGAACCGGTTTGTGTGGGGGCGGGTTTAACAGCGCCTCATCTCCCCTCCCCATGGGGAGGGGCCGGGGGTGGGGGTTCTGCGCTCAAGGCTAGCACCGTCCAGACCGCGAGCGCTGTACACCCCCACCCAACCTCCCCCTCAAGGGGGAGGAGTAGGAAGCTTGGCGCTCAAATCACCTCCATCCGTCGCGCCACATCCACTGGTTGAACGCCTGCTCCCCGCTCAGCTCGGCGGCGCTCAGGATCGGGTAGAACCAGGCGAACACCGCAAGGCTTGCCGCCAGCACCAGCCAATAGGCCCAGCCCAAGCCGCGCGCCTTCAGCCACGCGATCATCAGCGCCAGCCCCGCCAGCAGGAAGCAGCTGGGCAGGAAATAGTGGTAGTAGAACTGGATCGGCTTGGCCGCGATGATCCAGAAGCCGATGCTGGCCGCGTAGAGGATCGCCACCGCGCCCGCATCCACCCGGCGCTGTAATACTGCGGCGAGCGCGCACCACGCCACGCCCGCCAGCCCCAGCACCATGGTCAGCGGATTGCCGATCAGCATCACGCCGCGCTGCGCGCCGTCCGTCACCTCGTACAGATACCAGATCGCGCGGGTGTTCAGCACCCACTGGCTCCATGTCGACTGGTAGGGGTGCGATTGCTTCACGCTCTGCTGCAGTTCGAGCATGTGCCGGTGCGCGCCGATCAGGCTCATCCCGTCGAACCGGCCGCCCTCCACCTGGAAGGCCGGCCAGAAGGTTGCCGCGTAGACCGCCAGCGGCAGCACGCCGAGCCACAGCGCCGCCTCGATGGGCCCGACACCGCGCACCGGCGCAGCGTCGGTCTCGGTCCGAAGGTCCGCCGGGCCGACTGCATGCAAGCGCAGCGCCAGAAAGCCGAGGCCCAGCAGCGGGGCGAGCGGGGCGGCGTTCCACTTCGAGGCAATCGCGCAGCCCAGCGCGATTCCCGACAGGGCGAGCAGGGCCCGGGCGCGCACGGGCTGGCCTGCCCGGCACGCGGCGGCGAAGAACCACAGCGCGGTGAGGAAGAACGCCACCATGAAGATGTCGAGCATGGCGATCTGCGCGTGGACGAACAGCATGAAGCCGCTCGCCAGCAAAAGCCCGTAGGCGAGCACCGCATCGCGGCTGAGGCTTGCGTGCCACAGCGCGCGCATCCCTGCGAACAGCGCCAGCGCGCCCGCCAGCGCGGAAAAGATGCGCCAGCCCCACGGATTGTCGCCCAGCAGTGCAATGCCAGCTGCGATGATCTCCTTGCCCAGCGGCGGATGCTCGGGGTTGCGATAGTCGAACCCGGTCAGCAGCTCGCGCGCGGCGGGCAGGTAGTGGATCTCGTCGAAGAACGGCCCGCTCGGCAGCCACAGCCGCCAAAGGCACAGCAGGAAAAAGCCGAGCGTCAGGGCGAGGCAGGCCAGCAGGGGATCGTCGCTTGCAGGAACGCGGGTCGCGTGCGCTCGGGTCATTGCGCCGGCAGCGATACGGGCGAGGGGCGATGGCGACAAGCGGGCGGATCACGAAGCCGCGCACCCGTGGCCGAAGCGCAACGCGCGCGGGTCAGGCGGCAGCCTGTGCCCTGCGTTCGAGCCAGAACAGCCGCGCGACCATCGCCAGCAGGCCGATGCTGGCGGTGCAGCCGACCAGCAGCGTCCATGGCAGCAGGTTCATGCCCGCCGCCCGCGCGCGCGGCGCGATGAAGAACAGCGCCAGGACCGCGCACATGATCAGGTCGATCCACACCTGCAGCCCGGTGAGGTTGGCGGTGTGGTTCGTGAAGAAACCGACCACCCCCTCGCTGGCGATCTGCACCGCGGTGTAGGCGGCAAACGCGCCGCACAGCAGTGCGGCGATGGCGGCATTGCCGGTCTCGCGCTTGGCGGCGAGGATGGTAAGAAGGCCGAAGCCCCCACCGGCAAGGCTTGCAATCCAGACGATTTCGAGCGTGGTCACGTCAGGGTCTCCGTTTTGTAGCACCTGCTACACGCCGCACTAGAGGAATGTAGCGAGTGCTACAATAGAGAAATGTCCCCAGCGCCTTCCAGACCCGAGAAGCTCTCCCGCGAAACCCTGCTGCCGCTGATGGCGGCGCATGTGCTCGAACACGGGCTCGGCGGGGCCAGCCTGCGTCCGCTGGCGAAGGCGGCGGGGACCAGCGACCGGATGCTGGTCTACCATTTCGGCAACAAGGAAACGCTGATCGTCGAATTGCTCGATCACATCGCGGGGGTCTATTCCGCCACGCTCGACATGGCGCTCGGCGATATTCGACCCTCGAGCCGGCGCGAATGCTTCGACCGGGTGATGGACCAGGCGGCCAATCCGGCAATGCGGCCCTTCATGGTCCTGTGGTGGGATATCGTCGCCGGGGCCGCGCGCAACCTGCCGGGTTACGAGGTGGCCGCGCAGAAAATGATCGCGCGCCAGCTCGACTGGCTGATCCGCCAGATGCCCGTCGACGATCCCGATCCCGAAGGCGGCGCGCGGCTGCTGCTCACGCTCATGGAGGGATCGCTGATGCTCGGTACGGTCGGGCATGCGAAGACAGCGCGCGATGGATTGCTTGCGGGCGACCTGTCGCCCTCGTAAGCGCTCGCCCCATGAAGAAGACCACCGGAATGGATCGCTCCGTCACCTCCAAGTGGCGTCCCGCAACGCAGGCCGTGCGCGGCGGCACCTGGCGCTCCGAGCATGGCGAGACGAGCGAGGCGATGTTCCTCACCTCTGGCTATACCTACGACAATGCGGCCGAAGTCGCCGCGCGCTTCGCGGGTGAGGCGGAGGGGATGACCTATTCGCGCCTCCAGAACCCCACCGTGGCGATGCTGGAAGAGCGCATCGCGCTGATGGAGG
>Ga0310345_10000777_pt1 | contig 41439 bp, 41 predicted proteins | sample HC15DNA20500_MG_FD_204667 | JGI IMG/M metagenome (GOLD analysis project Ga0310345, IMG submission 204667) | Marine microbial communities from station ALOHA, North Pacific Subtropical Gyre - HC15-DNA-20-500_MG | ecosystem: Environmental > Aquatic > Marine > Oceanic | place: Pacific Ocean: North... | reverse complement strand
CTCCGGCATCCCCCCCGGCTGCGAAGCAGTGGCAAGACCCGCATCGTGTCTTACCGTTGGACCTGTCCCAAGTTCGTCCGCCAGGGCGTTCACGCATTCGCGCTCAGTCCCAGCACTGGTGGCCCTGACGCAAGCGTTCTACCAGATGCAGGTCAGCCAAGGGAAAGATCATCACGTCGCGGTGCGCTCTTTGGCCTTCAAGTGGCTGCGCATAATCTGCCGCTGCTGGAAGAACCGGGTCCCCTACGACGACGCCATTTATGTGGCTTCTTTGAAGGCGAACAACGCCCCTTTGCTGGCCTTCTTGTAGAGAGCAATCAAGCTGTAGAAAAAACGCAACCAGCTGATTCAGAGACAAAATAGTGAAAAAAGACTTGACTTCAAACCTCAGATGTCTGGGTTAGCCGCATTAACGCCTTCGGCGTAGGGATTGTCCCCTCAAAGTTGTTTCCTCGGATGATCCAGTGTCAGCTGTGGGTCCCTCTTGGCCCTGATTGGAAGTTTCTTTCCCGAACGGGACCGTACCAGAGACAATCAGCGAATGTAATGGCGCGACAATAGTGTAATTGATCTCGGGTCTCCACCCTGATCACATCGAATCGTATCGCGACCTCTGAGAGCGCATGGCGACTCGTGAATTCGTAGGCCAGTCGCTCCAGCTTCCTTTTCTTTCTGAAGTCGACGTTCACCTCTGGTAGGCAGGCGAGAGGGAACGCGCCGGGTCTTAACCTCAACCAGGACTAGCCAGGGCCCGTCGTAGGCAATGAGGTCCACCTCACCCGTCCTGCCCTTCCAATTCCTCACCAGCACGTCCCATCTCAGCCGGAGCAGGTGTCTCAGCTCGATCCACTCTCCCCATTGCCCAAGCGCCCGGGTGGAGTGACCGTGGCTTACGCCCCAAAGCCAACGCGACCCTCGCCCTAGCTTCGCGGTACACATCCACCCGGCATCATCAGGCAGCCGCTCCAGCATCTACTTCTCTTCCTAGAAACAACGGTGAACTTGAGCAAGGAACGAGCTAAATTGAACCACCGAGTTCCACTTGCGACAGCCGGCAGTCGCGGACACCCTTCTCTTGACAGTCAGGGTAGGCAGTTCTTAAGATAAAAGCTCTCTGGCGCGGGAATAACTCAGTGGTAGAGTGCGACCTTGCCAAGGTCGAAGTCGCGGGTTCGAATCCCGTTTCCCGCTCCAGCCCTTCTTATTGATTCCATTGGACTAGCAGGTCTTGTCTTCGGTTGGCTGGCCCCACTCGTCTGATGCTGGGTGCAGATAGGGTGCAGAATCCAGCCAATCGAGGTTCGTTGTACCAGGCAGGTTATTTCGCGAATCCGCGGTTAGCACCGGGAATGAGAGGGCCGCATCTCTTCACAGTGAGCTCGATGCTTGAATGGCCTAGTTGTTCACCCAAACAAGCAATCGGAACGCGCCGGTGTGAGAAGGAGACTGGCGCACGAATATCTTAGATCGTGGAACCTTTGTCGCGCGATCTAGCCTTGCCCAAGCACTTCTTGAAATGGCGATTTTCCAGAGCCGACGGGGGAGTGATCTTACCCATCCGTTATGTTGGGGAGAATTGTTCCCCACCCTGGATGGGGATTTCACCGGATATCCCTGTTCCGCGGCGGTGGCGGGTGAGACCAACTACGTCATGGTCGACAGCAGCGATGGTCCCCATACGTCCTGTACGTCAGCAGAAACGACGGACGCAGCTGGAGCAAGCGCAGCGCCATGAGTCTGGACGACGACAAGTGGTATGGCACCATGACGATCATGGCGGACGGCCGATTGCTGGCCGGCGCCTACACAGAGAAGGACGAGCACCATTTCTACTACTGTATCAGCAAGGACGAAGGCCACACCTGGGGTTCGCAGCAGAAGGCCTACGTGGACAGGATGGTCCGGGACCCGGAGCTCGCCTAGCTCAGGGGCAAGTACTACCTGCAGGGAAGATCAGGCCACGGCAAAGACGGGGGCTATCGCTTCGTTCTCTATCAGTCGGATGCCGGTGAGAGATTGGGGCAGGGAGTCATTGTCAGTGACGATACGGAGCACCCCGAAGGGTACAGTCAGAACTGCATCATCAACAAGTACGACGAGCACGTTCCCAATGAGCTGATAGCGATGTACAGCATCATCTACAAGGGGCGGGACACCAACGAGTATGTCTATTTCATCCGGCCGGATGGGAACTAGATGAATCCGACTCAAGGCAGATTCCCGACAACCCCGGGACGCGAGCAACATGAGGCCCTGGAACTGACTGAGGTCTTATGACTTCCTTGCCGACATTGGCTAGGTACGAATCCGTTACGTCCTCAATGGCGTCGCGAAAGTTGGGCTCATAGGCGGTCACTGCGTCGGGTCAAGGACTCACCCACCTCCTTCCGGAGCTGGTCCCAGTGACTAGGATGTCCTCGACAGAAACAGTCGCTCGCCACGCCGGCGACACGAACCTCACGATTCGCATAATTCGCTGCGACTCTACATTTTGTTGGATGATTTCAAGACGACAACTTTCATTGCATAGCGAATTTCCGTTCCCAGGTCGTCGTGTTGCGTCCATTGATCTGTGCCCATCCGGTGATTCCTGACATGACCTCATGTCGCCGCATCTGTTCCGGCGTGTATCGATCGAGGTATTCCAGAAGAAGCGGTCGTGGGCCCACCATACTCATGTTTCCCAACACTACGTTGAATCAACTCGGACAGCTCATCCAAACTACTACTTCGGAGCAACCTGCCGAAAGGGGTAAGGCGCTGGGCATCGGGCAGCAGGCCTGCCCACGGCGTCCCGCTGATTTGTCATGCTGCGGAACTTGTACAGAGTGAAGGGGCGGCCTTGGAGCCCGGCACGCTGGTGCCGAAAAAGAACGGGAGAACCCAGCTTCAAGCGCACCAGAACCGCTACCAGCACCAGCAGCGGCGAGAACAGAAGCAGTCCCGAAATAGCAACAGCGGAGCCCAGTATTCGCTTGCCATAGCTGCGATACCATTGACCTCTCATACCTGAAGGTCCATTCCCAAGATCGAGTGCTTGAGCTTCCAAAAGAGCTTGGGCCCCGTCTCGATAAGGGCAGCAACCGAGCATAACACAGCCAGCGCAGATGATTGTGGCACTTGCCCCTGTGTCTGCCAATGACCGTGTGACCGTGGCACAATAGAGGAATGATAGAGTTTGATCTATTCGTGATCGGTACCGGGCCAGCTGGCCAGAGGGCAGCTATTCAAGCGGCCAAGCTGGGACGAACGGTCGGAATCTGTGACCGCAGGACGGTGTTGGGCGGTGTGTGCGTCAACACCGGAACCATCCCCTCCAAGACTTTTCGGGAGGCAGTCCTATATCTGACCGGACATCGACAGAAAGAACTCTACGGATCTTCCTACACCGTCAAAGAAGACATCACGATGGGAGATCTGGTCTACCGCTGCCAGCATGTGATCGAACGGGAGGCCCACGTCATCCGGCAGCAGTTGCGCCGCAACGATGTGACGCTGTTTGGAGGGGTCGCCAGCTTTGTAGATGCGCATACTCTTCAGGTCGAGGGACCCAAGGGAATTACGGAGATCAGGGCGTCCTACATCCTGGTCGCCACCGGAACCGAACCAGCCGTTCCTGAAGATGTGGAGGTGGACGGCCGGACCGTGTTCACCTCCGATGGGATTCTCAAAATGAAGTCCATTCCCAATACCATGACTGTGGTGGGAGCGGGCGTCATCGGAGTCGAATATGCTTCCATGTTCGCCGGGCTGGACACCAAGGTCACCATCATCGACAAGCGGCCGCGTCCACTGGAATTCGTCGACTCGGAAATCGTTGACGACTTGATGTACCAGATGCGCAGCATGGACTGCACCTTTCGTATGGGTGAAGAGGTGAGTGCGATCCACATCGGAGGGCCCGGACACGCCGAGGCATTGCTGAAGTCGGGAAAGAAAGTCGTCTCCGATGTGATCTTCTATTCCATAGGAAGAATCGGCGCTTCCGCATCCCTGAACCTGGAGGCTGCAGGACTCGAGGCCGATGGACGAGGTCGTATTCAGGTCAACTCGAACTGCCAGACGGCACAACCTCATATCTACGCTGCCGGCGACGTCATTGGATTTCCGGCTTTGGCGTCCACCTCGATGGAGCAGGGGCGGATGGCGGCCTGTCATGCTTTCGGAATGAAAGCCGAATCGAACCCGGATCTCTTCCCCTATGGCATCTATTCAATTCCCGAAATCTCGATGGTGGGAAAGACAGAGGAGGAGCTGACCGAGGCAGCCGTCCCCTATGAGGTAGGAGTCGCACGGTATAGGGAAATTGCCCGGGGCGTCATGCTCGGGGACGACTCCGGTCTGCTCAAACTACTTTTTCATCGCGAGACGCGCAAAATTCTGGGGGTACACATCATCGGCACCGGTGCCACCGAGCTCATCCACATCGGGCAAGCTGTATTTGCCCTGGGTGGCTCGATCGACTACTTCGTTGATACTGCCTTCAACTATCCGACGTTTGCCGAGTGCTACAAGGTAGCCGGGCTGGATGGGTTCAACAAGATTGGTCCGCCCGCCGAAGCTTGAATTCAAGGGTGAGGGAGACAATGGCCAGAGTTCGGATTGGCTACGTGATCATTGTGTTGCTGCTGGCATCCTGCACTGTGCCGGATAAGGCTGGAGATCGGTCGGTGGAAGAGCTGATCGAAGTGTTGAGAAGCCCGAACTGGAGAACCCGGGAAAAGGCGGCCGAGGAGCTGACCGCGAGGGACAAGGACGAGGTGGCCCTGGCCCTTTTGGTCGCGTTTGACCGTACAGCCGACGCTCGCGTTAAGGATCGTATCAAGGAAGTGCTGCACGGCTGGGGCATGTTTTCCCTGGGCACTCGCGTCGTTGCGACGCTGGCCAAGCTGGACAAATGGAATCGTCAGCTCATGGAAGACATCGTTTCGATTCGATCCGACAAGGGCCAATCTTCGAAACAGATCTCCGATTGACTGATGCAACGATTCGGGATGGTAGTGCACACCCTGAGGATGGAGACCGATGAAGAGGTAGTCTCCTTCAGGAAGGAACTGGTTACGGCGATTCAGAGGGCCAGGTTGATGTTCACTCAGGAGCGAGAGTCAGAGGCTATCGCAATCGTGGCAGAACTGAGCCGTAGGGTCAACGCCACAATCGGCGGCCACGGCGACCTCGACCAGGACGGCATGTCCACCTCCTGGGAATACGCGCACGGTCTTGATCCAATCCTGGATGATGGCGCGGAGGATCCAGACGGGGATGCTCGCAGCAACATTGATGAGTTACTGAAGGGGAGCGATTCCAATAAGAAGGATTGAGGCCCGTGCGCAAGGGGCACACCCTGATTGACATCTGAACGCACTCCTGCAACCTAGAAGTGCCCTGGGGGTATGGTCCCTGTCGGGCCCCGCTCCCTGACAGTCACGGCTCTGTCAACTGGCGAAGGTTGCTTCTCTTCCTCGTGGTTCAAGTTTCAGGTTGGTCCCGCCCCCAAGAAGCGCTGGCCCCATTCGAGAAAGAAACCTCAGTGTCCTTCAGTGGCACGGACATCCCTGCCCATGATGACCGATCCGTCGAGCCAAGGGCTCGACAATCACGGCCTGGAAGGCCGTGCCACGGTTGGGAATCCTGAACCTGGAACCAAATGAAGTTTCAGTTTAGGGTTCCGAACTCGGGATAAGCTCAAACCGCAGTAGGAAAAATCCCGGCAGACTTCCGATCACAATTTGGTTAGACTAAGCGCTATGTGTGGGATTGTCGGGTACCTGGATCGAAGCGGGGGCGATCAGGCTCCCATCGGAGACATCCTGGTTCAGATGTTGTCCACCCTTTCCTGCCGTGGTCCTGACTCTGCTGGCGTTGCGATTTATGGCGAGTCACAGGAGCCCAACCTGCTGCTGCGGATCAAGCTGGGCGAGCAGGGGGACTTCCGGGAGGAAGGAGCGGAGCTGGCCGATCGAATCGGTGGCATTGCGCCGATAGTCGAGCAGGATGTTTTTCCCGGGTATCTACGCCTGGTGCTGGGGCCCTTGACCGACGCTGAAGTGCTGATTGATAGGATCCAGCGCCTGTCCCTGGACCTCGAGCTGGTGAGCGCAGGCAGGCAGATGGAGATTATCAAGCAGGTGGGTTCCCCGGCGAACCTGGATCGCAGCTATTCCGTGAGCTCCCTCAAGGGGACTCATGGTCTTGGACACACGCGCCTTTCCACGGAAAGCCGAGTCGATTTGAGCCACTCTCAACCCTTTTGGGCACAGGGCGTTCCCGACCTGGCCACCGTACACAACGGTCACATCACTAACTACCATAAGCTGCGACGCCAATATGAGCAGAGGGGAGTACGATTCTTCACCGAGAATGATTCGGAGATCATCGGCATCTACCTGCGCGATCAGCTGTCCCGCGGACACACGCTGGAAAAAGCTCTTTCGAATTCTCTCGACGATTTTGATGGCTCCTTTTGCTATCTCGCCGCTACCCGAGACTCACTGGCGTACGTCAAGGATCGCTTCGCTCTTAAGCCTTTGACGGTTGCCGAATCGGCGAACTGGGTTGCTATCGCTACCGAGGAAATCGCGCTTCGCACCTCTCTTCCCGGAGACTTCGAAGTCCACGAACCAGGTGCTCGGGAAGTTGCACTCTGGTCAGTACCTGGCCTTGCGGTCGAGACGACGTGATGGACGATCAAGAGAAGGGCAGCGTCGTCGACGCACAGGGCAAGACGCCGAGAGATATCAACCGCCAGATCAAGGAGCTCATCGGAGCGGGCGAGACCCGCATTCGGGTCATCGGAGCCTCCGCTCAGCACAATCTTGGCGTGGGCATCGTCGAACCCGTTTCGATCCGCTTCGAGGGAAGCGTTGGATACTACTGCGGTGGATTGATTGACGGACCGAAACTCGAGATTCAGGGTAGCGCCGGCTGGGGGCTGGGCGAGTCGATGAATTCGGGGACCATCGAGGTTCATGGGAACGTTGGTAATAGCTGCGCCGCCTCCATCCGCGGAGGCACGTTGGTGATTTACGGGAATGCAGGTGCGCGGGCAGGAGTCAGCATGAAGGGAGGCTTGCTCATCATTGCCGGCGACTGCGGCTATATGACCGGATTCATGATGCAGAAGGGCGTCATTGTGGTTTGCGGGGACGCTGGTCCCGCTCTGGCTGATTCCATGTACGAGGGCTGTATTTTCGTCGGTGGAGAGATCGAAGAGCTGGGCAACGATACCGTCGTCTCGGATTCAGACGAGGAAGATCGGAGATTTCTGGACGATAACCTGGCGAGCTGGGGAATAGGCACCGACAATTCCTTCCGGAAGGTGGTTTCTGGACGTCGCTTGTGGAACTTTGACAAACAGGAGATCGGGATATGGAAGGAAGCGTTGTAAAGGAAAAGCCCGTTCTTCGTCAGAGTCCGGTTTGGCGCCCTGAGACCATCCAGGACATCCAGGCGAAAGCAGAATTGGGTCGCTACCGGATCCGCGGTTTCAGCGCCCTGCGGAGCCGTCCCCTTCCCTCTTTCGATGACCTCGTCTTCATCCCCTGCACCCTCACCCGAATTCCCTTGGAAGGGTACCGGGAAAAGTGCACCACCACGACCTTCCTGGGAACGCGATACGCCAAGAAGCCGATCAAGCTGGACATGCCCATCATGGTCACGGGCATGAGCTACGGCGCGCTCTCCTATAACGCCAAGGTGGCGCTCGCCCAGGGAGCCACGCGAGCGGGGACTTCGACTACCACCGGCGACGGAGGGATGCTCATGGCCGAGCGTGAGCACTCGAAGACCTTGATCTACGAGGTCCTCCCCAGCCGCTATGGAATCAACATTCAGCACATGAAGATGGTCGACGCCATTGAGCTCACCATCGGCCAGGGTGCCAAGCCTGGGACCGGGGGTCTCCTGCTAGGATCGAAAGTCTCCGAAGAGGTTTCCGGCTCCAGGGATCTTCCCGCAGGAGTCGACCAACGAAGCCCCTGTCGCCATCCGGACTTCCTCGGCCCCGATGACATGATTATCAAGATCGAGGAGCTCAGGGAGGCGACAGATTGGCAGGTGCCCATCTTCGTAAAGATGGGAGCTACGCGAGTCTACGACGACGTCAAGCTGGCGGCCAAGGCAGGAGCCGATGTGGTGGTAGTCGACGGAATGGAGGGCGGAACAGGCGCCTCACCCGACATACTGCTCGATCACACTGGAATCCCTACACTAGCAGCCGTTGGCGAGGCGCGTGCGGCTCTCGAGGATGTGGGTCTGTATGGCGAAGTCCAGTTGATCATGGCCGGGGGCATCCGTAACGGAGCAGATGCGGCCAAGGCCCTCGCCCTTGGTGCCGATGCCATCTACCTGGGGACGGCGGCCCTGATCGCGCTTAACTGCAACAGGCCTATTTACATCGAGGACTACCACAAGCTGGAGACCGAGCCCTACTCTTGTCACCATTGCCACACAGGACGGTGTCCTGTCGGAATCACCACCCAGGATCCGGAGCTGATGGCCAGACTGCCCATCGAAGAAGCTGCGGACCGAGTCACCAATTTCTTTCACGCCATGACGTCCGAGATACAGATGTTGGCTCGCTCTTGCGGCAAGTCGGATGTGCACGATCTGGAGCCCGAAGATCTGCGGGCGCTCACGCTGGAGTCCTCGATGATCGCCGGCGTTCCGCTGGTGGGTACTCGTCACGTCTTCGGTGGAGGCCCCGGTTGGAAGGAGTCCCATGTTAGCCCCCCTGGGCAAGAGTGAGCAGTGAGCAGTAGTGAGAAGTAAGCAGTACTGGAAACAGCTGCAGCTAACAGAGCCGCGAACGACATGACTTGTCAGCGATATGAGCCTAACTTCCGTGGAGAGAGCTGGACAACAGAAGAATCTCTCCTATCCCCGACGAGGGTGCTGATTGGGGTAGGACGGGCATTCCTGCCCGTCAAAATCACAGACGGACAAGAGTGCTCGTCCTACTACTCCCAACCGCTGAGGACGAGATTGTGTCGTTCCTAATTGCCTGCCCCAACTGCGGCCCCAGATCGGCCTACGAATTTCGGTCCGGCGGTGAGTACCAGAGGCGCCCCAGCGGGGATGCTCCCGACAGGGCCTGGGCCGGCTACTTGTACTTCCGGAAAAACTCGGCAGAGGAGCACATCGAGTGGTGGTACCATTCCAGCGGCTGCCGGCTCTGGTTTCTGGCCAGTCGAGATACATCGACTAACCGGGTGACCGGGACCCTCTGGCCCGAAGAGCTGAAGAAGAGAGGCCCGTCCCCGGACGCCGAGTCGCCAGAGTAGCACAGGAACATGGACAGGCTCGATTCTCACCCGATTGAAGTCATCGATCGCAGTGGACACGTTTCCTTCCAGTTCGACGGGAGAACCGTCCAGGCTCATCCCGGAGACACCGTCGGTTCCGCCCTTCTAGCCTCCGGCTTGCGCATCTTCTCGCGCAGCTTCAAATACCATCGACCCAGGGGTCTGCTCTGCGTCTCCGGAAACTGTCCCAATTGCCTCATGAACGTCAACGGGGTCCCCAACGTCAGGGTCTGCACCCGGCCAGTTGAGGAAGGGGATCAGGTCGTGCCCCAGCACTGTTGGCCCTCGCTGCGCTGGGACGCTATGGCGCTGATCGAGAAGGTGGATTTCCTGCTGCCGGTGGGATTCTATTACAAGACCCTCTACCGGGCCCGATGGCTTTGGAAGCTGGCCGAACCAATCGTCCGCCGGGTCGCCGGCCTGGGTAGAGTGGACTCGTCCCGATCCCCCGCCGGCCATTACGAGCGGGAGCACCTTTTTGCCGAGGTAGCCGTCGTCGGCGGCGGTCCCGCTGGGCTGGCTGCGGCGCAGGCGGCTGCGGAGGCCGGTGCCGAGGTAGTGTTGGTCGACGAGCAGCCGGAACTGGGGGGACATCTTCGATTTGAACGGGCGAAGTTGGAAGATCCGATCAGCGGCGAGACAGGGGAGGGCTTTGAACTCGCTCGGTCTCTGGCCGAGAAGGTGAAGAACAATGAGCGTATCCGGGTGCTGAGTCCGGCCCGGGCCTTCGGCGGCTATGAAGGAAACCTTATCGGTGTAGCCCTCGCTGATCGATCGGTTCACCTTCGAGCCGATCGGTTGATTGTCGCAACCGGAAGCTTCGAGTTTCCTGGCCTATTCAAGAACAACGATCTCCCTGGCATCATGTTGGGCAGCGGAGTCCGTAAACTGCTCAATCTGTACCGGCTCAAACCGGGGAAGCGCGCCGTGGTGGTTGCTTCCAATGACGAGGACCTGGCCTTGGCGCTAGAACTCCATGAGGCTGGAATTTCGGTGGTGGCTGCCGTCGATCAGCGCCTCGAGTCGTCGGACTCGGCGCTCATCCGGCAGTTGAAGCAGCTCCAGATCCCCCATCTGCCTTGCTTCGCTCCGGTGGCAGCGAGCGGTCGTTCCGATGTACGCGCCCTGGAAGTGGCTCCCGTCGATGCTGAGGGCTGCCTGGAACTGGACAAGTCGAGGAGCTTTCCTTGTGATCTGGTCTGTATCTCCACCGGGCGGTCTCCTTCCGTGGAGCTCCTCCGGCAGAATGGAGGGAAGGTTCGCTTCGATCCCAACTTGAATCAGAATGTTCTCGACAGCATCCCCTCGGACTTCAGCGCCGCCGGACACATCGATGGTCTCAAGGACCCGGCCCTCATCCTCCTACAGGGGCGAATAGCTGGACTGGAGGCGGCGGAATCCATGCATCCGCTTGGGGTTGACTTAAAGGAACAACTTCAGAAGCTGAGGGATAACCTGGATCAGGGAAGGTCGGACTGGCGAGAAACCGTTGTTCCGTCCGTCCTGTTCACCACCTCGAGCGCCGTGAAGCAGCTGGTCTGCCTCTGTGAAGACGTCACTCGGAAAGACATCGACAATGCCATCGCCGAAGGTTTCGACGAGATGGAGCTCCTGAAGCGCTACACGACCTCTTCTATGGGTCCCTGTCAGGGACGAATGTGCTCGATGCTGGTGGCCGGGAGCTGCGCCCAGGCACTTGATCGGGATCTGACTACTCCCGGAACCACCACCTCCCGGCCTCCGGTTCACCCCGTTCCCCTGGGGGTCCTAGCCGGTCCGCACCATTATCCGGTCAAGCTGACTCCGATGCACCATAGGCACCTGGAGGCCGGAGCTCACCAGATGGATTTAGGGGAATGGAAACGTCCTCATACCTACACCAGCTCTGAAAACGAATGGGAGGCGGTTCGAAAGAGGGTCGGAATCATAGACGTCACCACCCTGGGGAAGCTCGAGGTTCAGGGCCGGGACGCGCCCCAGTTGCTGGACCTGATCTATACCCATATCTTCTCTACGTTGAAGGTGGGCAGGATTCGTTACGGCGTCATCTGTGGTGAGGATGGGATCATCGTCGACGATGGCACCGTGAGCCGGATCGCCGAAGATCACTACTACATTACCACTACCACCGGCAATATCTCCTTCATCGAAAGCTGGATGGAATGGTGGGCGGTCGTCTACGGCTATTGTGCCCATGTCACCAACGTAACCGGCGATTTCGCGGCCGTCAATCTGGCCGGACCGAATGCACGAGACGTGCTGAGCAAGCTGACCGACATCGACATCTCCTCGGATGCCTTCAAGTACATGCGCTTCGAGCAGGGGGAGGTGGCCGGCATCCCATCACGCCTGCTGCGAATTGGATTCGTGGGTGAGACCGGCTGGGAGATCCATGTCCCGTCCAGTTACGGGGAGTATCTCTGGGACACCCTGATGGAGGCCGGGGAAGAATTCGGAATCCTGCCCTTCGGCGTGGAGACGCAGAGGATCCTCCGTCTGGAGAAGCAGCACTTGATCGTGGGTCAGGACACCGATGCCCTCAGTAATCCGCTGGAGGCCGGCATGCAGTGGGTCGTGAAGTTCGAAAAGGAAGACTTCATAGGAAAACATTTCTTGGATCTTGTCCAGAGTGAAGGTCGCCGTAATCGCCTGGTTGGTTTTGTCACCGACGAGCTGGTGAAAGAGGGAAGCGCGGTAGTTACAGCACAGACGCCAGTCGGACGGGTGACGAGCGCGCGGATGAGTCCCATCCTGAACCGCTGTGTCGGTATGGCCTGGGTACCCGAAGAACTGGCCGAGGACGGCGCCAACTTCGATATCTCCCACCATGAAAGTCTCGTGTCTGCCCAGGTTCATCAGGCTCCCTTCTACGATCCAACAGGAGCCAGACTCAGAGAATGAACGCAACGCATTCCTGGAATCCAATCCGGCGGACGTCCGTCTACCACGAGTTGCTCGAGTTGGGTGCTGTGATGGCGGATTCGGAAGGCTGGCGCCTCCCGCTTCACTTCGGCGATGCCGAGCAAGAATCAGAGACCGTACGCTCGTCAGTGGGACTGACTGATGTCAGTGCCAACAGAAAATGGGAGATCAAGGGCGTGGACCTCGAGTCCTCCATCCGCTCCTCATCAGTCGATGCTCCCCTTCCTGGCCATGTCGTGTCCACGGATTTCGGTTGGCTCTGCCGAATCAGCCACAAGCATGCCCTGTTGGTTTCGGGTCAGGATGATCCGACCATTCTTTCTCATATCAAGAACCAGTGTAGTGACGAGAGCTGCACCCACCTACTCGATCGTACTGACGGTCTTATAAACCTGCGGTTGAGTGGCCCCAGAGCGTCGCCGTTGCTTTCAAAGCTGGGGGCCTTCGACCTGAGAGAGTCCGCCTTCCCGGATCTTCGCTGCCTTTGCGGACCGATGGCCGGGATCCAGACGTTTCTGGTGCGCCGGGATCAGTATGAACTGCCCGGGTATGAGGTCCTGTTCAGCAGCGAATACGGATCCTACCTATTGGACGCGATCGCTGAGGCCGGGAAGGAATTCCAGATCCGGCCCTACGGACGCGACGCAACAAAGCTCCTGGAGGACTGAAGCGTGCTTCGATTGTTCCGTTTCGACCGCATGTGGAAGCGGGAGTCCCTGAAAGAGGCCTATGATGTCGTCATCGTCGGTGCCGGCATTCATGGATTGGCTACCGCCTACTATCTGGCCAAGCGGGGAGTCACCAATGTGGCCCTTCTGGAAAAGGGCTACCTGGGATCAGGAAACAGCGGACGTAACACCGCGATTCTACGAGCCAACTATCGCACACCGGAGGCCATACCCTTCTATGCTGAGAGTCTCCGCCTCTATGAAGAACTCTCCGCTGAACTCCAATACAATCTCCTGTTTTCCCAGCAGGGCCATCTCACGCTGGCTCACAGTGATTCCGAGATAAATGGCCTCCAGGTTCGAGCCGAGGCCAACAAGGTGATGGGTGTGGACAGCCGTATGATCGGGCCCGAGGAGATCAAGCGGATGGTTCCTGCCATCGACATTTCCTCGGCACCTCGCTACCCGATTCAGGCAGCACTCTATCACCCCCCCGGAGGTATCATTCGACATGATGCCGTGGTCTGGGGTTACGCCCGCGAAGCTGGCAAGATGGGAGTCGAGATCCATCCCCACACCGAGGTTCAGGGGATAAATCAGGCAGGCGGACGCATCACTTCGGTTCAAACCAATCGAGGTAACATCAAGACGACGGCCGTGGTCAACGCCACCTCGGGATGGTGTTCGCTGATTGCCCGCATGGTCGGACTGGAGCTGCCCATCGTCAGTCACCCCCTTCAGGCTTGCGTGACGGAACCGATGCAGCCCCTCCTGGACAAGGTGATCGTCTCAGCCAACCTCCATGTCTACATCAACCAGACACCGCGGGGCGAGTTCGTGCTGGGTGCCGAGATCGATTCCTATCCGTCCTACAATCTGCGCTCGACCTTGCCGACATTGGAGTCGATGGCCTCCCACACGCTGCAGCTCTTTCCCTGTCTCAGGGATGTGAACGTGCTGCGCCAATGGGCTGGTATCTGCGATATGACGCCCGACTACAGCCCCATCATCAGTGCAGTTCAAGGGCTCGATGGCTTCTACCTGGATGTAGGTTGGGGTACTTATGGATTCAAGGCCGGGCCCGCCGCCGGTAAATGTCTAGCCGAACTGATAGCTACTGGAAAGCGTCCCCAGCTGATCGAGCCTTTTACCTTGAATCGATTCTACGAGAATCAGCTGGTAGGGGAGAAAGCATCGGCCGCAGTTTCGCATTAGGTTGACTGGATCGAGGAGTTGAAGATGACTGCAATTGATCGAATTAAGAAGCTGGTTGAGGACAAGGGCATTGAGTTCTTCCTCTGCTCTTTCGTGGAAATGGGTGGCATGCCCAAGGCCAAGCTGGTCCCCGCAAAGTTCTTGCGCGACATGGCAGAGGGAAGCGCCGGATTCGCCGGCTTTGCAGCGGGCAATATGGGACAGGGTCCCCACGACACTGACATGGCCGCGATCCCCGATTTCGACAGTTTGACGCCGATCCCCTGGCGCCAGAACGTGGCCTGGGTGGCGTCCAATATCCAGGTCGAGGAAGCCCCCTGGCCCTACTGTCCGCGGACCATCCTCGAGCGCCAATTGGAAAGTGCCCGGGGAAAGGGCTACGTCCTCAAGACAGGTGTGGAGCCCGAGTTCTTCCTGCTCCGGCGAGACGAGACCGGAGGGTATCAACCCTACGATCCTCTCGACACCCTGGGCAAACCCTGCTACGACCTCAGCGCCCTGAATCGCAGTCTGGACCTGATGACGACCTTGCTCACCTATTTGGACGAACTGGGCTGGGAACCCTATGCCAACGACCACGAAGACGCCAACTGCCAGTTCGAGATCAACTGGACCTATTCCACGGCGCTGCGTACCGCCGACCGTCATACCTTCTACCGCTGGATGGTCAAGGCCTGTGCCGAGGAAAGAGGCCTCGCAGCCACCTTCATGCCCAAGCCCTTTGCCCACCTGACCGGAAACGGCGCCCATTTCCACACCAGTCTCTGGGACCCCGACTCGGATGCAAATCTGTTCCTGGACGAAAGTGACGAAAACGGCCTTTCCAAAGAGGCCTACCATTTCATCGGAGGACTGAAGAAGCACGCCCGGGCCCTGGCCGCGGTCACCTCGCCAATTGTAAATTCCTACAAGCGTTTGATTCGAGGCGCCCCCCGATCGGGTGCCACCTGGGCGCCAGTATTCGTCACCTACGGAGGCAGTAACCGGACCCAGATGCTGCGCATTCCCGGTCCCGGCAGGGTCGAGATTCGCACCGTGGATGGTGCCGTCAATCCCTACCTGGCAGCCACCGCCATACTTGCTGCCGGGCTAGATGGAATCGAAAACGAGCTGCCGGCGGGAGAGCGGAATGACCGAAACCTCTACGAGGTCCCGATGGAGGAAATCAAGGCCGCCGGAATCGATCTGTTGCCCACCAACCTGAGCGAGGCAGTCGACGCACTGGAACAAGATCAGGTTCTGATGGATGCCCTGGGCTTTTCCTACGGCGAGTACTACGTCCAGGTCAAGCGCGACGAATGGAAGGCCTACCACGACTCGGTCTCCCAATGGGAGGTCGACACCTACCTGGGCCAGTATTGACGGACGTAGCTTTGGCCTCCGGGCCGAAGTATTCTTTTTTCGAGACTTTGGCTTATTACACGGCGGCTTGGAGGTGAGTTTGGCCCCCGCCGAGCGAAGCGCCAGGGGCGCCATGAAGTCGCTGCTGCTTACCTCAAGGATGCCCTCAAACTCGTGAATGTCGACACCGTTGTGGTGTGCCTGAAATCGTCACGGAGAATACTGGATTTCTCTGCCTCAGAGGTGGCTGCGTTGATTTCTGATTACCACCTGAATTATCCGGACAAGAGGGCCTTCAGAAGCGGCGTGAAGTCGTTTTGGGCAGCGAAATACAATGCCGCCGTGAATTACCCAGAATTCATTGAAAGATGTCTGCAGGGGCGGGATCCAGACCAGTTAGGCACCTAGAAGAGGCTGGAGATGGCTGGCCACATAGTTCTTCACCGCTTCCTCCAGGGGTGTGAAGGGGCGGTCATAGCCGGCGGCCCTTAGCTTCCGGTCGTCAGCCTGGGTGAAGTACTGGTACCGGCTTCTCAGAGTTTTAGGCATGTCGATGAACTTGATGTTGGGTTTGCGACCCATTGCGGTAAAGAGGGCGGTGACCAGATCAACCCACGTTCGGGCTTCTCCGGTGCCGCAGTTGAATAGACCCGCGACGTCCTGTTGGTCGTGAAAAAAGAGCGTTGCCTCTACGGCGTCCTTCACATAGACAAAGTCACGTCGCTGCTCTCCGTCCGCGTAGTCCTCTCTATATGACTTAAACAGCTCTACGGTTCCAGTGGAAAGAATCTGGCTGTAGGCTTTATGGACTACCGAACGCATGTCGCCTTTGTGGTCCTCGAAGGGGCCGAAGACATTGAAGTACTTGAGGCCAACGATTCGATCGAAGAGGCCGTTCCTGAGAGCCCACAGATCGAATAGCTGCTTCGAGAAGCCGTACATATTCAAGGGCCTGTATCCCGGCGTCTGCTCATCCTTGTCCGAGTATCCTAGAGCACCGTCCCCATAAGTAGCGGCACTGGAGGCATAGATCAGGCGGACGTCATTGGAAAGACACCATTCGCAGATTTCTCGTGTGTATCTGTAGTTGTTGTCGAGGAGATAGTCTGCGTCCTCCTCGGTCGTGGAGCTGCAGGCCCCCAGGTGGAACACCGTTTCCAGCTCATCAAACGTGTACTCGCCAATCAGATCGCGAAAGTCCTCTATGCCCATGACATCTTCGAATGCCAGGCCCACCAGATTCTTCCACTTCTCGCCTGATCCTAGGCCATCAACGATCAGGACATCTTCAACGCCGCGCTGGTTGAGGGCTGCCACCACATTTCTGCCGATGAAGCCAGCACCTCCTGTGACGATGAATCGGACGGACATATCAGCTTCCCTGAAAGGGGTCCCGCAGGATTACCCTTTGTCCTCTCGAAATACAGCCAGAATCTTCTTGATGATGCCGCTGGTAGACAGGCCCTTCACCAACGGAGCCCATACGACCTGTCCTCCGTTGGCCTCGACCACATCGCGTCCGCTGACGTAATGGGACCAATCCTCGGCCTTTACCAGGACATCCGGCAGCAGAGCTGATATCAGGTCCCTGGGCTCGTCCTCGTCGAACAAGACCACGTAGTCTACGCACTCCAACGCCGCTAACATTCTGCAGCGCTGAACTTCATTGATAATGGGTCTATTCTTGCCCTTGATGGAGCGTATCGAGGAGTCGGAATTGAGCCCCACGATGAGAACGTCTCCCAGACGTCGGGCCTGGTCCAGGTAGGTCGTATGTCCGGCATGGAGAATGTCGAAGGTTCCGTTGGTGAAAACCACTGTCTGGTTTGTCTCACGCAGCCGCTGACACTCGGCTTTCATCTCTCCCCAGCCAAGTAACTTGGAATCAGGGTTCCTCACGCTTCGCTCCGCTACGTCTTGTCCATTCATTCGAGGGTCCTATTCTACACCTCAGGGACTTCGGCCTGGAGACCAAAGCTACGTTCAGACCAGCTCTTTGATTGGTACGCCCGTGGTGTCGTCGATGGAGTTGGCGATCTTCAGGGGACGGCCGACCGGGTGTATGATCTCTTTGGTCCAATCGATTCCCAAGGCCTTGTAGAGGGTGGAAAAAAGGTCGCCGATCGTGACCATCCGATCCTTTACATAGGCTCCGCGCTCGTCGCTTTCGCCTACCACCAACCCGCCAGGAATTCCGCCTCCGCCCAATACCAGCGACCAGCAATGGGGCCAATGGTCCCGCCCGCCCGCCGGATTGATGTCGGGAGTTCGGCCAAACTCTCCGGTCGCGATTACAATGGTGGAGGAGAGTAAACCCCGTTCGTCCAGATCCGCCAGCAAGGTTGAAAGGACCCGGTCCGTTCCTGGAACCAGTACATCGCGATGCTGCTCATCATTGTCCCCGTGAGTGTCCCAGTCCTTTCCAGTTTCCTTTCGCTTGTAGTCAACCACCGTGACGAAACGGCTGCCCGCCTCGACGAGTCGCCGGGCGATCAGGGCACTCTGTCCCACCTTGTCCCGGCCGTAGGCATCCTTTAGCTTCTCGGGTTCACGAGACAGATCGAAGGCCTCGCGCACAGCGGGAGAAAGAATCATTTCCAGGGCCTGCCGCTGAAATTCATCCAGGTCGGAATGCTCGGCGCTACGGACCTGTTCCCGATACAAAGAATCGACCAGCCTGGCGGCGTCACGGCGACTTCCAAGCCGCTCAACGCTAACCGATTGCGGCAGGCTCAGGTCAGGCACCTTGAAGTCTTTCTGGCTGGGGTCGGGCAGCTCCATCGGGTCGTAGCGGGCTCCCAGCATGTGCGCCCGAAAGTATCTTATGAAACTCGGCCCGATGCTGGGCACCATGACGTGAGGGGGGATTCCGTTCCGCTGGGCCAGTTCGCTCGAGACTATGGAACCGAGAGAAGGAAAGTTCATCGCTGGGCTGGGACGATGCCCGGTGTGGAAATAGTGGTGCGCGAGTCCGTGGTTGTTTTCCTCGGTTTTCATGCTGCGGATGATGGACAACTTGTCCATGTGCCGGGACATGCGTGGCAACAACTCCGAAATCTGGATGCCGGGCACGTTGGTCGAGATAGGCCTGAAGGAGCTGTTACTCTTGGGATCCCAGGTATCGACCTGGCTGGGACCCCCATTGAGCCACAGCAGGATGACAGACTGAGCCTTGGGCTCGGCTCTCTGGGCGGACCCCGCCAAGGCGTGCTGGAGCCGAAGATACCTGCTCAGCGACAGACCCAGGAACCCCAGTGAACCGACCTTCAAGAGGGTGCGCCGGGTCCAGGGGGGTGAAGTGTGATCCAAGCCCATCCGATTGGCCGTCATTTTCAGTGATTCTCACAGAACTCTCGGGCGGTCAGGAGGGCCCAGAGCAGATCCTCAGCTGCCTCCTTCCGAGGCCGACTACGGAACATTTCCTGGTGTCCGGCCAGCTCTCCAGGAGTCGGTAACCGTGCCAAAGCTGCCAGATGCAGTTGTTCGATGATCTCGCCATTGCTGACATCGCTTTCTACAATCCGCGCGAGAAATCCACCCTCTTTTGAGAGCTTCTGGTTGAAGGTTTCCCCAGCGAACATGTGAAGCGCTTGCCCCAGACTTGGCTTGCCGCCTGGCTCGGGAACCACGTCTCGCTGGGGCGTTCCGAAGATGTCCAAGAAAGAGGACTCGCTCGGAAAGCGCAGCTCTATGGCCTTGGTTCCCACCGGCATCTTGCCGAAGACCTCGGGTACCCTGGTTACCTGGGAAATCGCGTCCAGCAGGACGGCTGGCGCCAGTGGACGGGGCAGTGCATGGGAGTAGTTGATCCGGTCAAGACGGTTGCTGGGATTCGTCCAACTGGATAGCTGATACGTCCGCGAAGTCACTATCAACCGTATCAGATGCTTGAGGTCGTAGTCCTGCTCTCGAAGGCTGCTGGCCAACGCCTCCAGGAGTTGGGGATGAGTCGCCGGATTGCCGAGGCGAAAATCGTCGACCGGGTCGACCAGGCCGCGCCCAAAGAAGTAGCTCCAGATACGGTTTGCCGCGGCCTCGGCGAAATAGGGATGGGATGTCATCCTGCGGGCCAGCTCCATCCGCGGATCTTCACCGCGATCGCTGGGCAGGAGCGTTCCGTCCAGGAAAGTCGGCAAAACCAATTCCTTGTTGCGGGGGTGAATCACCTTGCGGAATCTCAACTCGGGATCGTTTTCAACGTAGTCCTCCTCGTGTCCGTTGACATCATCGAAGACCACGTTGTCGTGGTTCCATCCGGTATTGGTCAAGCGGCCAAAGAAGGCGGCGAGTCCCCAGTACTGGTTCTGCGTCCAACGATCCGAGGGATGGTTATGACACTGAGCACAGTCCAGACGCCGGCCCATATAGACTCGGATCGTCTCGTTGAGGATCTGCTCCACCGGGTAGGGTTTGTTCGTTCCCACCATGTGCTTGTGCGCCGGTCCACCATAGCCCTGGACTGCTATCGCCTCGCGGGCCATTTGATCGTAAGGTTTGTTGGTGGCAACGCTCTGCCGGACCCACTCCCAGAAGGGCAGAATCCAACCGTAGGAGCCTTGCACCCGAAACAGATCGGAGAAGCGGAAGACCCAAAAGTCAACGAACTCGGGCGAGTCCAGCAGCATCTCGATGAGCTTTTCACGCTTCTTGGGGTCGGTGCTGTCGACGAACTCGCGCACCCGGCGGGGTGGAGGCAGGGTGCCGGTCAGGTCCAGGCAGACGCGCCGCAGAAGCTCATTGTCGCTCGATTTCTCAGAGGGACGAATGCGGAGTCGCTGCAGCTTTTCGAAAACATATTCGTCGATGAAATTGTTGGGAGCGATCGGCGCATATTCGGTAACCGCCTGTGCCCGTACCCCCACCCGCACGTGAGCGAATCTGCCAACCCAGCGAATCAGGACAGCCGTCTCACCCTGCTGCCGCGCTTCGACGACGCCGTCCGGAGTCACCGAAACGATTGTCGGGTCCAGAGGTTCGTAGCGGACTTCTCGAGTGATATCTTCGCTCCGATCGGCGAACCTGGCTATCACCCCTAGTGCGCGGGTTTGCCCCGGCTCAATCACGATCTCGGCAGAAGCGACTTCGATCCCCTTCAGGTTTGATAGGACAGGCTCACCATAGGGTGCACCCGCGCGGACCCACTGCAGGAGGATTTCGTAGTCGGTGGTGTCTGTGGTGAAACGCTGCCCGCCTCCATGAGGTAAGCTTGCGGTGGGCTTGAGTAGCAGTAAACTCTGCTCCGGCTCCTTCAGGTCGACACGGGGGGAAATGGGCAGAAGCGCCTCCGGACTGAGGACCTGATAGGTTCCGCCTTCAACGATCCAGCGATGGTCTTCCTTCGGATCGAGGCCATCGAGAGAGAGCTTCATCCCTCCTCGTCCCTTCACCCCTCCGTGGCAGTTGCCGGCGTTGCAGCCGTGTTTGGTGAGAATGCTAACGATGTGGCGCTCGAAATTGGGGGACTTCGTGGGCAAAGACTCACGGGCAAGGGAGGTGCCGGACAGAAGGATCAAGACAGCAATCCAGAACATCATCTGGACTTGTCCTTCTTGACCATCTGGGCCTCTTCTGTTGCCCTCGTCAAGAAAATACTCTGGGCTGGAAGGGGATCGCCGATCTTTCCCTCCAAGATCGGTCGCGCCACGATAGTTGCCGGTTGTGGGAAGATCCTGGCCGGAACATCGCCATCCGCGATGAGCATGATGGCCAGAGAACTCTGTCGGGGGAAGTGGCGCTCCCGGTGAAGTTGGCCGCCTCGCTTGCCCGAGGGGCGTCGGCTCTTATCCCCTGCTCTCAAAGCAGGGGCAGCACTCACTCCGGGCGGCAGATCTTCGATACTCAGCGCCACGTCACCTTCAAAGCCCTCTTCCAGCTCTACCGTTACGCCGATGCTTTCGCTCTCGCCCGATGCAAGATGAATGCGGTCGACCTTTTCGGCAGCCACCGTTCCTACGTGCGGTATCTGGGGGCGGACGACAAGTCGATAGCTAAACGCTTCACCTCCTACACGTGAGGTCAGGTCACGGACCTGGAGGAGAAAGCCACCTGCTGAGTCGAACGTATACAGAATCTTGGGCACCAGTGTCTTGATCCAATCATCCCCATCGCCACCGAGTTCGCGATAGACGTTACTGGCTAGTTCCTTCCCGTCAGAATCGAACAGAGCGAACCGCGGATTGAAGAACGGCGGTGGCAGGTAGGGAGTCTCAATCTCGAACGCCAGCCGATCACCGGCCTTGGCCTCAAACTGGAACCAGTCGGCGTCGTGAGGCGTGTCGATCGCACCCTGTAGGATCGAGGGGACGGGAATCTCCAGCGCCCGTGTCCCATGGTCATTGGGCTCGGTTTCGCTTGCGACCTCGATCGGGCCCGGAGAAGGGGCAGTCGAACCACTTCGAGCCCAGAGCAGCTCGAGCCAGTCCGGTCCCAGTGGATCGCTGAAATCGTGTCCGGACCATTCGCCCTTGCTACCCTTGTGTGCCGAAAAAAGCGGTCCCCAGCGTTCCTGCTTCGGTCTCTTGGTCCGATCAATCTCGAAGATTTTCAGCTGGTAGGAATAGTCTGGACCGCTCTGGCCGCCGACCGTATCCACCCTTGCCAGGTACCGACCCGACTCATCAAACACCCGGCGCACTCGGGGCAGACGATGATATGTGATCTGATCGGAGTCTCCGGGTGGCGGACGCCAGAGGTCAGCCACTTCAAGACGAACGCCCCGATGGGGGTCGAACCAACTTCCCTCCGGCTTAAAGAGGACCAACTGAGGATCACCCAATTCGGTTAGATCCGGAAAATAGGTGGTTCGTACTTCCAGTTGGAGCCCTTGGCCTGCCTCGACATCGAAGGAGTAGTAGTCGACTTCCCCAGACTCTGCCAGCCTGGCATTTACTACCGCTGGAATTGCTAGATGCTGGGCCTGAGCCTGGATCGAGTGGGACTGATCGGTTTCCAGGACAACCCGTACGGAATCGACCAGCACTGAGAGGGCGTCGGTGACTCCCAGTGGAGTGACCAGCCGCATTTCGTGTGCTCCCAGCTGTGCATTGGCAGCGACGACGACTCGAAGTCTCAGCTCATAGAGTTTTCTTTCAAGCTTCTTGGCGTCCGGCGCCGGCGGCGGGTACGGTTTTTCCTCGCTCTCGTCTGGATCGATTTCTCTAATAGCCTCGATCGCTGCCGAGAGACCCTGACAATCGAACCAGACATGATAGGCAGCATCAAGGTTCTCACCACGCACAGTTGCAGCGAAGTTAGACCCTTGATTGCCCCCCAGGGGGAAAACCGATTTGAGCGCTGGGGATGCCCTCTCGGCCACTGATGTCTTTGCCCAAGTACTTGATGTGGGGAATCCCCCAGCCACAATCAGGGAACCGAGGAGAGCGATGTTTTTCAGCACAGTCTAGATGACGATCCCTTTTTTCGGAGTTTAGTTCAACAACCAATAGGGCGTCCAGAAGGCGGTCCACGGAACGAACCAATCTCAACTCTAGAATGAATTGGTCACTCCGTAACCGCCTCAATCAAGCCTGCTGAAATACCGCAAGCGACGGCTGTCCCCACCAACTGGCCCCAGGTGTTGTCGTCCAGATCGATGCCTTCCAACTTTCGCTTTTCCCGCATGCGTGCTTCTACCTCTCCCGGCACCAGGACTTCGCCCTCGGGATCCGTTGGTCGAGATGTCTTGACGAAATCAACGTAGCGACGCACCTCTTGAGCGAACGAGTCTGCGGATTGCGCAGCCGTGGGATTCAGGAAAATCGAAAGCATGCCCTGTTCCAGTCGCTTGACTCCTTCTCGGCTGCATCCATTCCCCGTGACGGCTCCTGCCAGAAGTTCGGCTACCAGGCACAACCCATAGCCTTTGTGCCCTCCGAAAGGGAGGATCGCTCCCGAAGGCGGGCCGTAGAAATCGTTTGGATCGTTGGTGGCTTGGCCCTTGGCGTCAATGATGGTGTTGTCGGGTACCGGTAAGCCTTTGTTGCGGGCGACCTTCAGTTTCCCTTCTGCCGAGGCGGCGGCGGCAATGTCGAAGAGAATTGGGCTGCCACCTTCGACGGGAATACCCACCACTACCGGGTTCACAGAGAGCCGGCGATCGATTCCACCAAATGGCACCACATGCATCCCGAGACCACTTGTGGTGACGAAGTGCATCGAGATCAGTCCGGCTTTCACCGACATCTCTGCCCAGTGTCCGATGCGTCCGAGATGAGCGCAGTTGCGTACACCAATCATAGCTATGCCATGTTGGCGGCATTTCTCGATTCCCAGCTCCACGACCTGCTTGCCCAATGCCTGTCCAAAACCCTGTCCGCCGTCCGCGAAAGCCATGGTCTCGGTTTCTAAGTAGACCTCAATCTTCCGATTGGGGACGACTTTCCCATCGCGCTGCCACTCGACGTAGATCGGAGTTCGGATGACTCCATGAGAGTCGTGTCCAGCCAGATTTGCCTCCACCAGGTGGTCTCCCAGGCTGTCGGCCTCTTCGGGGTCGGAGCCCGTGGACGCAAAAATGGCGGAGACGAGTTGCTTCAGCTCCTCGGGCTTGGCTTTGATCATATCGGTTCCTGTACTCGCTCCTGATTCAACTGCTCGAGTTGGTCGAGTTGAAGGACAGGCTGGGCAGGACCTCTTCCTTCAAGAGTTTCATAGAATTCAGCCACCGCTGCTTTGGCTCCCATTCATGTCCCATCGCCAACAGTACTCCGAATCCACCAAGGTCGTCGTAGAGTTGCTCCAACTGCTCGGCCACATCGTCCGGCCCCCCTACTATCCAAACATTGTCCATCAAGTATTCGAGGGTCACATCAGAGTCCGGCATGTCAGGATCGGTTTTCATCAGATCGAGCATCTTGCACCTGGGCAGCAGGTGCAGAAAGTAGTCCCGAAAGTCTCGACCCAGTGTCCCCTGGAGCGCGTATCTTCTGGCCTCTTCGGTTGAATCCGCCACGAAGACATTGCGGGCAATCCGCCATTGAGATCGGTCGGCAGTCCTGCCGGTCTTCTTGGCCCCTTCTTCTACCGCGTCCCAATGGGATTTAAGGATTCGCGTCGGGACAATGTTGATGCTCATCGGAATCCAGCCGCGTTCCCCCGCCCGTACCAGCGTGCCTGACTTGACCGAGACCCCGGCAACGCCGATGGGAGGATGAGGTTTCTGATAAGGCGAGAGATGGAAGCGCACTCCGATCTCTGAATCCAGTTCAGGGACGGTGAACTCCCAGTATTTGTGCTTGTAGAGTCCGGGGCGGGGATCTTTCCATAACTCCAGGATCAGGTCGACCGCGTCTCGGGTCATTCCCCGCTGCTCACCCTCCTTGGGATCGAAGCCGAAGACCTCAAAATCTCCCGGGAACCCCCCCGATCCGATACCCCAGTGAAATCGCCCGTGGCACATGTGATCCAATTGAGCGATGCGGCAGGCTAGGACGAAGGGATTGTGGTTGGGCATGCAGTTGACGCCAATGCCCAGGATGATGTTCTGAGTTTGGTGGATGGCGCTGGCGAGCACCAGGTCGGGAGCGGGTATGTTCTCCCAGACACTGGTGAAGTGCTCTCCCAGCCAGGCCTCATGGAAACCCAGTTCGTCGAGGGTGATGAGCTGCTCCAGGTCGCTTTCCAATGTCCAGGTAAAGTCCGACCCTGGCGGGTGCAGCGGCATAGTGAAATATCCAAGTTTCATGGGGCCTTCTCCTCAGGAAATCGGGAAGCGCATCTCTCAGACGAACAGGGTACCCTAGAACCAACGCTCGTATAAAGGTTCTACAAATCATCTGGGAGCTGTACCGAAGCAGCGGGCGGAATGTCAGCTTCGCCCGCTACTCGATTTGGGAGAGAATCTTAGCAGGGAGGCCGGTCTTGAGGGAGGGATACGCCTCAACCAATCGCATGATGTCGGCCAGGTCCTTTTGTCGCTTGCTCTGACGCCTCTTTCCGTCGGACCATGCCCAAATCTTCCCTTGAAGAACATCCTCGAGGTTGGCGATGAACATTTGATATCCCAGTACTTCATCCTTTCTGGCTCGAGATAGGAAGGCCTGATATCTCGGATCTGTTCGCAGTTGAATCCGGAGATCGGACTCGGTAGTCGAAAGGTTGATACTGTCGTCGCACTCCCGAACCAACAGGCCGCAGACCTGGACTGCTGCACAGACTTTTTCGATACCTTCTGCAACGACCACAATATCCAAATCAAGACTAACAACCGGCTCTGCGTAGGCGTTCACCGCCAGCCCTCCGATTACGCAGTATTCCGAAGAGTTCTCCTTCAGTATCCCTAGAAGGATCTCCAGCGGATCTGTCCTTCCATTGGCTACGGCCTTCATGAATTCCTTCCCCGTCATCGATTCTCCGTTTGAAGCCGAGTCTACCAGAACCAAGGGATTCGCCAGAAACGCACCGAATGCACTCAGATCCCGTCGAAACTCCGACAAGAATTATCGCTAAGGTCTGCGCAAGAATAACTTGGTAGAATTGGCGCTCAGATTTGCACCAGATTTGGCCGCGAACGATTGAGCGAAACCGCAGGCGTAGCCGGGTCTACGTTGAGGATTTCGCGATTGAGGAGCGGCCGAAGATGGTGGGAAGATGAGATGCCAAAATGCCAAGTTATTTTTACGCAGACCCTAAGATGGGGGACCAAGCCGAAGGGGTGACCAGGACACCATGAAGGTAAGTCGTTCGCCGCTGTTGGGACATAGTCTAGTCGAGCCGATCTCAGGGCGGCACTCACCCCGATGGGAAGCTCTGTTGGTTGCCATCCTGATGGTCGTGATTGCTTTTCTGTCACTGCGGCTCTGGCACTTCGACTTCGATGATCCTGCCATCGTCTATCGGATTGCGGAAAACCTAGCTGAAGGCCGTGGTTGGGTCTATAACCCGGGCGAGAGAACCAACGCCTCCACGTCGACCCTTTGGACGCTGCTCCTGGCGGCCGGTAGTTGGGTGGTTGGCAAGGCGCCAGCAACAGCTCATCTTCTCGATGCAGCGGCTTGGCTGGGATGCGGAGTGCTGCTGTATGAGCTAGCCCGTCAATGGATGTCCTCGACCGTAGCCTTTGTGACCACGCTGCTATTCGTGTCCGATCCGATCTTCGGGCTCTCCACAGGGTTGGAGCTACACCTCCTGATCTTCTGGGCCCTGTTGGCGATCCGAGCGGAGAGTAAGAACCAGCCGATATTGCTGGGTACTATGTTGGGACTCATAGGGCTGACTCGTCCGGATGGGATCCTGCTTGGCGGAGTGCTTTTGTTTCACCACGGGCTCAAGAACCACGGCTTTCCTTGGCGCGTGATCCTCACGGCTCTGGTCCTCTTCAGCCCCTGGCTGCTCTTTTCTTCTTTTTACTTTGGCTCCTTCGTGCCGAACACCCTTGCCGCCAAGATGGCCCAGGGTAGCTCCGGTGGCTGGGAGGCAACCCTACCGGGAGCCTTTTCGCCGCTGCCCCTTTTTATTAGAGGAATGATGCAGGTCTTTTCGGATGCTTACCACCCGATTTTCCTGGGACTCGGTCTTCCGTTTGCGTTAGCCGGATTCTTCCTGATGGCTGCTCGCACCCAACCCGGTCGAGGGCTTCGGGATGCGGGAAGATGGCCAGATACTCAAGGATACCGGCTGGCCCTCGTGATTCCGATATGGGGCACGCTGCACCTGGCCGCCTACTCGAGTCTTGGGGTTCCGGCTTACCATTGGTACGCGCTACCGGTTGTGCTCTCGATCATCTTCTGTTTGGGCAGCACACTTCAGTGGAGCCTGGATGGTTCGGTCCTGGCCAGGCGAGTCCTCACCCCCGTGGTGGGTCTCGTGGCTGTCTTGGGGATCGGCTGGAACCTATATCACTACACGATTCTTGACCCTCTGGAACCTCGGGTTGCAGCCTATCGAACTGTTGCCGATTGGATCGTCAGTGAAACCCCTGACCACTGGACCATGGCAGCCGCGGAGATCGGCACCCTGGGCTATCATTCGAGGCTCACCATGGTCGATATGGGAGGGTTGCTCCACCACGAGGTCGAGCAGTTGGGAGCCGGGAAACTAGACTGGTGGATGCGGAGACGTCCAGACCTGGTTCTGCTTCACACGCCAGCCTGGCCACTCGAGGCTGCTGCTGAGTCCGGATCTGCTGGCCGGAACTATCAACTTCTGAAACTGTTCCCCTTCGACGACTATCGAACCCTGCGCCTCTTCGAGCGAAAGAAGAGTGGTCGTTGACGAGAACGGAACTGGCCATAGGGCTAGTGCAGCGCGAACCAGTGTTCAGCATCCCCTCGTCGCCGCTGGCGTTGTGGCGCTCGCTCTAGATCTTGATATAGCCCTGCTCACCCCTAAGGTAACAGCTTCTCGGGCATGGTTTTGCGCTTCCTGATCCGGAGCGGCACCCTGAAATTGGCATCGGCATCCGAATCGGTGCCAGTTTCCCGGCTCAGGAAAAGCGGTACGTCATCCGCTTCGGGATTGGTCCTGTCATGGGCGGTCGAGAAGCTGCGCATGATGATTCGCTGCTCGCGATTGAGGGTCTCCAGCCACTGGGGATCCGACTGGCGTCGATCTCCCTCCCAGAGCCAGGAGGGACAATAGCTCACGAAGATGTTCTTTCGAAGAACGTCGGTCTCGTTGACGTCTACCCGATGCCAGGTCCCGCAGTGCATCACCGTAATGGTGCCAGCGGGGACACAAAGGGGCACCTCGCCAGGCACAGTTTCATGGGTATAGTAGTGCTCGAACTCCTGGGTTCGATGACTGCCTGGCATGTAGATGAAATTGGCCATCCCAGGGTGGGGTAGATCCGTAAGCCAGTAGCCGATGCAGAGGCGCAATGGAAGCTCGGGAGAAAAGACGGCGTAGGGGGTGGCACGAGGGGAATCAGGATGCCAGGTGCTTCGATCGGTCTTCCTGCCCCGGATAAAACAATCCGAGCGCTGCACTTTCAGCAGTTCACCGTAGAGGTCATAGGCAAACCCCAGGTGTCTGGGATGATCGATTAGCTCGCTCAGAACTGGATCCGCTGCCACGGCGTGGGCAAGGCGATAGTCCTGGCCTGAGACGAACTTGGGATCCGAAGCACAGACCCGATCAATAGCCTCGACATATCGGTCTACCTCGTCACGGGAAAGGGCGTTCTCGAAAACGAGCATCCCGTTCGCCATGAACTCTGTCCATTGCTCAACGGTGAAACCCGGAGGCGCTACCCGACATGAATTCTCTGTCATGATTCCTCCCACAGGTCGGGACTTTCAGCTTAGTGCCCCCCCAGCGGTGCTGCCCCATTCGAGAAAGAAACTTCCGGCTACTGGAGATTTGTGCTGTTTTCCGGCTCTCTCCTCGGAACCTGGCCTCATTTTGCTAACGGCTCAAGTCGTTCGCGGCTCTGTAGGACTTGGCTTCGTAACGCTGGTAGTTCACCTGTTGGCGGCATCTTTGGAGGACAGGAGGCGTGCGACGTTCGGACGTGCGACGGATTCTTGAAGTTTCAGCTTAGTGTGTCCACTCGATCAGGGAGAGAGTATAGCAAGGTCCAAAACAGAACTCACGAACGGAAGTTGCTACTGTAAATCAGGACGCCCACTTCAGCTTCTTGCGATTCACTCAGTAGACGCGCTCCATTTCGCCTACGGGGACCTCGACCAGTGTGGGCACCTTCTGCTGTAGTCCGTCCTGGATCGCCGCCTTGAGCTCGGCCGCTCCCATCGCCCTTACCCCCCGGGCACCGTAGCTGCGGGCCAATGCAGCGAAGTCTGGATTGTGCAGACGGCTGCCCAGGACGTGTCCATCGAACTTTTCTAGCTGGGCACGGAGGACGTTTCCGTAGGCGTTGTCATTGAAAACGACGACCACCACGGGGATCTGGTGCTGAACTGCTGTCGCCAGCTCCTGCGAATTGTAGAGAAATCCTCCGTCACCGGAGAGCACGACGACGGCCCTGTCGGGCCTGGCGATCTTGGCACCCAACCCGACTGGGAAGGCGTGCCCCAACGTTCCGTGGTAAGAGGCGGTCAGGTAGGTCCTGCTGACATGCACGGGCAGGTAGTTGCGGCTGTAGTAGCCCATCTGGTTCATACCCTGTACCACGACACCGTCGTGCGGCACTGCTTGGCGGACGGCGTTCATGAGAGACCGCTGAGGTTCGAGTTGGTTGTGTGGGGCGAACCGCTCCTGCTGAAGAGACGCTATCTCTTGGGAAACCGAATCCTCGAGTGGAGACGCGCTTCTAAGAGCCTGGTACAAAGTAGCCAGCACAGCCCTGGCGTCACCGATGATGTCGAGGTCTAGCGGACTAGAACCCGCAGCTCGCCCTTCATCAATGTCGATTTGCAGGAACCGTTGGCCGTCTGGCCGGTCCTTGAATCTGGTCCTGGTCCCCACCGCCAGCACCACGTCCCGCTTCCACAAGAACTCACGCAGCGGCGGGTAGGCAAGCTCGGCATAGCCAAGCGCCAGGGGATGTTCGTCGGAAATCGCCCCCTTTCCTGTAGTGGATGTCACCACGGGAGCCTGCAAATGCTCGGCCACCGACAGCAAGGCGTCCGCTGCGTTGGCTGAGTGGATCCCACCACCGGCCAAGATCAGGGGAGCACGGGAGTCCAGAAGGATCTGCGCCGCCTGCCGTATGCGATTCGGGTTTCCTACGGGACCTTCGTACGCCTGGGGCTGGAGCAGATCGACCTCCTCCGAGGCCGCTAGCGTAGACCACGGCACCTGCAGGAGGACGGGGCCGGGTCGGCCGGTCTTCATCCGTCTCATTGCCTCGTGTACGATTTCAGGCGCCTGGGCGGGCCGGTCGATCCGCGCTGTCCACCTCGCGATCGACCCGTAACTCTCATCCTCGGGCGCATCGTCGCCAAAGGGCCAGACGCCCGTGATTACCAGCATTGGCGAAGAGGCATCGGAGGCAGTCGCCATCCCCGCCAAGGCGTTGAAAAGGCCCGGTCCCGGCACCACGATAGCGCCAGCGATGCCTCCTCCGGCGCGGGCATAGCCATCAGCCATGTAGGTGGTCGCCTGCTCATGGCGGACACTGAGGTAGCGGACGTCCGGCGTGTCCCAGATCGCGTCGACTGCCTCATACTGGCCAGCGCCAGGAACGCCGAACACTACCCGAATTCCCTCGCGCTTCATCGAACGCACCAGGGACTGGGCACCCGTCATTCTAGACATAGCATTCTGATGTCAGTGACAAACACGGAATCCTCGTTCTTGCTAACTGGGAACTCCGCCTTTGGTGTGGCGGCCCATGACCGAGCCCATGAACTCTCAGCGGTTAACTAAATCAGGGAGAATCTGCGATTTCCGGGGGAAGAACATTCTTCGCCACGTCAACGCCGCAAGGCGGCTATCGGTGCGCTCGTGGAGTTCTTCCCAGCTACCACATTCGACGATTCGTCCGTCTTCCACTACTACAATCTGGTCGGCGTTGCGGATTGAACTCGGCCGGTGGGTGATGATGACAATGGTCATCTGACCGCGCAAGTCGGCGAGCGCCTCCTGAATCCGCCGCGCATTGTCCACGTCTAGATTACTGGTCGTCTCTTCCAGGATCAGCAGCTTGGGGCGGATCAACAGTGCACAGGCCAAGGCAAGCCGCTGGCGCTCACCACCGGATAGGCGCACTCCGCGCTCGCCTATTTCCGTCTCCAAACCTTGTAGCAGCTACCGTACGAAGTTTGCGGCTGCTCTTCCCAACGCCTGCCAGATCTCCGACTCCTTCGCCTCAGGACGGGCCCACAGCAGATTCGCTCTGACGGTGTCGTGGAATAGAAACACCTCCTGCGGTACGTAGCCTATTCCGAGGCGCCAGGCCGGGAGATCGGCACTGGACAGGGGACGGCCGTCTACCTCTATTTCGCCGCTTTCCGGTTGCAGCAGGCCCATTAAGAGATCGGCGATCGTGCTCTTGCCAGCGCCCGAAGGGCCGAAAAGCGCCGCGGTCCTCAGGGCGGGGATGACCAGATTCACTTCGCCGAACAGCTCCCGGTCCGGACGATAGGCAAAACGGACTCGACGTAGGCGCGCCCTTTCCTCCTGAGTGACGGTCAACCATGAAGACGATTCTCCTCGTAGTGGGTCCGGCTCTCGGTGACGTCGGGAGAAGCCTGGTCATTGCCCGTGCCGTGCTCGAATCAACCCCAAACGTCCGTGTTGTTTTCGCGCACATTGTTCCTGGCCACGGCGACCGACTACTGCGGCCGGAATTCTACAGCATTCGCATTCGGTATCGAACCAAAGGCGACCAACGCTTTTCCGATAGGCTCGAACTCACCATGAGAACCGTAGATCCGGCCCTGATCTATCTCTACTTGAGCCCCGTTCCCTGGCTCTACCTCGCGAGATTCCCTGAAATACCCAGGACCTATATTACCAATTTCTTCCTCACCTCACTCGTTCCTACAGAGACTTTTCAGGTTCGTCATCTGAACAACAACTTCAAGGAGTGGAATCACCGCCGCCTCGGCCGAGACTTGCCGGAACTGCGCGATGCGAAGACTCTGTATGACTCCGATGCAGTTCTACTGTGCGATCCGGTCGAACTGGTATCGTCTGCAGTCACCATGGCGAACCCCTATCACCTCGTCGGGCCTTGTGTCTGGCAACCCCGTGGATCACTTCCAAGCCCGCTGAGGAAAAAGAGTCGAATCCTGCTCGTCTCGCTCGGCTCCACCGGTAGCCGACGATTCCCAGACGAGATGGCGGGAAAGCTTCGGCATACGCTCGACTGCGACTTGAGCGTCTGGGTGACTGGCAGAGAATCAGCTCGAAAGTCGCAGAAACATGGCCCGATCTACTCCGCAGTTCCCCTACGGCCGATTCTGCAGAGGAGTGCCCTGGGCATCACGCAGGGCGGAACCGGATCAACCTACGCGGCGCTTCTCCAAGGCGTGCCGGTCGCCATCTGGCCGAGTCATCGCAATCATGAGATTCTCGGCGAACTGCTCACCGGCGCGGGTGTGGGAGCCTTCGTCACCGAGCTTGCAAATCTTGGGCCCGCGAGAGCCGCAGAGATCCTGCTTTCTATGATCTGAGGGAGATGAGAACGCTCCTTAAATCTCTACTGTACCCAGAAGGAGAACAAACGCGCGCTGTAGAGGCGGAACCGGAAACGAACGCGCTGTCCCCGTAGGGCACTGAGATCCTGCTGTCCGGTCCACTTGACTTCTGCAGACAGATGATCCCCTTGTATGGATAGGCAGCGATCCCGGGTCCAGCCTTCCAGGACCTCGCGGCCCCGTTCGTTGACCACCTCCACCCGTAGCTCCCCATCGCTGGCGTCGGCATTGACGAACAGGCGGCTGCCATCGAAGCTCACCGCTCGCGTCTCCACAAAGCCACCCTTCTTGTCAGAGCCAAAAAAGGCGAAGCGGTCCCGTTTGAGCGTGGCTAGATGGATGGCTCCCTGGTAGGGATCGTCTTTCTGGAAGCGGTGATTGTAACCGGTATAGTAGAACCAGAGCTCGTCCCCATGAACCTGGGGTCGGGATGCCGCCAGCACCTGGCCGGTATCGATGGCCCCGCCACCTACTTCTGAAACCGGAATAAAGGATCCACGGTCTCCTACCTTGACCCACTTTTTCAGGCTCGGATCCCGGCTGGTGGAGAGCTTGACCGAGTTCACACCCTCCTGATTGCGGTTGGGGCTATGCCCGCTGGATTCGAAGAAGTTGGGCAGACCGATGTAGATCCCTTCGTAGGGAAAGACCGGCATGTTGTAGATCTCGGTGTTGTAGTGCTCCGGTTGGTTGACCGTCATCAGCCGGAGCCTCGGATTGGCGAGGTGGTCCTTAACACGCCGCTCGCCCAATAGCTGGTCGTAGGCGTCGGCGTGAAAAATCAGCTCGGGTTCGGTCCACTGCTCGAAGTCTTTACTCAGAGACAGGAAGACCGAACGACCAAAAGGTCCTCGATGCTTGACGGTGGCAATGAAGCGCTTCTTGACCTCATCGTAGTTTAGATGGGATTCGTCCTGGCTCGGTATCAGAGGAACGTCCAGCTTGGTGAACACATATCCATCGGCTGAGACAACCGGATGACGGTTCCTGCCGCCGATGAAGCCCTTGTATCGCCGCTCTGGGGTGCCGTCTGGATCCAGAAGAACATGCTGAATGAAGGACTCGGGGTCCCCCTTGACCAGAACCATATTGTTGTCCTTAGAGCCCTGAAACTCCCGCTTTCCCAGAGAAGGTTTTTCCCACTTGATGCCGTCTTTGGAACGAGCAAACAAGGTCCGGGAGGCGGAGTAGTACCACATCTTCCAGACCTGCTCCCGGGGATCCCAGCAGGGAGCGCTTCGAATCTGGAGGGCCTCGGTCTCGGCCGGATTCCATTTGGGACCCGGGTGCCTTTCCCAAGGCTTCTCGGCAAAGACTACCGGGTTACCCTCGTATTTCACCGGCGGGTTGACCTGCCGTTTGACCCGATAGAGCGATCCCACCAGGTAGTCGTCCAGAAAGAGCTGGTGCTGGCCTGTGGTCAGGTGGACACGTCCCGGTGGCTCCGCCCCTTTGAGCCCGAGGATCAGCCCCGACATAACTAGAAGGAATCCCAGACATCTGGTTTGCTTCATAACCCTCTCCAGAGACCCGATTCGGGGCAAATTATTGATTAAGATCAATCTCACCCCCAGCGATGTTACCCCATTCGAGAACGAAACTTCCCGAGCCATAGAAGCCTGAAGCGCAAGCGAGGGGTCGGAAACACCCCGAATCGCCCCGGCGTGGCTGCTTGCCGAACCTCAGGCCCCTCCGTCCCCCCATTTCGCTGCCCTCCAACCCCTCGCTCGCGCTTCAGGCTTCCTCAAATTTCGCATTAATGGGCGACCTGGAGCTGCGAGTTCCGAATCAAGCTTCAGCCTAGCCATCTTCGGTCGGCTCAGCTTCCAGCGCACTCGCGATGAACTGCGCGGTATCGATGGACACAGGTTCCCCCAGGCTCAAAGCCCTCATGATGCAAAAGGTGGTGAGCGTGGTTGCGACCGATTCCTCGAACGGGATCGGCGAAGGGCCTCCCGTCTCCAGGGCCTCGCGGAAGGCCTCCCATTCACCCCTGTACCCCTTGTCCTGACGGAGTCGCGTCCGGTGCACCTTCCGACTCCGCTGCCCCCTCAGTTCCAGTCTCCTGAAGTTGTCCAAGACGGCGGTACTACCTCCGCCGAAGACTTCCACTCGCTCTTTCGGGAAAGATTTATCCCCGCAGGCCAGGTAGGAAATGGTCCCGACTGATCCATTTGAGAAGTCCAGGGTGATGAGAACGTTGTCCTTGCTGTAACGACCATCATCGGGTAAGGCGCGCGCCCAGGCCTTTACCGGGAGTGCTCCCATCAGGTGAATGAGGAAGTCGACGAAATGACAGGCCTCTCCGATGATTCGACCGCCCCCCTGCTGAGGATCAATCGTCCAGTGATCGCGCTCGAGATAGCCGGCGTTCACGCGATAGTGCACTGCCAGTGGTTCGTCTATGTCGCCCACGAACTCCTCCAGGAGCTTCGCGAGAGGGGCAAAGCGTCGGTTGAAGCCCACCATCACCTGCGGACTGTGGCCAGAACTCTGGTCGTTCTTAAGGCGGATGATCTCCTTCAGCTCAGCTTCGTTCAGGCACAAGGGTTTTTCGCAGAAAACGTGTTTCCCCGCCCGGAGCGAGTCCTTGACCTGGCGGGCATGTAGATGATGCCGGGTCCCCACCAGGATGACATTGATGCTGGGATCGGAGAGAATCTTCTCCTCTTCACTGGTGCAATAGTTAAAACCGAAACGATCTGCCGTGTGGCGAGAACTGCTGCCGGTCAAGGTACAGACGCCAACCAGACTCACATCCGCCATCTTCTTGAGTGTGGGTAGGATCATCGCCTTCACGAAGTTTCCGGCACCCAGCAGACCGAGTGTCAGGGTCGCCTCCCCTGGGGCCGAAGCCGCCGCCTCGGTGGGGAGGTCAACCCGCATCGCGGGTCGAGAGTCTGCTGGATATTGCAGTAAAACACCCAGAGACTTCGCGGGGCTCTTCCCGGAGATCAACTCGTAAGCTTGCGGCGCGTTTTCGATCGGGAAACGGTGGGTGGTCAGAGCCTGGACGTCGACCTTTCCGGCAGCCAGTAGGTCCACAAACGCCAGCATATTTCTGTTTTCGGTCCAGCGGACGTAGCCGATCCGATAGTCATGGCCCTCTTCCTCGTACTCGGGATCGTAGCGCCCGGGCCCATAGGATCGGGAGATACGAAAGCTCAATTCTTTTTCGTAATAGTCTCGACGGGGGATGTCCAGACCCACTGCCCCGACGGCCACCACCCTCCCTCGGTCGCGGGCTATCTCGCCCGCTAGCGCTACCGGAGCACTACTCGAGGTGGCAGCCGCGATGAGAACGATGTCGACTCCTGAGCCTGCCGTATGGGTTCTCGCAAGAGCTTCCATCTGGCTGTTGCTGGTGGCTGTTGCCTCACACCCAAGCTTTCTGCCCAGGAGGTTTCGATCTGGGTCGGGATCCATGCCAATCACCCGGCACCCGGCTGATTTCGCCAGCTGCGCTGCCAGGAGGCCGAGCAGTCCCAAGCCGATGACCGCGACACTCTCGCCGAGCTGCATCTTGGCCAGACGCAAGCCGTGGAGAGCGATGGCTCCAAGTGTGGTATAAGCGGCTTCATCACCGCCTATGTGCTTGGGTACAACTGCAACCAGGTTCCGGGGAACGGAGACGATTTCGGCGTGGGATGCGTGTCCCCCGCCAGCACAGGCAACTCGGCTGCCGACCTGGATATCCTGGATGTCCTCGGCAACCTTAATCACGGTTCCGGCACAGGAGTAACCCAGTGCCATCGGTTCGTCTAGACGGCTCCTGGCGGCTTCAAGAGTCGAAAGAAGCCCATCCCGACGAGCCTTGTCCAGAACCATGCGTACCAGATCCGGACGAGAACGCGCTTTGGAGACGATGTTCTTCTGGGCAAACTGTACGGTTGTGCGTTCAGTCCCGGCGGAAACCAGAGAGGCCTCAACTCTTACCAGGACTCGGCCCGGGCCCAATTGAGGACTGGGAACCTCGACGACACGGGTCTCCCCACTGTTCATCTCTTGAATCAACTGTTTCATGGTCGCAGTTTGGACATTCGGGATTCTAACCGATGAGGCTCGCCTTCGATCCAAAGATCTGTGCCATTAATCTGTGCCATTAACCGGAGAAGAATGTTACTTGGGCGTTTGGGAACGGATACTAGCGTGTGAGGGCATGTTGCGACTGGGCTTCACGGGTAGGAGGCGAGCGATGGCCCTTCGGCGGCGGGTGATGACGATCTCCTGTTCCTCTTCCAGCAATTGGTCGAGGCGTCCCAGTGCACCTCGCATCTCACGAATCGATAGCGTCTTCACAAGTGGGCAATGTAGCACATAGTCGCCCTATGTCCCACCTTGGGAGGTTGTATGACACGGGACTCGTTTGGAGAGAGGACTTGAGAGTGATGGAAAACGCTCCAGATCCGGGCCCAGCAATGTTATTGGTGATCAGAAGAGCCGACCCAGCTGGTGCCGACGAAGAAGGGCCCGATCAGGGTTTCAGCAACCACTCCCAGGGACGCGCTGTGGCGATAGTCCCTGGGGTCGGCTGGTTCGAAGACGCTGCCGAAGTCATGCCAGCCGGTCACGTAGACTTTCTTCCCCACAATCAGGGGGAGTTCTGCTACTTCGTGGAGGTATCCGGGACTGATCAGAAAATAGCGAGATCGCCGGAACTCGGCGGCTCCAAATCCACCGAGGCGGGAGAGTCGCCTAGCGTGAATTGCTGCAGGGGAGGCGCTGTGCTTCCAAAACTCGTGCCCCCGGACTCTTGAAGAACCAGTAACCGCTGAACTCGAATCCTAGTCCCTTCCTGGGCACGATGGGACTGTCTAAGCCGTCGTGGATCCAGCCCACCTGGGCCTTGCTGATGATGCCGTCCAGTGAGGGCAGCAGTGGATCACCCAAAACCACTCTTGCATCGGCGTGGGCTACTTGAAAACCCAGGCGCAGCTCGTCCCGACGACTTCCCAGGTCGTGTCCAACGTCGAACCCTGCTCCTGCGAAAGAGCCAGGGCCCGGCTTCCACCCCGACCTCTCCTCCGACGGAAAGAGTTAGCAGCTACTGGACGCCTTCATTCCAAGCGCGGATGAATCGCATCTGTTTCACGTTGAGGACAACGGCATCTACGCGGCCACAGTCAAGCACCGGGGGCCCTATGGCCGATCCGTGTACCTGTCGGTGAGCAGAGATTTCGAGAATTGGACGGATCTACGAGACTGTCTCATCTTTCACGCCGACGGCAAGGATCAAGAGCTGGGTGCCAAACGGGTTCGGATACAGGTGGAGAATCACGATTTGCGGAGACCCGTCTATCACAACCCGGATGACTATCTTACCGACATCTACAATCTGCCCGTCTTTCGCTACTAAGGCCTTTACGTCGGCATGCCCACGGTGTTCAACCACAGTGGAAACTACGGAGTACAACTCTGACGGCTTCAGCATGGTGGAGCTCGCCGTCAGCCGTGACCTGATCCACTGGGAACGAGTGGGCAAGCGGGAGAAGTTCATTCCCCTCTCCGAAGTAGAAGGAGGGAGAAACTACGATGTGTTCCAACTCCTGGCGGGAAACCAACCCACCGTCAAGGATGGAGAGATCTGGGTCTATTACAGCGGTTTGAAGTTGCGGATCCATCCCTCTAGTCGGAAGGGTGAGAAGTCAGATCCCATCCGAGATGGCGGTGCGATCTGTCTGACAAAGCTGCGTCTGGACGGGTTCGTGTCGCTGGATGCGGGAGAAGAAACCGGCTACGCCATGACCAAGCCGTTCCTACTGGAAGGGACGGAACTGCACGCCGACCTGAAGGCACCTCGTGGCGAGCTGCGCGTCGAGTTACTGGACCACAAGACTCAGAAGCCACTGCCCGGATATTCATTGCAAGAGTCCGAGCCCCTTACAGGGGACGGCCTGGATCTGCAGCTGCGCTGGAAGTCTGGGACCGACCTGTCTTCATTGGTTGGAAGGACCGTGCGATTGCACTTCGTCTTGAAAAATGCCAGTCTCTATTCGTACTGGGCGACAGAGGAGTCCTAGAGGCAACCACCATGCGACGCAGAGAGTTTCTGGTCCGAGGGGGAGCAGCCGCCTTGAGCCTTCCACTGGTCACGCTCGGGAGCAGCAAGACAAGGGCGGCCAGACCCATCCCGATTCTGGATATCCATCAACACCCTGACTTTGACAAGAGGTCGGTGGAACTCTTGATGGTGCACCAGCGTTTCCATCACGTCACCATGACCGTCCTGCTTCCCGGTGATGGATGGATGAACGGCAGAATAAGTGGTAATGACGCGGCCTGGAGTCACGTCAGGAAACATCCCAGGGAGATCGTCACCTTTTGCAACGTGGACCCGGAGCGAGACGACGCAGTCAAGCTCCTACAGAAACACTTGGACAAGGGAGCGCTGGGTATCGGAGAGCAGAAGTTCGAGCTGGATGCTGACTCACCTCAGATGCGGCGAGTCTACGACGTCGCCCGAGACTACGGCGTACCCGTCTTGCTGCATTTCGGCTCGAAGCACAACCATGGATTCGATCGATTTCACAAGATACTCGAGGCTTATCCTCAGGTGAGCTTCCTGGGACATGCGGGTACCTGGTGGAGCAACATCACCCGGGATGGAAAACAGGAGGGTCCGGTCCAAAAAGGTGGCCTGAGTGACCGGCTGCTGGCCGACTATCCCAACATGTACGGCGATCTTTCAGCCGGGTCCGGCCTGAATGCCCTCAGCCGTGACAAGGATTTCGCAGCAGACTTCGTGCTTCGCCACTCCCGCAAGCTGATCTGGGGAAGCGACTGCTTCTGCCACGACGGCAAAGGCGCGACATATCCTCCAGGTTACTGCACCGCCCAGCATTCACTCGACCTGCTGCGGGAATATGTCCAGGATCCGGCCATCCTGAGACGGATCAGCTACGACAACGGCGCCCGTTTGCTGAAGCTCAAACCTCCAATGCCGCCCATCAGATTCAGCAGAGCCTGAAGCGCGATCGAAGAGATCGACGATCTGGATTTTTGGCGACGAACAGTTACTGTGAGGTCAGGCGCTAAACACGCACCGTCAGATCAAAGCTAGCGGGTATGCTTGGGTCAATCTGACAGAGCACGCCTTCGGAGAAATCGTACGCCTAGACTGAGCAAGCCGATGCCCATAATGATGAATCCCCATTCCGAGAGTGGAGGATCTCTTCTACGAACTGGAATCCTCCCAGGACAGGGCACGCCAATAGGAACACCGCGGCTATAAAGAAGTTGAATAATCTGGTTATCATGTCAATCTCCCTCTTTGCTGTCGTGTCGGCCAACCCATTGATTGCATTGGTACCGGAGGGGGGATTCGACAAGGCTATTATCACCTTGTGCCATCTAATGACGTAACCTCCATATTTCTTCACGTTTACGGAATTCCTCCACTACAGTCAAAACCAGCCAGTATCACCCTGTGACCGAGAGTTCGTTAGCTATTTCGGTCCGTCCTCAGGCTCAACCAGCTTTTTCTATCGCATTGTTTTCATTATTGTAAACACTACGATATGATATCCGCATGCCTAAAACGACCACTATCGCTTTCCGCGTTACTCAGCGAATCCATCAGCGGCTGGGGTACGAGGCGAAGCAAAAGGGTGTTTCGGTTTCAGATTTGGCAAGAGATAAGGTCGCAGGAAAACCAGATCTGTTACCAGGCACCCAGCAAATGACGAAAGCCCTGGCCGAAGGTCTCGGAATTCCCGAGGATGTCGTCATTGAAAATATCGTAATCCGCTATCTGGCAGAAAAAACCGCGATGGAGCAGATCTGGGGGACCGCGCCAGCGATTCTTCCTGAATTCACTTCGACACCGTCAGGCACTTTAACCGGGGAGGAGCTGATGGATTTTCTTGCTGGCCACTTTCGACGCCAATTTGAGCGTGAACGCGAATCCATCCTGGAGGCCCATGAGACATGGGGGAATTCGCCGGAGGACCAGGCTTGGCTCGATGGCCGACGACAGCGAAGAAAGCAGCCGGTCTTGGAGGAGTCTCTAAAAGGTTTACCTCCAGAAAGCCGGGAGATAGCACTCGAAGGCATGGAGCATCACGAGATCTGTAAGGAGATTGAGCGAACGGAGGGGGAAGAAGCGGCCCTCGCCTACCACCATGCATACATCGATCGCAAGCGGCAACGAAGAAACCTGGAGGCCAATGAGGATGCAGATCTCCAGGACGACTAATTTCGAGGATCTCCCTGAGCTTTTGACCCCAGAGGAGGTGCAAGCCTTTCTCGGAGTCGGGCGCACGACCATTTACGCGCTCCTTCGCCAAGACGAGCTTCCGCACATCAGGTTCGGGCGAAGGATCTGGGTGCCTAAGGAGGGGCTACTGCCCAGGTCCCAGGGATCATCCTGAGGAGGGCGGCGGGACCTTGATGACCCCCGCCGCCCCGAAACAAAAAGAAAGGAATATCTAGTGCATCCCAAAACTCAGTCAAATCAATCGGGTTTTCGGCAGCGACAACCGCAGCCGCTACCGATCTAAACGCCAATGGACACGATCGAAAGTCTCTTGAAACTCGTCGAGGAACTCGCGGAAGGTCTCGACCGGCGCTCCACCCAGGTCATCGATGCGATCGGGCGACTGGAAGGCGCGATCTGGCAGCTGGAGCAGGTTGTCATACCAAAGTTTGCCACGCTCCTGGAACATTATTCTGGATCTCGACTATCAGGTTGACCCGAAGACCGGGAAGAAGAAGCGAAAACAACGGTGGTACACGGTTAAAGGGACGAAGCGGGAGGCTGAGTCCAGACTCACCGAACTGCTTCACCAAACCAACCACAACACCCTGACAGAGCCGACCAAGCTGACCTTTGGCGAATGGTTGGAGTCCTGGGTGGAGGCGGCGGTCAAGCCGCCCGTAAGGCGCCTCAGAACCTACGAGAGTTACAAGAGCATCATCAACCGTCACCCTACAGCCGATGCTCGGGCAAATTCT
>Ga0310345_10000776_pt1 | contig 41461 bp, 41 predicted proteins | sample HC15DNA20500_MG_FD_204667 | JGI IMG/M metagenome (GOLD analysis project Ga0310345, IMG submission 204667) | Marine microbial communities from station ALOHA, North Pacific Subtropical Gyre - HC15-DNA-20-500_MG | ecosystem: Environmental > Aquatic > Marine > Oceanic | place: Pacific Ocean: North... | reverse complement strand
TCACCCACGCCCGACCGCCGTGCACGCCGGTGATGGTCTGCGGAACGACCAGGAACGGCGGCGCCGTCGAGGCCGGGTCGAACCCGAGCGCGCCGAACGCGACCAGCCCGGTGCCGGGCAGTTGCACGGGATCGGACACTCGAGCGTTTGCCGCCAGGTCGCGCCAGATTGCGGCAATCGGCCGGGACAGCGGGGGCGAACCCGGCCCGCCGATCGTTACGACCGCCGCGCCCGAACCGACGATGCCGTTGCCGCGACGCAACCACGCCAGCGGATTATGCGGATCGGTCAGCGACAGCAGGTCGTCGACCGGCTCGATGTCCCGGGTCTCGACCACCAGCGGTGGGAGACGGGAAGTACGGGTCACCTCACCAGCCTAGACTTCCGGCGTGGATGCGGATCGACTCGGGCGCCCGGTGCCCGGCACGGTTACCCAGTTCCGGTGGCGCAAGTGGGACGACGGCGTCCATTGGGTGCACGACTGCGTCTATCTCGGCCACGACAGCTGGGGCGAGTGGTTCGGGCAGCCGGCGGGATGGCGCAGCATCCGTCCCGGCCGGAACGTCGTGACCGCCGGCCCCAACGTCACCCTCATGCCCCCGAGCGGCGAGTACGCGATGACGGTGAACGCAGCACCGTCGCGGACCCGCATCTATATCGACCTCGGCTGGGACATCGGCTGGTCGCAGAGCGCTCCCGGCGTCGCGGAGGGCATCGACATGGATCTGGATGTCGTGCGAGCCCTCGACGAGCGCGGGATCTGGATCGACGACCGCGACGAGTGGGACGAGCACCGCGTCCACTACGGCTACCCGCGCGAGGTGGTCGAGTGGCTCGAAACGTTGGCTGTCGACCTGGAACGGCGGGTGCGCGCCGCGGAGGCTCCCTTCAACGACGCCACGGCGGATGCCTGGCTTGAGCGCCTCGCCGCCCGTGGACTGGCCCCCCAGGGTCTTGATCGTTGAGCGAGCGCAGCGAGTCGAAACGCCCCGGACTCGCCCCTCACGTGGCGTCCTAGACTCGACGCGTGACCCAGTCCCATCGCGCAGATCTCCAGAAGGACCCGGCCCGCGTCAGCGGAATGTTCGACGAGGTCGCGGCAGGCTACGACCGGACGAACACCATCCTGAGCGTCGGTAACGACCGTCTGTGGCGACGTGCGACGACCCGTGCGCTGTCACCGCGCCCGGGGCAGCGCATCCTCGATCTCGCGGCAGGGACCGGCACCTCGAGCGTCGCGATCGCGCGCACGGGCGCCGACGTCGTCGCCGCTGACTTCTCCCCGGGCATGATCGCCGAGGGGCGCCGTCGCCACGCCGGCGTCTCTGGCGTGAGCTTCGTGGAAGCAGACGCAACGGCACTGCCGTTCGAGGACGAAGAGTTCGACGCCGTCACGATCTCGTTCGGACTTCGGAACGTCCAGGATGCCGACGCCGGCCTGCGCGAAATGCTGCGGGTGACCAAACCGGGTGGGCGACTGGTGATCTGCGAGTTCTCGCACCCGACCTCTCCGGCTATCTCCGCTCTGTATCGGTTCTACAACGACCGCATCCTCCCCCCGGTCGCGCGGCTGGTCAGTTCGAACGGCGACGCGTACGACTACCTCAACGAATCAATCCGCGCGTGGTCGGATCAACCGGCCCTTGCGGGGCGCATTCGGGCTGCGGGATGGACGGATGTGGCGTGGCGAAATCTGACGCTCGGCGTCGTGGCGCTGCACCGTGCGCGCAAGCCCGTCGGGGATGGTGGCTCCCAGCCCCGGTAGGCTTGTGGTGTGACCCCCTCCGCGTCAAGTTCCCGAATCGCGAGCCAGCTGGGTCTCGCGGAACGGATCTTCGCGGGCCCTCGTGCGCGCCGTCTCATCGACGGTGTCGAAGCCGGGCTGGATCGGGTCGATGCAAATCTCGAGCGGGAGCTTCACGTCTCGGACGCGCTGGCTGATGCGACAAGCCGGTACCTGTTCGATGCCGGCGGCAAGCGCGTGCGTCCGATGCTTGCTCTGCTGACCGCACACCTCGGTGACGGCGTCACCGAGGATGTGGTCGAAGCTGCCACGGCGCTCGAGCTCACCCACCTCGGTTCGCTTTACCACGACGACGTGATGGATGATGCCGACAAGCGTCGCGGGGTGCCGAGCGCTCACTCGGTGTGGGGCAACAACATCGCCATCCTGACCGGCGACCTCCTCTTCGCTCGTGCGAGCCAGATCATGGCGCGGCTGGGAGAGGGAGCCATCCGACTGCAGGCGAACACCTTCGAGCGGCTCGTCCTCGGTCAGATGCACGAGACTGTCGGGCCGACGGATGCCGATGACCGCGTCGCGTTCTACCTGCAGGTTCTCGCAGACAAGACCGGATCGCTGATTGCCGCGGCAGCGCAGTCGGGCATCATCTTCAGCAACGCTCCCACCGAGTACGAAGAGCCGGTACGCACCTTCGGTGAGGCAGCCGGCGTCGCCTTCCAGCTGCTGGATGACGTCATCGATCTCTCGGCAGATCCCGATGAGACCGGCAAGGTGCCGGGGACGGACCTCCGCGCTGGCGTCCCGACGATGCCCTATCTGCTTCTCGCGCGCCGTGACGACCCCGAGGCTCGCGCTCTTCGCGACCGGATCGACGAGGGCGTCGCCCGGATCGCTGACGGCGAGGACCCCGCGTTGCTGGACGAGCCTCTTGCGATGCTTCGGTCTGACAGGTCAACGCGCGAGACTGTGGAACTCGCCAACGCTTGGTCGCGTGATGCGATCGCGGCACTCGATCCCATCCCTGACGGCCCGGTCCGCGAAGCCCTCACGAGGTTTGCGCAGGCCGTCGCCGACCGCTCGAGCTGAGGCCGTCCCGGCGCTCTTGCGCCGAATCACCGTGCTCTCGCGTCCCGAAAGGAACACATGACCACTCTGAGGTTGGCCATCGTCGGCGCAGGCCCGGCGGGCATCTACGCTGCTGACATCCTGCTGAAGGCGGAGCGCGCGTTCGACGTGTCGATCGACCTGTTCGAGCAGCTGCCTGCGCCCTACGGCCTCGTCCGATACGGCGTAGCTCCCGACCACCCTCGCATCAAGGGCGTCATCACGGCCCTGCGCGAAGTGCTCGACAGGGGCGACATCCGCATCTTCGGCAACGTCGAGTTCGGTCGCGACATCACCCTCGACGACCTCAAGCGCCACTACAACGCCGTCATCTTCGCCACCGGCGCCGTCCGCGACGCGACCCTCGACATCCCGGGAATCGACGCCGAGGGGTCCTACGGTGCTGCCGACTTCGTGAGCTGGTTCGACGGGCACCCCGACGTGCCCCGCACCTGGCCGCTGACCGCGCAGTCGGTAGCCGTCGTCGGCAACGGCAACGTCGCGCTCGACATCACGCGCATCCTCGCCAAGCACGCCGATGATCTGCTGCCCACCGAGATTCCCGCGAACGTCTACGAGGGTCTCAAGGCCTCGCCCGTGACCGACGTCCACGTCTTCGGCCGCCGCGGACCCGCGCAGGTCAAGTTCACCCCGCTCGAGCTGCGCGAGCTCGGTGAACTGCGGGATGTCGACATGGTCGTCTACGACGAGGACTTCGACTACGACGAGGCATCCCGGACGGCGATCGAGAGCAACAAGCAGGTCAAGGTCATCGACCGCGTGCTGCAGGAATGGCGGACCCGGCCCGGTGTGAACAACGCGGGCGGGACGGCATCCCGTCGCCTGCACCTGCACTTCTGGGCTCGGCCCGTCGAGGTGAAGGTCGATGACCGCGGCCACGTGTCGGGCTTCGTGTACGAGCGCACGCGCCCCGACGGGCAGGGTGGTGTCGCCGGAACCGGTGAGTTCCGCGAGGTTCCCGTCCAGGCCGTCTACCGTGCCGTCGGCTACTTCGGATCACCGCTTCCCGAGGTGCCGTTCGATGAACGGCACGGTGTGATCCCCAACCACGAGGGCCAGGTTCTGCGCGCCGATTCCAATGAGCGCGCACCTGGGCTTTACGCGACCGGATGGATCAAGCGTGGCCCGGTCGGCCTGATCGGTCACACCAAGTCCGACGCGATGGAGACCGTGCGCCACCTCATCAACGATCAGGGTTCGTGGTGGCAGCCTGAGGACGCGTCGGAGGCGGCGATCCCCGCACTCCTGGCCGAGCGCGGTGTCGCCTGGACCGACCTGGAAGGCTGGCACCGTCTCGATCAGCACGAGATCGGTCTGGGTGAGCCTGAGGGGCGTGCCCGTATCAAGGTGGTGCCTCGCGACGAGATGGTTGCCATCTCTCGAGGCGAGTGAGTTCCTCGCGGAGGCTGTCGCCGGGGCTGATCGCAGCTCTCGGCTTCGTCTCCGCTGTCGGTCCGTTCGCGACCGACATGTACCTCGCATCCTTCACCGACATCGCGGGCGACCTCGGCGTTGACGCCGCGGCCGTGCAACTGACGCTCACCTCATTCCTCGTAGGTGTCGCGGTGGGTCAACTCGTACTCGGTCCCTGGTCCGATCGCGTCGGGCGACGCCCCGTCCTCGTCGTCGGCGGAGTGATCTTCGCTCTGTCCAGCATCGCGCTGGTGTTCGCCCCGACGATCGCCGTGTTCGTCATCCTGCGATTCGTGCAGGGTTTCTCGGGGTCTGCGGGGATGGTGTTGGGGCGCACCGTCGCTGTCGATCTCAGCCCCAAAGAGACTGCGGTGCGCGCTCTCAGCCTCATCGTGGTCGTTGTCGGGGTTGCGCCGCTGGTCGCACCACCGATCGGCGGTCTGCTGAGCGAGGTCGTCGGCTGGCGCGGCGTGATGGCGGCGCTCGCGGTCGTCGCGGTGGTGATGCTGGTCGTGTCGCTGGCCGTCGTTCCGGAATCCCTCTCCATCGAGCATCGCCATACTGCCGGGATGTCGCAGACGCTCGGCGCCTTCCGCGGATTGCTCGCCGACCGCGCTTTTCCCCTCTATACGGGTGCCTACGCGCTCACGTTCGGCGCGATCATGGCGTACGTGTCGGCGTCGCCGTTCGTGGGCCAGGTTGTGCTCGGGATGTCGCCGACGGTGTACTCGATCTCGTTCGCGGTTGCAGCCAGCGGCGTCATCCTCTCGAACATCGTGAACGCCCGGGTCGCAGTGCGGTTCGGGCCGAGACGGATGCTGGGCGTTGGCCTGGGCGCCACGACCGGCGCCGCTGCGCTTCTGCTGGCACTCACGCTGACCGGTACCCTCACGATCCCGGGGTTCGTGGCCTGTGCGTTTCTGCTCACTCTCGGACTCGGATTCACGATGTCCAATGCCAGCGCTTTGGGCCTTGCCCGCGCCGATCACGCTCGCGGTGCGGGCTCAGCAATCATGGGAACATCGCAGTTCATCATCGGTGCTGTGGCGTCACCGCTCGTGGGGTTGGCGGGAGAGGATACGGCTGTGCCGATGGCAGTCGTGATCGCGGCGATGATGGCGCTCTCGCTGCTGCTCGGCATCCTGGCCCTGCGGACGACCCGCCGCGGCCGCCGCTGAGCCGGCTGGCGCGGCGCGCGGCTCTTGTGCCTTACATTGAGGTGTCCAGAGTGCGTGGGTGAGGTGGTCGCCCGCGCACCGTATCGAGGAGTCACTATGTCCCGGTCCCGCTTTGTCCCTGCCGTCGCCGTCGTCGGCATCCTGCTGCTCGCTGGTTGTGCACCGACCCCCGAGCCTTCGTCCACGCCAACCTCTGAGGCAACGCAGAACGACACACCCAGCACCGAGCCGACGCAGGAGCCGCAGTCATTCGTCGCGAACGTTCCCACGGACTGCGCAGCGGTCGGCACGGCCGAGAGCCGCGCCGACAGCGTCGATCAGCTGAACCTTCAGGGTGACGGCGCCGACTTCGTTCGCCCGGTTCCCGAGGGCTCCACGCTGCTGCTCGGCTGCGACTGGTTCGCTGGCGACAGTCAGGGGGTGCTGCTGCTGATCAGCGAGGTCGACCCCGCGGCCGCCGAGGCATATGTCGCAACCCTTCCCGGTGAGGGGTACACGTGCGTCACGGGGGATGCCGGAAACCCGGTGTGTCAGATGGTCACCCCGAACGCCGAGTTCTCGGTCGACACTGTCGAGACGATCACGAGCCGCGAGGACATCTGGATCTACTCGTCGGTGACGAACGTGGACGCCGAGATGCTGCTGGGCGATCTGAACCTGCAGATCTGGGGCAACTGATCCCGTTCGTGTCGGTCCTGACACGGTTGGCCCTCACCGGCGGCCGTGTCAGGATCGATGCGTGAGCATGAACAACCCGAGCGGCAAGACCCCCATGAGTCGCCGAGGACTTCTCGCATCAGCACTGGCTGCGGGAACTGTCGGTGCACTCGCGGGTTCCGCGGCGCCGGCGGCGGCCGCGGCTGAGGATCCCCGCGGTCCGAACGAGGTTTGGCTCAAAGGGTCGGGCCTGAAAGTCACCAGCGATGAATGGCAGCCGCTTCCAGAGGGCTACTCGTGGGGTCCCGGGAGAATCCTCTATTACTCGGTCGTCATGGAACAGCAGACGGAGGCGCGGCGTGTATGGGCCGTCGTCCTTCCGGACGGGACTCAGCGCACATTCCCGGAGTCGGCATATATGTCGCAACTCCGCATGGCCTTCGCCGAACGCGGCTGGCGCTGGACCACCACTAATCACCCCGCGGCATCCCACGTCGTTGTGTACCTGGAGCCAGCTGATTTCTTCGCTGCTGGGCTCGGCGACGCTCCCCCGATCAGGTAGCTTCGGTCTCTTCGCGTCCCGCACGAGAACGGGCGGCGATAGTCTCAACTCGTGGAAGAGGTGTGGCTTCCTGACCTGCTCGGCGGTCGCTTTCGGCAGCGCACGCTGAGTCTGGGCAGCGACGCCGAGGGCGAGATCGTCGCCACGCTCGTACGGCTCCTGCCGTCGTGGCCTGCCTCGTGGACGGGCCGTCTTCGCGACGTCGACGTTCTCTACGTCCATGGGTGGTCGGACTACTTCTTCCAGACGGGCCTCGCGCAGTGGTGGACAGACCGGGGCGCCCGATTCTATGCGCTCGACCTGCGCAAGTACGGTCGGAGCCTGCGGGCTGGCCAGACGCCGGGTTACGTCTCATCGCTGGCCGAGTACGACGCAGACATCGCGGCGGCACTCTCGGCGATGGGGCGGGAGGATAAGCCGGGGCGGCGCCTCGTGCTGTTGGGCCACTCCACGGGCGGGCTCACGCTCTCGCTGTGGGCGGCGCGGCATCCGGGGGTTGCGTCAGCGCTTGTGCTCAACAGTCCGTGGCTGGAGTTCCAGACGGGGGCCTGGGGCCGAGAAGCGCTCACGCCCCTCGTCGCGGCCCGAGCTCGGTGGGACCCGTTGGGGATGCATCCGGTCGTCGATCTCGGCTTTTACACCCGAGCGCAGCAGGAGGTCGGGACTCTGCCGGAGGCGCCGGAAGGATGGCGGCCTGAGCGTGGGTTTCCGACCACTCCGGGCTGGCTCAAGGCGGTGCTCGACGGCCACGACACCGTTGCGCGAGGGATCGACGTGGCATGCCCCGCGCTCGTGCTGCTGTCGCAGCGGTCGAGCTCGCCGCTGGTGTGGCGCCCCGACATGCTCGAGACCGATTCCGTTCTCGTCGTCGATGACATAGCGAAGGCGGCGACCCGCCTGGGCCGGCTCGTCACGATCGCACGAATAGACGGCGCGCTCCACGACGTGTTCCTCTCCCGCGCAGCCGTGCGGGAGAAGGCCTACCGCGTGCTGGGGGAGTGGATGCAGTCGCAGACGCTTCGCTAGCCTGCGGAGGGTGCTCGACCGTCTCCGACGGCCCGCCCCTCTCGCAGGTCGTCTGCGCGAGGCGGAGCACATCTTCGGACCCGGCATACTGCGACAGTGCACCGGCGACGCGGGCGAGCGAGACCACGCCTCCGAGCTCCTGGTACTTCTGATTGGCGCTCGCGCCCAGCACCTGGTTGAAATCCTCCTGGTGGATGCGCGCGCCACCGGCTCGATCAAAACGTTCGATCACGAGCGTCGGCAGTCCGTCGAACTCCTCGACCCGGGTATCGAAAGCCGCGAGTCCGAGGCGACGTGAGAGGCGCGCGCCGTACTCCTCATCGAAGATGACAGTTGGTCGTGTGGGCAGTTGAGGCTTCAGGATGTGCGTCGACGGGAAGCCGCCGAGTGCTTGGTTCCACCTGGCTCCGGTTCACGCCAAGACGATCTTCGGCTGGACGCCGCCCAGTGAGGTCCGCCCATAGTCCGTCGCGTTCCCGAGCGGAGCGCCGATCGGATCCTCCAGGAGGCGTCGGATCCCCTCAGCGTCGATCGGGATCACCTCGGGAGTCCGTGGTTCCGACGGGTCGTCGACATCCCAGATCTGCAAGGCACCCGCGACGTCACGTCCGTACCGCGCCAGAAACGCGGGTATGTCGCCCCGCCGCATACCACCCTGCGTGAGCATGTAGTCGAGTTGGTCGCCTTCGGGCAGGAGCTCGGCGAACCAGTTTCGGCGACGCCCTGCATGTTGCCTTGGCATCGAAGCCAGCAATGGAATCGCAACCGACATCACCCGGCTGTTTACCCCGAATGTCTCCCGTGCCTCATCGGTGATCTCGACGTCGAACGAGCGTGCATCAGGGCCGTGGATGTGTCCGATGACCGTGCCATAGAGCTCGACGGCGAGCCTCATGACCGGGCTTCACCATCCCACATAGCCGATAGCTCGACCCCGGTCGCCCGCATGAGGTCGAACATTCGACGAGCCCAGATCGTGGGCTTTCCGGATTCGAGCTCACTGATAGACCGCTGCGAGATGCCGAGTTGGTCGGCTAGCTCCATCTGTGTCAGGCCTCTTGCGAGCCTCGCCTGTTGGATCGCAAGCCCGATGTCGGCTGGGGAGCGCAGCTTTGCTTCGTACGATGCCATGGCCGTCCCTACTACGAAATCCGGATAGCGCAAGCCTATTACGAAATCCGTATGAGAATAGTTCATTACGAAATCCGGATACGGCGAGTTGTCGTGGGATTCCACGGGCGCGCGACGAAGCCGTCTGTTGTCGTCGGGTCTGCTGGCCGCCCTCCGTTAACGTGGAGGGGTTGCACGGATCGAGGGGACACAGCGTGGTCACGGGTGAGCTCAGACGCCAGGTCGACAAGGTCTGGGATGCCTTCTGGTCGGGCGGCATCGCCAATCCCGTCGAGGTGATCGAGCAGATCACGTATCTGCTGTTCATCCGGCGGCTTGACGATCTGCAGTTGCTCGCTGAGAAGAAGGCAGCCCGCTTCGGCGAGGAGGTCGAGAACCCGGTCTTTCCCGAGGGGTACGACAATGATCTGCCGAGCCGCCGGCCGTACCGCGATCTGCGGTGGAGCGTGTTCACGAACTTCGCGCCCGCCGAGATGTTCGAGGTCGTCTCCGAGCATGTGTTCCCGTGGTTGCGCCGGCTGGGTGCCGAGGGGTCGAGCTATGCGCGGAACATGCGCGATGCCCGGTTCACGATCCCGACGCCGGCGCTGCTGACGAAGGTCGTCGACCTGCTGCACGAGATTCCGATGGAGGATCGCGATACCAAGGGCGACATCTACGAGTACATGCTCTCGAAGCTTGCGACCAGCGGCACGAATGGGCAGTTCCGCACGGCCCGGCACATCATCAAGCTCATGGTCGACCTGACGGCTCCGCGCCCCGACGACCTCATCATCGATCCGGCGTTTATGCGCAAGTCGGATGTCTCACGAGACACCGAAGTATCGGTCAGGCTGGCGCTTGGAGGTTCAAGTCGGTCGCTCTGCTCTCCCGCGAGAACTCGAGCCACCACCCTGCGAAGGCGGCAGGCGCAATCACTTCCAGCCTGTGCACGCCTTCGCCGACCGGAAGGACTTTGACGAGGCGCGCGTCAGCCTGGGCCGATGTTCCGACCGGCGAACGAAACTGGGCCGATGGGTCTTCTCGGAGGGCCTCCATGATCGAGTGCGCGACTCTTTCCACGGCCACTGCGAGGAGCGTCTCGACGTCGCCATGAAGGTCTAGCTCGTAGGCGGACCAAAGTGCGGCCGGGTCGAGGTCACAGCTCACCGAGGCTGCGGCACGTGCCTCAGCGACGCCTTTGCGATCGATAGCCAGAACCTGCTCCAACGTGCCTTGCGGATGTGCCCACACACCGTGGTCCGCAAGCAAGGTGAGGAGCCGCGCCTTCCGGATTCCCTCCGCAGTCGACTCGTCGTCGAGACCGGCCAACCAAGCTCCCCGCGATGCGGGATCGCTCGGAATCCTGGCTTCATCCGCCCTACGGATCAGAGGACGCAGCACGGTTGAGATCCGACCGGGGCTCTCGGCGAACGTCTTCGTGATCGTACTTGAAAGTCCCGGCAGTGAGTCGAGGGTGCGCTGCATTTCAGGGTCGAACAGCGCGTCGAGATCACACACCGCGCGCACGTCCAAGCCCAGCTTCGTGCAGATCTCCAGCCAAAGGGCCACCCCGCCGCTCCCGCCGCAGTCGACGAGATCTGTCTGCGCGACCACTTCCGCCGACGCGACGCGTGTAAGAGCAGTGGACATCGCGGCGACATCCGTCACACCCTCGAGCAGAACAGGGCGGGGCGAGAACACGATGTCGCTGACCAGCTGTGGATTCTGTGCGAGCGAAGCCTCCACTCGGTCCGCTTGCACATCCAAGACGCTCTCGCTCATCCGGCGCGGGGGCGTGCCTGCGCCGAAGACCCAAATCGACGCCAAGTCGCTGGCGAGTCGTGGCCGCAAGAAGCTCGGCTCATGCGTGACCACTATCGCGGATCGTCCGGACTGTTCGCATTCTCTATTCAGTTCGGCGAGCCACAGCCTGGCCATGGAGGGGTGCAGGTGGAGTTCCGCCTCATCGACAACAAGCAGCCGCCAGTCACCTCGATAGACCGCGGCCAGGAGGACCACCAGCTCGCGAAGGCCGTGACCCTCGTCTCGAAGCAACGAGTACTCCACTGATCCCATGCGCACATACGGGTCTAGGAATCCGGCTGTCTCGCGCAGTTCGATGGATCGCCCCAGAGCGCGACGGATGAATGCTGCTACGCGTAGCAGCACCTCCGGCTCCTCACGAAGCGCATACAGCTCGGTGGTCGCGAGACCAGCGAGCCTTGCCATCTCGAGGATCTGACGGCGTTCTTCCTCGCCGATTGGCACGCCGCGGTACTCGGTGGGTGCTGAACCCCAGCCGTGGTTAACAATGTTCATCAACCCGACTAGGCGATCGGTGGTCAGGAGCCGCTCGCCTGTGGCCAGAGCGATCGCGCGAGCAGCCTTTGACTTTCCGCTGCCGTTGCGGCCAACGAAATACTGAACAGGATGCGACCAGTCCGAGACCTCGATGAAGTCGCGCTCCGAGCCATCCGAGTCGATCCCAAACACGCCGGCACGTCTGATGGTGACCGAGTCAGGGAACGCGCCTCCGTCACTCGGCATCCGCGAGATGGACGTTACCTGGAGCGGAGGCTCCCAGGTGTGGTTGGCGAGGAACTGCTCTGCAGCTTGCGTCTCACTGGCAGCTTCAACCTGCTGACGGTCGATACTGCTGCCATTCGGCGCAACCGCCGATACGAGGAATCGGGTCATCGATCCGGTCCAGACTCTGGTCAGTTTTCGAAGCCGGAGCTCGGGTCGAACTTGAGTACGCGCGCGTTCTCGGAGATCGTGCGCACCTCGCCCTCGTCGAAGCCGTCGCTCTTGCTGGCCTGGATGTCGATCGTGATCTCGAGTCTCGCGCCAGCGCCCGCGAGGCGATCGATGATCTCGCGGGTCACGTTTCCGATGTCCCTCGAGTACCGATCCGGGTCGACCTTCACAGAGCCGAAGTAGCGGCTCGGGCGTCGCGGTGCAACGACGTCTTCGTTCGTCGTCGACTCGTCCGCTTCTTCATCGACAAGGACGATGTCGATCGGGCCAACCTCCGCGGCACCCTCCTCAGCCGCGCGCGCAGCAGCCTCACGAGCCGCGGCGATGCGATCGGCGGACGCTTGCTCGTCAGCCTTGTTCCAGTCCACGAGGAGCGTGCTGTCGGTCACCTGGATCGCGGTGTTGTGCGCTGGAGGCACGATCAGCCCCCGGTAGCGACCGGCTTCGGTGTCCTTCGCCGTTGCGATCGCGAACTTCTCGCCGTCGACGAGCACGGAGTTGAGCGAACGTTCGATCGCGGAGTCGAGAGTCTCCCGGCGAACGAGGCGCGGCAAGTACACGTACCGGGTGAAGTAGCCCCACAGCTCGCCGACGCTGATCTCGCCCTTGTCGCGCCACAGCTGTCCGAGCTCCTGATGCAGTGTGGCACCGAGGATCGGCGCACCGAGCTCCGTCACGAGCTGATCGTCGCGGGACAGCTTCGCGGCGACACGCTCCGCGAGAGAGCGGCCGCTCGAGTCGGGCACCTTATCCGTGATCAGCTCGAAGGGTTTGGTGGCGTCGAACTGCTCAGGGTAGACCGCCCACACGAAGGTGTCGCGGATCCGGTCTGACACCGTCCGGTCGAGGCGCGTGACCCAGTCGTCGGTCTGCTTGCGCTGCTGCACCGACAGGTTGAGGCTCTCGCTGGTCGCCTGCACACGCTTCCACGCGAGGTAGCTGCGCGCGGCGGCCTCCAGGCTCTCCAGCTCGCCTTTGTCGGCGACGAGGAAGACGAGGGTGTTGCGATGCACGCGCTGGCTGGCGCCCTTGGTCTCGATCGCGTCGCGCACCCACTGGTGGGCGGACGAGTCGGCGCCGTCCGACTTCCGCCGCGAGTGGCGCGGGTGAACAATCACCAGTCGCGCATCCTCGAGGTCGGGGACGTCGGCGCTGGATGCCGGGGCGACGTGTACACGATCGAACACACCGCGCGCGCGTTCCTCGCCGCGGAGGCGATCGGTGATCTCGTTCCACACCGTCTCGACGTCTTCACGGAGCCGCTCGGCATAGTCGTTAGCGGTCTTTGTCACCGATGGCTGGGTATCGAACCAGTAGTGGCCCTGCTCTTCGTAGAAGTACGTCGAGCGCTGAGCAAGTAGCTCGATCGCACTGCCGAAGTTGCCGAGGGTGTCACCGGGTGCTGCGGTTCCGAGCCAGACGTACTGCTTGTCGAGACCCTTTCGCGACGCCTTGATCCTGGGCGCGGCGCCCATGAAAATCGTTCGCGCGATCCGCTGCGTCACGAACCTCTGCCCCAGGTTGGGGCGGTCCAGGTCGATCTGCTGCGCCATCGATCCTGGGCCGTCGATGTCGGAATCGATGATCGGCTTCCACTGATCCTCGAGGTACTGGGTGAGGTCGGTGTTGACTGTCGTCGCCTCCAGCGGCACGTTGCCGGGGAGGATCAGCGGGGACGTGTCGTTGGATGCCCACAACTCGTGCACGATCGACGACACGAGCTTGAGCACGCCACGGGTGCGCTGGAAGCGCTCTAGCGTGGACCAGTCCTCGTATAGGCGGTCCAGCAATTCGGGGTGCAGCGGATACGAAGCTCGGATGCGCTGTTCGTAGTCGTCGCTCGGAGCCGCGGCATCCCGAGGGAACAGCGCCGTATTGCTCCGGTACAAGGTGACGAAGCTTCGAGCTACCGCCGAGATCGTGGTGAGGCCCTCAGCGTTGGGCGCCTGAAAGAGTCGGCGCCGCACGATCTCAAAAGACTCGTCCTTGCTCGACGGCCGCCACTGGTCAGCGACCCGGCGGATCACGTTCTGCAGTCGTTCCAGGGCGAGCTGACCGTTGGCGCCACCGATCTCGATGTCGCTTCCGCTCCCCGCTTCGCCGGTGTCGGATGCCGGGATCGAGACGACGAGCATCGCGCCAGGCACCGATCGGACGACTTCCGTCAGCGACTGCGCGAACGTGAACTGCGTCTCGAACGAACCAGACGGAAGCTCCTTGTCTGTCACTAGCTGCCGCGCGTACGCGACCCACTCATCGATCAGGATCAGCGCCGGCGAATACTTCGCGATCAGCGTGCGCAACGCTTCGCCCGGGTTCGTGCCGGCGCGGTCGTCCTCAGCAATGAGGTCGTACGCTTCGCGGCCGCCGAGCTGCCAGGCGAGCTCGCCCCAGAGCGTGCGCACCTCGGTCCCGTCGTCCTTGATGAGCGGCGATCCCGCCTTCAAGTACGTGCCGACCAGTGCGACGCGCTTCACGCCCAGCGCCGCAAGATCCGGGTTCCCGGTCTCAGCAATGAGTTCCTGCAGCTCCTGCGGGAAGTCCTTCGCGGGCGTGCCGCTGAAGAGGTGGTAGAGAGCGAGCATCGAGTGCGTCTTGCCGCCACCGAAATTGGTCTGCAGGTTGACGACCGGGCTCGCGTTGCCGTCTCCGCCGCCCACGCGTCGGAGCGCGCGCGACAGCAGATCCCGCAGACCTTCGGTGAGGTACGTGCGGGTGAAGAACTCGACCGGGTCGCCATACTCGGGGCTCGTCGCCTGACCTGTTCGCACGAGATGCAGGTCGGCAGCGAACTCGGATGCCGTGAACTCGCCGCGTGCGACATCATCGTGCGGGCGGATCACCTCGCGCCAGGGCCGCAGACCTGAACCCGGGTCGAGGGTCACCGTCGTCCGCTTCACCTGCTTGCGCGTCTGATCCTCGAAGACGGTGCGCTGCAGGTCGACGCGGAGCTTGCGGACGTCTTCGGCGGAGTCGACTGCGCCGACGGCATGGAGCAGTCGCTCGATCGTGTCGAGCGCGCGCGCCGCGTCATCAGAACTGAACGGCTCGTTGTGCGCCCACAGATTTCGCGTCTCGCGCAGTTCGGAGCCGAAACCCTGTTGCGCACGCGACAGCACGTCCTTGAAGCGGTAGCCCTGCTCGGTGATCGCGCGAAGCTGCACCTGGACATCGTGTTTCGTCAACGTTCGGGCGGGCCCACCCCGGCGCTGAGCGTCTTCTTGTGCCCACGCGGCGGGCCAGTCAGACGTGCCGTAGGCGGCGGTCATCACTTCGTCGACGGAATCAAGCAGTCCCTCCGACAACAGGTCGAAGGCCTTGCCCACGCGGTCACGGTTGTTCATCGCCATCGAACTCAGTCCCCATCCTCATCGAAGTCGAACGCCTGCTGAACGGCCCGCGGCGAACCGACATGCTTCCGCGCCTGCTCGTTCACGTCACCCCACGCACTCACCAACCCGTTGAACAGGATTGCGTCCTTGGTGTCGCGCTTCTTCTCCGCCTCATGGAAGAGCAGGAAGCCGAGCTCCTTCACCGCGTCTAGGTTCACCCGTGTCTGCACTGATGGAAGCAATGCGGCGACTTGATCGGCACCGTGCTTCGCCATCACCGCAGCCAAACGCACGGTCGCCTCCCAGACGCTGACACGCTCGTCGGCGCCCACATCCCACGCGCCTTCCAGCTGAGTCGGCGAGAGAAGGCGTGCTTTGCCGCCTTTCGCCTCGAAGATGCCACCGCGCTCAAGCGCCCCGATCGACGTGTCGGACGAGCGTGCCAGTTGGTCAGCAATGCCGGAGTTCTCCTGCGTCCAGCCGTACTGGCGGTACCACTTGACTGCGAATCGGGTATCTGGGTCAAAATCTGACTCCTGATCGCCAATGACTTCGTCGAGCGTTGCGTTGACGAGCACGAGTGCATCCTTGACGCTCATGTCTGAGCCGTCTGCATCGCGAACTCTGGAGTAGCGAGAGAAGACTGCTATGCCAGGGCCGATAGCAGCTTGAGCAAGATCGACCGGGGCGATCGCACCCTGCATGAGCGTGCGCAGAGCTTCGGGCAACTCGGATTTCAGGGCAGCAACGAACGCACGTCGAGTCGTCGCCGGGGCATCCTCAGGGCGAGGGCGACAGGCAAGAACAATGGAGGAGGCGAGCGCGTTGGTTCCGCTTGCAATCATTCGGTTCCCAAGCTCGCTACGCATCGGCCAGGTTGCGGTGATTTCCCACCCTGCGGCAATCAGCCCGTCAAGAAGGGTGTGCCATCCGGTTGACGCAGTGCCGGAGTCCCGCGTGTCCTGCTGTTTGTACGCGTAGTAGACGGTGAGCGGCACCGCGAGATTCGCGCTCTCACGGATCCTGCCGAAAACAGAGTTGAAGCCATCGACGAAGAACTTCTCTGCCCCCGACCTTCCGTCATGACGGTAGGGGTTAGCCACAAGCTCTTCGCTCTTCGGCGTCAGCATTGTGCCGACGGTCTTGGCCTGAACATCCCGCAACGTGCGCCGGAGCCAAACGTAGAAGAAGTCCGAAAGGTCCGAGTATCCGATGTTGTCGTAGTACGGCGGGTCCGTAGAGATTACGAAGTTGGTGTAGTCGCGGGAGGATGCATCGAGTTGGACGGCCGACGAATCAGAAGCAGCCGGTAGCTTGTCAAGAACCTTGCCGATCCACGTGAACTGGTCGAGGAAGTTGCCCGATGAACTCGAGAATACATTCCCTTCAGCAAAATCCCAGACCATCGGGATGGCTTGGCGGGCGAAGAGATGCCCGATTCCTTCGTTCTTTGTGTCGCTTCGCCAACTGCATAACCGGTTGCTGTAGTCAGTTTGCTTTGAGACGCCGAACGCAAGGTACGTAGCGATCGCGTCGGCGTATGCAATAGCGCCCGTTCCGCCGTCCTCCAAGCGATCCCCAGCCGAAAGCCCAGCTGCTTGAGCGTCTGACAGCGCCTTCTCTCGCGCCTCGCCGACCAAGTCGCTCAATGTAGTCAGCGCCACAAGCTGACGATTGGTGAACAGATCTGCCCAGGTGTTGAGGCCGTAGTTGGGCGTCTTGAAATCTCGTGGGTTCTTCGGAAGGTTGCCTTCCGGCACATCGGCTGGTCGCTCCACCGCCGCCACTTTGGTGTGTTCTGGAGTCGGCGTCACGTACACGCGTCCGCGTTTCGCCTCGCCCACGACCGCCATGAGGTGTACCCCCATCCGCCCAGCGCGACCCTCTTCGCGGATGTAGTTGAGTGACATGGGTGTGCCATCGCTGATCGCGACCGCGCCTTGGCGGCCGATTGTCCCATCGTCGTCGCCTCTCGGCCCGTCCGCATCGTGACGCACTTCGTAGCGCACCGCACCGTCGACAACTTCGGCATGGATCCAGGACTCTTTGCCCTTCTTCTTACTCAGCCACCATGAGCGCACGAGCGGTACATCGATCGGGTTCGCCGGGTTGGGGCTCTTGACCGTGCGGGCCCAGATCCACGCGATGACAGTGTGCTCAGTGCCACCTTCCGCCGTCACCTTGGGATAGAGGTGCCCGATCCGTCTCTCGGCCTCGTCGCGCATCCACTCGCCATAGCGGCGAACGTCCTCGGCGAGCCCCTCCGCACGACGCCACCCCATCCGAGTGCTCGAGGCATTCGGGAACACAGGTGCCCTTCCGGAGAACCTAGTCGGGATCTCGATGAGAGCTTTGTTGATTAGCACTGCCAGCGGGTTCAGATCGCTGGCGTGAGCCTCCAACCCGAGTCGCTGCGCTTCGAGTGGGATCGCGCCGCCACCTGCGAATGGATCTAGGGCGTGTCTCTTAAAGCCTTGAGCCAGATGGTGATGGCGCGTAGGACGACGCCGCCGCGATAGGTCAGGGCGAGTTTGTCGTAGCGGGTGGCCAAGGCGCGCCATTGCTTGAAGATGTTGAATCCGCGCTCGACGACGTTGCGGCGCTTGTAGGCCTCGGTGTCGTAGGTGACCGGGCGACCACCCTTGGCGCCGCGGCGCTTGCGGTTGGCGATCTGATCATCGCGTTCGGGGATGACGGCCTGGATGCCGCGCCGGCGCAACAGCTTGCGGTTGGCCCGGGAAGAGTAAGCCTTGTCACCCAGCGCCCGGTCGGGCCTGGTGCGTGGCCGGCCCCCACCCAGGCGCGGTACCCGCAGGGCGTTCATCACGTGCTCGAACATCGGGGAGTCCCCGCCCTGCCCGGGCCCGAGCAGCATCACCAGCGGCCGCATGTTCCCGTCGCACAGGTGGTGGATCTTCGTCGACAGGCCGCCGCGGGAGCGGCCGATGGCGTGATCAGGCGGCTCGATGCGCAGATTCGTGTAATTCGTCAGGTCCCCCTGTGTCCCGGGGCAGGTTGGTGGCGTGCTGATGGGCGCGGTTGATCGTGGAGTCCACCGAGACTTCCCAGTCGATCAGCCCGGCGGCGTCGGCATGGGCCAGCAGGACGCTGTGGATCTTGTCCCACGTCCCATCACCGCTGAAGCGGCGGTGCCGCTTCCACACCGTCTGCCACGGCCCGAAGCACCCGGGTAAGTCCCGCCACGCGATCCCGGTCCGGTAGCGATAGATGATGCCCTCCACCACGGTGCGATGATCGGCGAACGGCCGACCACGACGCCCCTGCGAGGACGGCATCAACGGAGCAATCAGCTCCCACTGCGCATCAGTCAGCAACTCCGTTCGAGACACACACCGAGCGTTCCAGCGACCAGCCCAAACCTTTGGGAGACACGCCCTAGTCGCTTTCCAGGAGAACTGGCTCTTCGCGCGGATGGCGAGCGACGTCTTGCCGAGTCTTTCCAGGATGATGATCGGGTTCATCGGCGCTGTGGTCATCGGCGTGGTCGTGGGGTTCGTTCTCGGTCAGGCGCACCGCCTCCAGGCGATGTTCGCACCCGTGCTCGAGTTCCTGCGCGCGATCCCTGCGGTCGCGTTGATTCCCCTCGTCATCATCGTGCTGGGCCTCGACGACACCGCGAAGGTGATTCTGATCACCTTCATCTGCCTCTGGCCCGTGCTCCTCAATACCGAAGCTGCAATCAGAGGAATGGACCCCGGACTGCGCGAGACCGCCCGGGTGTACGGCATCCACTGGTTCCGCTACGAGTTGCAGGTCGCACTTCCCGCGGCAGCTCCGCAGATCTTTGCCGGAATGCGCACGAGTCTTTCGCTCGCGCTCATCATGGTCGTCGTGAGCGAGATGATGGCGGGAGGCAACGGGATCGGCGTCTTCGTTCTTCAGTCGCAGAGGTCGTTCGCGATCACGGACATGTGGTCGGGCATCGTGCTCATCGGGATCTTCGGGTACGTGTTCAACCTGCTGCTCATCGTCGTCGAGAACCGGGTGCTCGCGTGGCACCACGGCGCGAACACCGCCGTGGAGTGACACCGCGGTCGAGAGGACGCCCTCACACCTCGATGCCGCCGCACCACACACGCAGAACGCGACGCGCGGCAGCGATGTCGGTGAGCGGATCGCCGTCCACCAGCACGAGGTCGGCTCGCAATCCGGGGGTGATCGCCCCCCGATCGTCGAGTGAGAACGCGTGCGCGGCCGTCGAGGTGGCAGCGCGCAGCGCTTCGGCTGTTGACAGGCCGGCGTCCACGAGCAGAGCGAGTTCGTCGTGCATGCTCTCGCCGTATGGCGGCATTGCCCGTTCGAGGAGCCCGATGTAGGCGTCTTCGTCGTGCATGCTCTCGCCGTATGGCGGCGATGCCCGTGTGAAGGACCCGATGTAGGCGTCGGTGCCGGCCAGGACCGGAACGCCCGCGGCATGCATCGCGCGCGTGCTCTCGTGGGCGTGTGCATAGCTCACACCGGGAACGCCCGCTGCGGTGAGATTCGCGGCGACGCCTTTCATCATCGTCAAGGTCGGGATGAACACCGTGCCCTGGGCGAGCATCGTCTCAGCCGTCGCATCGTCGAGCGCGCGGTCGAGTGGAGCATGGGTGATCATGTCGGCCCCCGCAGCGAGGCTCATACGCACAGCTTCGTACAGGGCTGCGTGCGCGATGACCTTGAGCCCCCGCGCGTGCGCAGCAGCCACGAGTGCATCGAGCACGTCCTGGGTGGGACCGGGCAGATCGGCGATGATCTTGATGTAATCCACCCCGTCTGCCACCTGCACCTCGACGAACCGCTCCGCCTTGTCGGGGGAATCGACCAGCGCGACGTCCGGATAGGTCGGAATGCGGCTGTGCGTGCTGCCCTGAGATGTCGCCGCCATGCCGGCGGTGCGGAAGTCAGCGACTCCCCTCAGTCCCCGCAACGACTGGAACTGTGATGCGGGCCATGTCGCCATGTCCAGGCCGGTGGTGACACCGTACGTGGCGAGCGTCTCGAGGGACTCGCGCCCCTTCAGGTGCATGTGACAGTCGATCAGGCCAGGAAGGAGCACCGTACCTTCCGCGTTGACGACAGCGGCACCGACGACGACCGCATCCGCTGATACGTCACCGATGCGCCCGTCGGGCTGGACGACGACCGTCGTGGGGGCGCTCAGACTGTGTCCGTCGAAGACCCTGGTGTTCGTGATCGCGGTCGCAGAGACTGCGCCGAGCGTGGAATCCGTCATGAACTGCTCCGTTCGAGGAGATGTAGATACGAGACATTATTGTTCACGGGCTGACTACTCTCCCGCCGACGCGTTGACGGCGGCGAGCTGCTCGTCGGGGGTCATGTTCATGAACGCCTCGAGCATCTCGGGAGTCATCTCGTAGACGGTCGGGAACTGCCCGATCGGCACGACGGAGTGCAGCACCCGGTCGCCGTAGACGTGCACGAGGTTGTAGGACTGGCCGCCGTCCTGGCCGCGGGCACCGGGGTAGGCGACGGCGAGGTCCTGCGTGTAGCAGGTCGCCGACGCGACCGACACGGGCACGCCCGCGAACGTGCTGGTGGTCGAGTAGTGCAGGTGACCGCCCAGGATGCCGCGCACGTCGGTGCCCCGGATGACCTCGGCGAGGCGCTCCTGGTCGCGCAGCTCGACCAGGGCGATGAGCCCGATCGGGCTCGGCACGGGCGGGTGGTGCAGCGCGATGAGGGTGCCGTCGGGCGCGGGGACTTCGAGCTCGCGGCGCAGCCACGCCAACTGCTCGTCGCTGATCTCGCCGTGGTGCTGCCCGGGCACCGTCGAGTCGAGCGCGATGATGCGCAGACCGTTGACGTCGTAGACGCGGTCGACGGGCTCGGACTGGTCGGCCTCCTCGTCGAGCAGGCCGCGGCGGAACGCGACGCGCTCGTCGTGATTGCCCATCACCCAGATCACCTGGGCACCGAGCTTCTCGGCGGCGGGCTCGACGATGGCCCGCAGGCGCTCGTAGGCGTCGGGGCGGCCGGTGTCGGCGAGGTCGCCGGTGAACACGATCGCTTCGGGGCGGGCGTTGGCCTTGGTGAAGCCGTCGAACAGCTCTGCGAGGTTCTTGTCACTGTCGATGCGCTCGTGCAGCAGGTCGCCGTCGCCCACGAAGTGGGTGTCAGAGACATGCAGGATGAAGTGCTCGGGAGCGGGATGCTGGCTCGCGATGTGCGACATGGTGTGTGTTCCTTCCGATCAGACCGCGGTGGCGGCGGGGTCGATGATCACGGCGGTGAGACGCTCGAGCTCGGTGGGGGTGAGTCCGTGGGCGAGGAGGTAGGCGCTGATCGACCCGTGCTCGCGGTCGATGCGCTCGAGCAGCGCCTCGAGCACCTCGGCGGGGCTCTCGGTGATGAGTTCGACCATTCCCGCGGTCAGTTCGATGCCGCGCTGTTCGAAGACGGCGGTCATCGCGTCTGACCACTCGCCGCGCAGGTTCTCGGCGGTGGCGGCGTAGTCGGCCACGACGTCGTCGCGGTCGACCCCGGCGGCGGCGAGCGCGAAGGCCACGACGAGACCGGTGCGGTCTTTGCCGGCGGTGCAGTGCACGAGCACCGCGTCGTCGTCGTCAGCCGCGATGATCACCCGGATCGCGTCGACCAGCTGCGCCCCGCGCTCGTCGACGATGTGGTCGTAGACGGGCACGAGTCCGACGTGCGTGGTGGCCTGCGCGGCCGGGTCGGCGTCGTCGAACACGGGCAGGTGGTGCACGGTGACCTCGAGCCCGTCGACCGCGCTCGGCGCTGTGGCGCGCTCGTCGCCGCCGCGCAGGTCGATGATGTGGGCGACGCCGATCTCGGCCAGCCGGTCGCGACCGGTCGCGTCGATGCGGTGCAGAGCATCTGACCGCAGCAGCTTGCCCCACCGGCTGGTGCCGCCGGCTGCACGGTAGCCGCCGGTGTCGCGCAGGTTGTAGAGGCCGGCCACGGCGTGGCGACGCTCACGAGGCGCCGCGGTCGCGGCATCCGGCGACGAAGCGGCCGCGGCATCCGTCGCCGAAGGCGTCAGGTCGAGGTCGATGGTCATTCGATCAGCCCCTGCGCGCGCTCGGCGGCCTCGGTCATAGTGGCGGCCGGGTCGGCGCCGTAGAAGACCGCGTCTTCGATGGCGGTGGCGAGCACCTGGTCGACCTGGGCGTAGCTGTCGCCGGGGTACGACACCCACGGCTCGAGCGCGTCGAGCTGCTCGAGGTTGGGCTTCACGAGCGGGTTGGCTTCGACCCAGTCATAGAGCGGTCCGCCCTCGTCGGCCATGCTGCTGCGCAGCGGTAGGTACCCGATCTGGGTCGAGATGATCTCGTAGGCGCGGGGGCTGGTCATGAACTGCATGAGCTCCCACGCGGCGGCCTGCTTGGCGGGGTCGGTGGCGAACATCGCGAGGAACGAGCCCGAGTTGGTGGGCACGACCGCCTGGTCTCCGAACGCGGGCAGGGTGTGAGCGTCGAGGGTCCAGCCACCGGCCTCGGCGCCCATCATGAACGCGCCCTGCAGGGCCGAGCTGTTGACGTGGATCGCGGTCTTCCCCTGCGCGAACGCCTCGTACTGGCTGGTGAAGTCCTCGTTGGTGAGCACGCCGTCCTCGTACATCTCGGTGAAGGTCGCGACCGTATCGATCGCGGCGTCCGAGCCGAACTCGATCGTCGTGCGGTCATCGCTCAGCACCTGGGCGCCGTTCGAGAGGAAGAGGCCCTGCATGCACCAGCTGCCGCCGGTGATCACGCACGACGCGCTCATCGAGGGGGCACCGGTGGACTCGGTGATCTGCGCGGCGGCGTCTTCGATGATCAGGTCGATATCACTGACGGCGGCGGTGCTCTTGAAGGAGCGACCGACACCAGAGAGCTGGATCGTTCCCATGAGTCGCCTTCTGCAAGCGACCTGACGAACCGGGGCCTTCCCGCGAAATCCGCTTGCAGAGCTATTGCAATCGAGGAAAGTGAATTTCCTGCAAACGGAGTGTCAACGCCCATCGCCGTGGTCGATAACGTCTGGCACGTCGGATGCCTCGGCGTCGGAGCCGTCGTCGGCGACGATGTCGAGCACCTCTTCGCGCACCGCGAGGCGCGCGCGGTCGGCGGCGTCGCTCATGCGGTCGGCGACGGCGATCTGCAGGGCGTTGAGCACGAGCAGCTGTACGAGCCCGCTGCCGAGAATGCCTTGATCCCACGCCTGGAAGCGCGCACCGGCGACGAGCAGGTGGTCGGCGCGGGTGGTGAGCGGGGTACGGGCGAAGCTCGTGACCCCGATCACGGTGGCGCCGGCGTCGACGGCGGCGTCCGCAACCGCGAGGGTCACCGAGTTGGCGCCACTCGAGCTGACGATGAGGCACACATCACCGGGGGCGAGCACGCGGGCGGTGAGGTGGGCGACCACGCCGTCAGCGGGCGCTTCGCAGGGCCGGCCGTTGACGGCGAACGCGACGGCCGACGCCTGGGCGGCGGCGTGCGAGGCGCCGGTGCCCGAGATCAGCAGGCGCGGCGCGCGGGCGATGGCGTCGGCAGCGGCGTCGAACGCGACCGGGTCGATCGAGGCGAGCGCGGTCTGCAGCATCCCACCCGCCCCTCGGCCAGCCACCGCAGAAAGCCCTCGGTGCCGGCGGGTGCGTCGGGCGCGGCGGTGGCGTCGGCGGCGAGGTCACGCACGAGCAGCATGCGCAGGTGCTGAAAGCTGCGCAGCCCCAGCGCCTGGGCGGTGCGGCTGACGGTGGCCGGCGACGTGTTGGCGGCTTCGGCGAGGTCGGCGCCCGACATGTCGACCACGTCGTGGGGTCGCTCGGCGCAGATGCGGGCGACGCGCTGCGCGCTCGGTACGAGCGACGGCAGGATCGAGAGGATGTGGTCGATGGTTCCGCCGAGCGGCGGCTCGTTGAGGGGCGAGTTCATGTAGCCGGTGATCACCTTTCGGGTTCGCCGCACATCGTATGGGCGCAATGCGACCACGACCCCAACCATAGGTGAACGCAGCGTTCATCGCCTCCGCTATCCGCGAAAGGCAATTTCATGACCTCCCTGCGTCCGCTCGAGCTCCCGAACAGTGCCATGCCCGCAAGGAAGTCGGCCAAGGGTGACTCGACCGAAGACGCCCACCTCGAGCGCCGCGATGGCGCCTACGATGACCGTCCGTGCGAGCCAGAGCCACGTGATCTGTCGATCCCGGCGGTCAAGCGCTCGAACGTTCCGCACGTCGATGTTCCGCTGGCGGGGGCGCCGGGGCAGCAGACACCGGTAACCAACGACGCGAAGAAGCCTGCCACGACGATGACGCCCGCAGCGCGGAACCAGAGGGCGGGGGCGACGCGCGAAACTGATCCTGCTCATGGCCCGATCAGACCGATGGCCACTCAGACGTGAAAGGGGAGACATCGCGTAGTACCGCGGGAAGCTGGCCATCATTCGACTTGCGGATCTCGCTACGCGCCTGCTCGAGGAGCTTCTCATCGTTGCTGTTCTCCCAGGCAACGAGCCTCGTCATCAGTGCATGCAAACGGGCGCGCTCCACATCCTGCTCCTCGACGGTGGGGAACTCTTCCGGGCGTGACGATGGATCGTCAACGAGCTGCGCGAACAGGACCGCGCGTGCTGCCGCGAGCGGGCGCCGCGCCCAGTAGATGTGTAGCGTCGACGGGTGCCCATGCCGGATCGACTTCTCGCGCGACGCCTCGGCGTTGATGGCTTCGAGTGGCAGAGATGTCTCGATGAGCTTCTTCTTGGGTGTCGCGTTCACTAGTGCATCTCTCGTGGCTAGGGTGGTCGGCTCGATCGGGCTGATCATCGCGGCGGGCCTCCGCGGTCCCAGTAGTCGCGCCACTCCTCGTTGTACGAGCGGGTTGTCGCGGACGGCTCGATGTGGGTGAATGCGTCGAGCACGTAGCGGAGTCGGTCCCGCTTCTCGCCATCCGGCGAGACGAGCACGAGGGCGAGTCGGTGGCGGTCGCCTTGCGTCTGGGCGAAGGTGACTTCGTTTGTCGTGATGGTGAAGGTGTCGGATCCCTCGATCCGGCCCTTCACTTCGATGTAGTGGATGCGCCCGTCGGCATCGAAAGACTGGATGTCGTAGCCCGGGTTGTTCCGGGGCATCTCGCGTGGCGTGCGGCCGAGTGCATGTTCAGCGGCAAGGACGGCCTCGACTGCTCGGCGTTCGACGAGTTCGGTCTCGCGCGCGAAGGTCTTGGGTGTGGCAGTCTCGTCGCCGACCGACAGCTGCTGGCTCGGCACAACGAGCGCTGACCCACGGACGACCGCGGGCAACGCGACGAGTTGCGTGCTTTCGTCGAGCGCGCGGAGCCGCTTCTCGAGTCGTTCGTCGAGTTGGCGTGCTCGTTGGAGCGCGGCTTCTGCGCGGATGCGGCCGATGGTCCCGGCGCGTTCGAGAGCTTCGAGGCGGTTGTGCTCGCGATCCCAGTGGTTGATCTCGGCGAGCAGTCGCTCTTTGACCTGCACGCGGGTGCGGTCGACGTCTACTAGGAGCTGAGCGCTGAGCTCCTCCATGCGGGGGGCGAGTCCGTCGCGGTATGCCCACGCGCGGATGGATCGTTCGTGGTCGCTCTTCGCCCATTCGGCGTCAAGGACCTCCGCGATTGCATCGGCCTCGTCGGGGTCTGGTGCGTCGTAGTCGAGGTACGGGGGCGCGGCTGCCAACGTCACGTCGCCTGCGGTGTCGAGGACGGGGTAATCGAAGTGGTGCGAGACAGTGTCGGGGTCGGGTGTGGCGTTCTGGATACGCTGCTCGACCGCGTAAAGCAGCCCCGTGCGATCGGACTGCTGTTCGCGACGGTCGACAAACACCGTCCCGCGCTTGAGCACTGGCCCCAGGTCTTCGATGGTGAGGTCGATGACCGCTTGCAGCAGCGGGTGGCCGGGGGCGAGGAGCGCCGCCTCCGTCTGATTCTCGGGGCGAACGAGTGAGGTCTCGAACGTGGCTCTTTCGTACCGCTCCGGCACGGGCGCCCACCGGTTGAGTCTGCGTGCCGTGTCGATGACGCGCTGCGGTACCCGCGTGATCTCGTATCGACCCTTCTCGCGCCGACGGATGCGGCCGCCGAGGCGTTCGAAGGCGGGGAGGAAGAATGCCGCGATGTATCCGGGCTGCAGGCGTCGCTCGCGGGCCTTCTCCATCCGCTCACGGATCTCTTCGAGGTTGAGTGAGGAGTACATCTCGGGGTGCAGGGCGCGTTCGGCGACCATGGTGTCGAGCCCTTGGGCGACGCTCGCGTCGATGACGCGGTCGAGCTCGGCCTTGCGTTCGGGCTCGTCACCGTACCGGATCGCTTCGATCAGCAGTTCACGGAGCGACTTCTCCTGGAAAGCATCCGCATCGCCGAGGACGTTGAAGAGATTGCCGTTGTACGCGATCGACATCTGGTCGATCTTCGACAGCAACCGGGTGAACACGTCCCCTTCGCGAGTGTCTTTCGCGACCATGTTCCACAGGTGGCACACTTCGCGCTGGCCAATGCGGTGGATGCGGCCGAAGCGCTGCTCGATCCGGTTGGGGTTCCATGGAAGGTCGTAGTTGACCATGAGATGCGCGCGTTGCAGGTTGAGGCCTTCACCCGCGGCATCCGTCGCCAACAGCACGACGGTATTTCGGTCGTATGTGAACTGCTCGCGCGCCGCTTTGCGATCTTCGCGGCGGGTGCCACCGTGAATGGTGATGACTGACTCGGGGCGTCCCAGCTGTGTCGTGATCTTCTGCCGCAGGTAGTCCAGTGTGTCCTTGTGCTCGGTGAAGATGATGATCTTGCGCGGCTCGCCGGAGTCGTCGTGGACGAGGAGCTGCTCGTCGAGGATCGCGCGCAGCTGCACCCACTTCTTATCGTCGTCGAGCAGTCGAACTCGACGGGCGACACGGATGAGGTCTTCGAGGATCGCGATCTCCGCGCGGAGCTCTCCGATCGACTCCGCGGCGGTGGCGAGGTCCACGACTTCGTCGACGCGCGCTTCGAACTGTGCGCGCTCCTCCTCGGCGACCTCCTCGTCGAGGTCGTCGAACAGGTCGGGATCGAAGCTCGGAATCGTGTTGGACGCGTCCTCGAAGTCGAGAGTCACGCGGCCCGTCGACCACTCGTCGATGGTCGCGGTCATCGAGGTGCTGTACCGTGCCTCGTCGGTCGCGCGCTGCCATTCGCGCAGACGCGTCTCAAGTCTCACCTGGCGTCGCTCAAGCGATCGGAGGATCGCTTCGGGGCTCGAGGCGAGGCGTCTCTGCAGAACGGTGAGTGCGAACCCCACGTTGTTGCCGCGCTTCTTGTCGCCCGACTGCGCGAGGCGTTCCGCGCGGCCCATCTCGGTGCGGACGTAGCCGGTGACGAGTTCGTACAGTTCGCGTTCTGCGTCGCTGAGCTCGTACTCGACCGTGTAGGCGCGGCGTTCCGGGAACAGTGGTTTGCCCTCGAAGGTGAGGAGCTCCTCCTTCACCATTCGGCGCATCAGTCCACGCGTGTCGGTCCGATGAACGCCGGCGCGGAACTGTCCCTCGAACCGATCCCGGTCCAGCAGCGACATGAACAGCTGGAAGTCCTCTTCCTTCCCGGCGTGCGGTGTCGCGGTCATCAGGAGGACGTTGTGGGCGGTCTCAGCGAGCAGTCGGCCGAGCCGGAACCGCTTCGTCTCGTCGACTTGACCCGCCCAGGAGGAGTAATGCGCCGACATGCGGTGCGCCTCGTCTACAACGACCGCGTCCCACGTCACGTCGGAGAGCTGCTCGATCAGGTCGTCGCTGCGGGAAAGCTGGTCCATCCGTGCGATCAGGAACGGGTGCTCGGCGAACACGTTGCGGCCCTCCGCGTCGTCGACCATCTGGCGGTTGAAGATCTCGAACGAGAGATCGAACTTCTGCGACAGCTCTTCACGCCACTGCTCCACCAGGCCGCCGGGAGCGACGATCAGCGCACGCTCGCAATCGGCACGGAGGATGAGCTCCTTCAGATAGAGGCCGGCCATGATCGTCTTGCCGGCGCCGGGGTCGTCGGCGAGCAGGAACCGCAGCGGAATTCGTGGGAGGAGCTCTTCGTAGACCGCGCGGATCTGGTGTGGCAGTGGGTCGACGTCCGAACTATTCACCGCCGCCATCGGGTCGTAGAGCGCGGCGTACTTGATGCGCAGCGCCTCGGCCGCAAGCCGGAACTCGTGAGGGTCGCCGTCGAACGCGGGTGCGTTACCCAGCTCCGTGACTAGTTCCAGCTTGCCGGCATCCGCATCGGTGACCATGCGTTCACCGGTGCGGCCGGAGTCGTCACGGAAGAAAATCTCGACGAGTGCATCATCCAGCGGCGTCACGCCGACGAGCGTCACCGGCTGCCCGGGCATGACGCCACGCAGGCGTTGCCCAGCGCGCAGCGAGGCGAGCGTCACCGCAGGTTCATCCACGTGGTTCCTCCCCTGGAAAATGGCAAGTCGATCAGGATACGTCGCGCCGCCGACATCTCGGCCGGCAGAGTCAATCCGGCGATCCGGCATCCCCCTTGCGCACCCAGTCGTCGACCTCGCTCGCCTGGAACTTCCACAGACGCCCGACCTTGTGCGCCGGCATCCCCTTCTCGGAGATCCAGGCGTAGACCGTGTCTTTGGTCACGCCCAAGTGCTCAGCGATGTCGTCGGCAGAGAGCCACGGCTCGGACATTCACGCCCCCATGCGGATTGAGCCGGATGTATCCGGGTATGGCCGATCCTATCGGGAACCCTGACCGTCGTCGCCTTTGACTTGCTCGACGTCGTCGACGGCGGCCAGCAGTTCTTCGAGGTGCATGTGAAGTTCGTCGAAGGCCTGCATGAAGAACATCAAGTCCATGCTCGATGGCGGCGTGTCGTCCAGGTCGGCGATGACCTCCCGTGCCTCGCGGACTGCAGTATGCAGCCGCGTCTCGATTTCAGGCAAGCCGCGGATCCAGGCGTCGATCACGCTGAACGGGATCGGCGCGAAGTCGTGAGCGTCGACGCCCACGTGGAACTGATGACCGTTCGGGCCGTGGTCGCGCGCGTGGGTGTGCCCGTGGAGGAGCGGGATGCCGTCGTCCCAGCGGGGGCGATGTGATGTGTGACGATCGGTGGGCTGGCTGTCGCCAGCGTAGGGATAGTGCGAGGCGATGATCCTGTACCCGTGGCGGGTTCCCTCGATGACCTCCGGGAGGATCTCCCAGCCCGCCGCTTCGTACATGGGCAGGAATCGCTCGATGGCTCTCTTCGACTGCGTCGCGGGCGAGACGCGGTCGTGGTTGCCGGGGACGAGGAGTCGGCGTCCGTGCAGGTGCGCGGTGAGCGGAAGGGATTCAGCGATCGCTCCGAGCGCGAGATCTCCCAGGTGCAGCACGACGGAGTCAGGAGCGACAACGTCGTTCCATCGGCCAATCAGCGCGGCATCCATCTCCGCGACGGTTGAGAAGGGACGGTCGGCGAGCTCGCTGATGCGGGCATGACTGAAGTGGGTGTCAGAGGTCACGAAGTCGACTTGGTCGAAGTCGAACCAGGGGTACTCACGCATCGCCAGGATCCGGGGCGTCGGGATCCATCTCGAAGGCTCGAAGCAGCGCTCGTTCGAGGTCGCTGACCGGCTCCGGCGGCATCCCAGCGATCTCGTCACGCAGCTGACCGAGAGCGGCCTCGATCGCGGTCCGATGCTCGTCGCGCCAGGCGCGAACGCTCGGATCGCGCAGGACTCCGTCGTCACGACTGCCCGGATAGTCGAGCAGGAGCTCGGTCTCGATCGCCGACGCCATTGCGCGTGCATCGACTGCGCTGGTCATGCGGAGAACCGAGAGGTGGGTCGCGGCGTCCGAGCCCGACACCTCGACGAGGTAGCGCTGGATATCGCCATCCTCGCCGTGCGTGGTAGCGACGAGCGAGACCGTGACCGTACGGCCTGCGATTGAGATCTCGCGCATGCTTCCTCCTCGACGTAGAACCGGCCAACCTATCAGGCGGTGATGGATCAGTCAGTCTCCGGCTCGGGATAGATTCGTCCCGGCCGTACGACGTCGTCGTGTCCGGGGATGAAGGCGATCGCGCCCAGTCGGGTCCAGTAGCTGATCAGCCAGCGTTGGATGAGCTCGGTCTGTTCGCGGCGTTCGAGGAGTGTCCGTCCCGGGTCTTCGATGACGTCGCCCCACGCGATGCTCGTGAACATCGCGTTCAAGAGTTCGGTGCACGACGGCCCAGTGCCATGTGTGTCCCACCATGCGATCGTCAACCTGCCGGCTTGGGCTGCGGTGCTGGATCCGGCGGGCTCCTCGATCGTTCCGATCAGGGCGGTGAGGTAGGGATCTTCCACCGCCATGACGAACGACTCCTGGTTGAGTTCCGCAGCGCCCATACAGTGCAGAATGCCATACAGATTAGGCCTCTCTTGGTAGTCGCGGACTGTCACCCGCAACGCCGAAGTGCCTCAGCGGATCGTGAGGTCGGGCGTCGCGCTGGGCAAGAGGTCCGTGAGCTGAACGTCGAGCACCTGAGCTACCGCCAGCAGAGTCTTGACGGTCGGATTCGCGGGAGTTCCGGGCTTCGACTCGCCCTTCTCGAGCTTCTGGTACGTGTAGCGGCTCAGGTTGGACTCGTACGCCACACGGTCCTGGCTGTACCCGACACGCGCTCGCTCCCGCTGGATGTTCTGGCCGAGCTCGCGAGCGTAGTGGTCCCACGCATCAGGCGAGGTCGCGGGAGAAGGCACCCCTCAAGCGTCACGATTAGGCCTCTGCAGTAAGGCCTAATCTGTATGGCAATCTCGATGGCTCTATGATCCGGCTCGGACACAAAGACGCCCTCCACGAGGGAGGGCGTCGGGCCACGGTTGGGATGAACAACCGGGCGGGGTGTATCCACACTATACACACGATCGCTGGTAGGAAGGTGATCACCTCGTGCACCGATTTGGAGTCGTCTGTTGTCAGCCTCACCCGTTCCTGGACCGCCGCACGAGCGCCTCATCGTCTACATCGACGGCTTCAACTTCTATCACGGCATGCACGACAAGTTCGGACGCTCGACGCTCTGGATCGACTTCGTCGCACTCGCGCAGAGCCTGCGCCCACGCAGCCACATCGTCGCGGTGAAGTACTTCACCGCACCTGTGCTGGGCGATGCGGGCGCGGCCAGTCGTCAGGCCTACCATCAGGCAGCCGTCGCTGCGCGTCACACCAACGTCTTCAGCGTCACGCAGGGCCGATATCAAGCGAAGACCGTGACGTGCTTCAACTGTCGCGCAACGCGTACGGTGCACGAGGAGAAGGAGACCGACGTCAACATCGCCGTTGCTCTTGTGGGCGACGCCGCTGCGAACGCGATGGACTCGGCACTGATCATCAGCGCCGACAGCGATCTTGCGCCCGCGGTCAGGGCGGCCAAACAATTCCGCCCGCACATGTTCATCGGCGCCGCCTTCCCACCCAAGCGGTTCTCGAGCGAACTCAAGCAGCTGATGCCCGCGTCGTCGCAGATCGGTCGCGACAAGATCCGCCAGGCTCTTCTGCCCGAGAGCTTCACCGTCGGCGCGACCACGTACACCCGACCTCCGAAGTGGCGATGACACGAGCAGCAGCAGCGCCCGTCATCCCCGGCGTGAGTCCGCGTTCGGGCGCTTCATCGGAGTGACGTTGTGGCTCGGGTCGTCGCCACGCAGCAACTGGTTCTCGACGTGCAGCTCGGCGATGGCGGTCGCGGCGATCGTCAGCTGTGCTTCGAGGCTGCTCACTCGCTCGCGGAGCTGTTTGATCTGGGCTGCACGATCGGCCAGCGAGCTTCGCAACGACTCGATCTCACGATCTCGCGGCTGGGACCCGTCGACGCGACGTGCCCACTCATCCATGACCGCAGTCGCACGGTTCATGGTGGCGCGGCTGACGCCAGCTTCGCGATAGAGGTTCTCCTTGATGAGGCGTCCGTCGGTGCGGATCGCCGCGCCGGCGAGCAGGCGCTCCATCGCGTCGCGCAGTCGGCGTTCGGTCGCGGCAGAGATCTCAGGCATCCGTGAACTTCCTCGTGATACGGCGAACGTCTTCAAGTTCTGTCTCGAGTTGTTCGCGATTGTGTGGTGCCATCTTTCGGTCGCGCAGCTTCGCGACGAGGTCGCGTTCCTCCGCGATCCAGATCGGCGCGTGCTCCTCGGTGACGACGGAATTGCCGCAGGCGGTGGGTCGGCAGCGATTAGGCATGACGCCTCCTGCGGCTGCTTCGGCGGGCAGCCCCTTCAAGCACGCCGCCTGCTCAGGGATGCCGAGGCAGTGGTTGACGGTTCCCCATCGGAGCGTGCTGAAGCGATCGCGCAGGAGTGCGCGCAGTGTGCGCTCGTCGCCGACTTTGACCTCGTTGCTTGCGACGGCCTCGACCTTCTCGAGCTCGCCTCGGAAGCGCTGTGCGCCTGCGCCTGCGAGCCTCATCTCGTGGTCTTGGTGAGAAGACCAGGCGCCGACCAACCGTGACGCGACAGCTTCCTGAAGCTCATGCTCGAACTCCGCGGCCCACTCCGGCGTCTCGCTCGCGTACCCGGAGGTCGTGCCGTTCGCGACGGCGCGTCGCGCTGCGTGCTTGAGCTGGATGCCGAGGGCGATCTCGCCGTCTGGCTGTTGCGCGGTGATCACGGCCATCGTCCGCCGGAACATGTGCGGCGCAAGATGGAACGCGGGGATCGATTCGAGACCGGCATCCGCGGATTGACCATTGAGTTGAGAGATGAACTGCTTCAGCTCGCTGTGACGATCGAACCGACCTGCTCCGTCGTGCGCTCGATGTTCACGTCGAACAGAGCTGAAGACGTCGTCGCCGAGAGCAAGTCGTTCCGCGACGGCGATTGCTTGCGCAACGGGTTCGATGATCCACCAGTTGCGTCGCTGGGTCCCACGCCGACCCTTCCGGAGCTGGGAGGTGACGGCGGGCGCCCCGTACGAGGTGGTGAGCGCTCCCTTCTTGATGCTCAGCAGTTCCGAGTCGCGCATCATCGTGAGAGCCGCGCAGAAGACGTAGCACGCGTTGCGGAGGAGCTTCAGTTGGACTCGGATCGTCGCCGGGTCGAATCCGTCGATCCACGGACCGACGGATCCATCGGCGCGTTCGATCGCCGTCGCTTGCGTGGCGAGCCCACCGCGCGCGGTCGCGAGCGTGCCGGAGCCGATCGCGTCGACGATGTCCTGACGTCGGCGGAGGACGTCAGGACGGTCCAACTCGGAGAACATCTGCTTGCTGTGCCCATCGGAGACGAGCAAGGAAAGAAGTGTCCAGTGGATCTCGCCCTCGCGGAATCTGCCGTACGTCATCCGATGCAGGGGCACCCGATTTCCGGGCGTTACGATCCATCGCGCGAGCGTGTCCTCGGGGTGTCGTACCTTCACGCGCTCGGCTTTGGGGCGGTCGAGCGCCGACCATTCCGCGGCGGCCGCAAAGATGTCGTGCGAGAACACGTTGATGTACTGCCAACACGCCCGCAGGAGCGGCCACCACACCTGCGGTGGAATCACCGGCGTGCTCAGCTCGGCGCTGGACTTCTGCCCGCTGAGCGCGATCGTGTGGAGATCTCCCCATGGACGGAATGGGATGCCTCCGCCAGAGAGGACTGCCGCGTAGGTGTGCAGTTCGCGAACAGCATCGACTGCTTGTCGCGTTCTGGAGGGGATCCCCATCGTCTTGACCTCAGTGAGGAAGCCGTCGAGGTGCGACTGATGGAGATCACGGAGTGGAGTGTCAGGGAGGTTGTCGGCGTACCACGCGGCGAACCGCTTCAGGCCCTCGAGCTTGGAACGGATCGTCTTCACATGGGCGGGCGTTGCTCGCAGATAGATCATCTGCCCGCGCAGCACGGGATGCACGGGGTTGAGAAGTGCCATTGCGAGTTCGCGAGCACGAAGGTTCCACTCACCGATGAACGAGTCGAACAACAGCACCGCGGAATGGCGGCCCGCAGCAGGGTTCCACCCCAGGGCGCTGAGGTCCCAGCGATCCTCATCTCCGAAGAAGGGGATGGGGAAGTCATGTTCGAGGTGTCGATCTGAGATGACCGCCGTGTCGCTCGCCCAGTAGTCGCTCGCGAACAGCGACACCGGCTCGGCAGAGTACTCGCGATCGACGCTCACAGGTGGACTCCTCTCTGGGAGAGCGGCACATGGACAGAGGCGGTCTCGCACGCCGTCCGCGCGTTCTCGATCTCCGTCGGGGAGAACTCGTGGAGGATGCGTTCGACGTTGACCAACTGCTGACCGTGTACCGCCGCGAACTGGGCCGGGGGCATCTCGTTCTCGTGACCGCGGAGAATCTCTCGGTACGCGAGGACTCGCGGCAGGTGATCTGCGAACACGATCGCGTTCGGGCACGCGAAGCACATCGATGGCCGATGCTCGCAGAGCCGCCCCGCCGGCGTGAAGGGCGATTCGTACGGTGACGTGCACTGAGTCACGTTGATTCCCTGGTCGGTGGCGCTCGAGGCCAACTCGGCGGCTGCGGCAGCACCCAGGTCGCCTGCTGCGTCGTCGACGGTGCTGGCCGCAGCACGAACGAAGACCGGCCCTCGTACTCGATCGAACACCTGACTCTGCGCCGCGTTCACTGCGTTGCCGGCCAGAACATGCACGGTTGTCGACTGCGCGTAATGGCGTTGGTAGACAGCGATGCTGTGGTCGTCTCCCGCCGCGGCGTCAGCGCTGCGGAGCACTGCTGCACGAACACTCTTCACTGTCTTACGTAGCCGGCGGGAATCGTATGGCTTTGATATCTCGGGCGAGATCGACGTCAACAACGAAGTGAATGGATATCGAGAGAACGACTCTCGGCGCGCGATGAGGTGCCGGGACGTGGTGCGCTTCACAGTCAGGAACAGGACATCTGCGTCCGAGACGCCTGCTTCCGTCGCTTCGGATCGAGCGAGTTCTGTGACGGCGATGAGGCGGAGAGTGAGATCTCCTGCACGCCACCCCCTGCGGTCGTCTGCCGCGGTCAGTGCGCAGCGCACGGTCCGAGTCCTGTGCGCCCGCGCCTTACGGAGCCGCACGCGAAGGACGCCGGTCGAGTGCTCGATGTCCGTCAATCGCACTCCTGACCATTCTTCCGGCGCCGCGCCGGTCTCCAACTGCAGCAGCGCGCGAAATGCGACGAGGTCTTCGCCGGTCGGGTAGAGGTAGGACAGCAAGCGGCGCGTGATTCGGCCGGCATCAATCTGGGTCACAGCTCGCTCGTCTGCGAAATCAGCGTCGAGGTCGTCAAGCACACCCATAGCGCACGCCCGCAGGATGTCGCCCTCGATCGTGGTCTGAGGCCGGCGTCCGAGATGGCGAATACCCCACAGCACATCTGCGCTGCGCGTCCATCCTGTGAGTCGCGGGTCGACGCCGCTGGCGAGCAACTGACGACCTGTTGCCAGCCGAGTCTCCAACTCGCGGATTCGGGCGCGGCAGGCGTCGCGTATCGCGATGCGTTCCGCGTTCGAGAACTCGTCGAGTGGCGTGGACTCTCCGCCCTGGTGCAACACGCGTGCTTGCGCCCAGCGGCGGACTGCTTCGCTGATGGCACGCCCGTTTGCTGCGTGGACTCGGATGAGAGCGCGTATCTGCCTGCCGTACCTATAGGGGATCGTGCTCTGGGGTGGGTAGGCGCCTGCCAACGCGGACTCCCATACGTGCAGAGCATCGATCATCGCGTTGCCCGGCGACGCCAAACCCGCCGTTCGCGGCAAGGCATCAGGCAGGCCGAGCAGAAGGCTCATGAGGGCCCTGCGGTATTGGTACGCGGTGCCGTCAGAGTGGCTCATGGCGCGCCGCATATCGATCAGTGCGTCCGCGAACTCGGCGGCCAGGACGGGGTGCGCGAAGTCGAGCGGGGCCAGTGTTCCATCGAGGTTCGCCGTCGGCAGGACGAACAGCATCGGACGCGGGGCGAGGTCGACGTCGGTCACGCGGCGTTCCGATCGGCAAGGACTGCGTCGGCGTAGGTCATGCCCTCGTCGCTCCAGCTCTCGAATACATCCTGGATGAGGGCATCCGTGTCCTCGATGTAGCGCAGGTAGACCATGGTCGTCGCAGGGTTCGAGTGCCCCAGCAGCCGCTGCACCGTGAGTCGCGGGTTGATGGCGATGTGCTCGGAAAGCGTGGCCGGTCCGACGTTGCCGGCTCGTCGCTCCGTCTCGCGGGCCAGTGCCACTTCGGTAAGCGACTTCAGGAGGACGACAGCGAAAGTGTGGCGTAGATCGTGCGGAGTGATCCGTGTACGGCGACCGCCCATCTCGTCCTGAGCGAGCTCGAGAGTGCGCCGGCTCGCAGATTCGAACGTTGCGTGCCATTGCCTGCGGCTGATCGGCAAACCACCTCGCCCGACAAATAGGCCCAGCGCCTCCAGCCCCTGGTCCCCCTCGATGACAGCAATCCTTCGCAGGTGCGGAGGCAGCTGATGCAGCCGCCACCTCGATCGCCTTCCGTCAACCCGCCCTCGCACAAGGCCCGCCGACACATCGACCTCGTCGACGACGAACAGCTCGGTGCGACGCCGCCAGAGAGAGGCAGCAGACGCGCGGACGACTGCTCGGCGCTCCGTCTGCCGGTAGAGTTCGACGGCCCGGAGCGTGGTGAGGGGGACGTGGACGCGGCGACGCTTCTGATACTTAGCGCAGGCCTCGAGCAAGACGCTGGTGCCGGTGCTCGATGATGGCGGGACTTCGGCGTCGAGCAGCGTGGAGAACTCACCGAGGCGCATCCCCGTTGTTACGGCCAGTTGTGCGCCCGTTTTCGAGCGCAGGCTGGTCGTGCCCCGCCAGCTCTCGTCCAAGCCGCCCGCGGCGGTTCGTCCGCCGAGGCCGACATCGAGGAACGTGCGCCACTGCGCCTGCGTCAGCGGTCGAATGTCCGGCTCGCTCCTCCAAGGCATCCGGAGCGGCGACGACCTTCCGATGGTGATCCACGGTTCGCGCTGGATCTGCCCGGTCTGCGTGAGCAGCTGATAGATCCCTCGGATCACGACCACATCGCGTTGCCACGTCGCCGGCGAGACTGGGCGCTCGGAGCCGCTCAGCCGCCACTCGCGGAACGCGACGATGTCGTCGCTCGACGCATGGATGACGTCGGTCTGTCGCGCGGCGAGGAACGAAGCGAACCGCCTGGCGTCGTATGCGTACGCGCGCAGCGTCGCCGGGTCTGTCGACGCTGCGACGATCCGGAAGTACGTCAACCACGGCTCAACCGGCCGCCACCGATCGTCAAGAAGGATCGGCATTCCATCGGGTAAGGATCGGGGGTGCGAATAGCTGTCTCGGGCGCGCTCGTCGAGGTCGGATGGGATAGCGAGCTGGTGGTCGACGAAACGAAGATGCATCGTGCTCCGGTGTGCAGTCGGGTGGATGGTTGAGACACTGACTGAACGTACACATAACGGCCGTCGGCACCGCGGGGTTCCTGGTTGCCGCCGAGGAGTACCTGCGCGAGCATCACCCCGAGCTGTGGGCGGATGCCGCCAGTCGCGCCCACTTCAACGGCCCGCTGTTCACGGGGTACGACTCCGATGCCGCCATGGCCCGCATCGCCAGCATGAACATGCTGCTGCACGGCGTCGAGAACCCGACGATCGAGCGCGCGGATTCGCTGTCGGAGGGGCATCCGGGCGATGACCGCTACACGCTCGTGCTCGCCAATCCGCCGTTTGCCGGGTCGCTTGACCAAGAGACCGTCTCGAAGGATCTGCAGAAGCTCGTCAAGACCCGCAAGACCGAGCTGCTCTTCCTCGTGCTCATGATCCGGATGCTGCGCAACGGCGGACGTGCCGCGGTCATCGTGCCCGAGGGCGTGCTGTTCGGGTCGAGCAACGCCCATAAGGCGGTGCGCAAGCTGCTGATCGATGACCACAAGTTGGATGCCGTCATCAAACTCCCGTCGGGCACCTTCAAGCCCTACACCGGGGTCTCGACCGCCATCCTGCTCTTCACGAAGACCTCATCGGGCGGCACCGACCGCGTGTGGTTCTACGACGTGCGCGCCGACGGCATGACCCTTGACGACAAGCGCACCCCCATCGAGGCGAACGACCTTCCCGACGTGCTCGCGCGGTGGCAGAACCTGGATGCCGAGACTGCCCGGGCGCGCACCGACCAGAGCTTCTTCGTGCCGAAGCAAGAGATCGTCGACAACGGCTACGACCTGAGCCTGAACCGCTACAAGGAGATCGAGATCGAGGAGGTCGAGCACCGGTCGCCGGCGGAGATCCTCGATGAACTGGATGCCCTCGAAGTCGAGATTCAGGACGGTCTCAAGCGCCTGCGGGAGATGCTCGCGTGAGGTGGGAGACCGTGCCGCTTGGGGAGGTCGCTCGGGTAGTTAGCGGTGCCACTCCGAAGACGGGGGTTCCCGAGTACTGGGGTGGGCCTATCCCGTGGGCGACTCCCGCGGAACTGAGTCGGCTCGGATCGAGCCGGATTCATGCTACGGAGAGGACTCTCACCGAAGCAGGATTCTCATCGAGCGGAGTGAACATCCTCCCCGTAGGCTCCGTGCTCCTCAGCTCCCGTGCCCCGATCGGACTTGTGGCAATCAACACTGTGCCTATGGGTACGAATCAAGGCTTCAAGAGTCTGGTCCCCTCGGATCGGGTTCTCGCGCCATTCCTCTACTGGTGGCTGAAGTCTCACACGGCTCTTTTGCAGAGCAAGGGGCGCGGGGCGACCTTTCTGGAGCTTTCTAAGGCGGAGGTCGAGCGGCTACAGATCCCCCTCCCGCCTCTCCCCGAGCAGCGCCGCATCGCCGCAATCCTCGACGAAGCCGCTGCCCTCCGGTCGACGTGGGGAGAGACACGGGAATCCGCCCGGCGTGCGATCAGTAGCCGCATCAGTGCGCTCCTCTCGAAGTCCACTGACATCAAGCCCCTCGCGCAGTTGCTGGCCGAGCCGATGCGGAATGGAATCTCGCCGTCGCGTGGTGGTCGGTATGAGGGCGAGGTCTTGACGTTGTCTGCGATCACGAGGGGTGCCTTCGACCCGCGCCAGCGCAAGTCTGACCTGTTTGCTGCGCCTCACGCGGCGGACAAGCTCGCGATCGAGGGCCTGCACCTGATCTGCCGTGGTAACGGAAATGCTGAGCTGGTCGGGGCGATGGTCGCTGTCACTGAGCAGCTTGACGGCGTTGCATTCCCCGACACGATGATCGGTTTCAGGCCGTCGTCTGAGATCAACTCGCCGACATTAGTGGCAGCCTGGCGGCACCCGACCGTACGCGATCAGCTCCGCCGGGCGGCTCGAACCACCAACGGAACCTACAAGGTCAATCAGCAGAGTCTGTCCTCGATCATGGTCCCGGTGCCCCGACGCGAGGATCAAGAGCAGATTGCGGCGCTAGATGCAGAACGAACCAAACTCGACTCGCAGCTGGCTCAAGGTCTCGTTAGCCTCGACGAGCTCTTCGCATCCCTCCAGCACCGCGCGTTCCGCGGCGAGCTGTGAGCTGTTCAGTATTCGCGGAGGGTGGCGGTCGATTCCCACTCGTCGAAGTCGTCTGGGGGCTCGACCTTCCAACCACGCGACTTGAGCACCTCGGCGACCTCTGCGGGATAATTGCGGGCGATCGTGCGGACTTGAAACCTGCGGGCCAGTTCGCGGCCGTCTTCGACCGCCGCGCGCCATCCGTCTCGGCTGTCGAACCCGCACTCGCGGATGAGGAACTCGATGAAGTCCTCGAGACCAGGACGGAATCGTCTGCCGCCGTTCGAGAAGTGCAGATCGGCCAACGACATGGGGACGCGCTCGCGCTTACCTCCGCGCCGCGTGCGAGCAAGGATGAACGATAGCGCGCCGCGTTCCGCGTGGAACTGCCAGTGCGATGTCGGGGCGCCCGTTGCTCTGTTCTCGAACTCCAGGCGCGCCACGGGGACATTCTCGAATACAGGCGTGAGCGCTACCCTCGAGCGATCGATCTTGAGGAAGCCGTCGTCGGTGACTTCGGCGAACATATAGAAGGTCCAGAAGGCGAGGGTCTCGCCATTGCAGGTGAGCGGCAGTCTTTCAGCGGTCTCTGGATCCGAGGCGTCGACCGGCGAAATCCGCACGCGCCCTGTGTCGGGGAATTGTTGAACGCGAACCGTCGGCGAGCAGGGCAGGGTCGATCGAATCGTCTGTTCAATCCTCGAGGCGAATTCTTGTGCCTGCCCCAGCACGGCGGTCAGTCGGTGAGTTCGTCTTCGCCGAGCAAGTAGGCGATCGAGTCCAGCTCATCGCGAACGGCCCATCCCTGATCTGTGAGACGACGTTCGCGGGCCATCTCGCGGAAGGCCTCGTACGAACCGAGTCGCAACTGCGCAAGCAGTTCGTTCTGGCGTGCAACCAGTCGATCCTTGGTGAGAGTGATGACGGGAGCCATGGGATTCCTCTCTCCTGTGTCGTCTCCACAGTAAACCACCACCCTCCGACACGGGCGTCACGGCGCTCAGCCTGTGTCCGTAGGGCGGACGCGGCGAGACAGCCCGCATCCGCCCCTCTTCTGCGCTCAGTAGCCGACGGCCGTCAGGGCGTACTCGGCCTGCTCGGGAGTGAACTGCTCGCCGTACTCACTCGTCAGCTGCTCGTACAGGCCCTGCCGTGAGAACGACGTGAAGTCCAGGTATGACTGCGCGGACTCGGCAGCCTCGGCGTTCCAATCCACGAGTCCGTTCTGCTCGAGATGGGCGATGGCGAACTCGGCATCCGCAGCCTCGAATCCCTCACCGTATTCACTCGTGAGCTGCTCGAACAGGCCCGCGCGTGAGAAGGCGGTGAAGTCCAGGTACGACTGCGCAGATCTGATCGCGTTCTGCTGACCGAGCGTCAGCTGCGGCTTCTCCTCCAGGGTCAGGGTGACGGTCGCACCCTCCTCGATCTGAGCGCCCTCGGCGACATCCTGCGCGATCACCGGCATCGACTCGTCGCCGTCGGCAGAAACACGGATGCCGAGAGCCTCGAGAGCCGCGCGAGCCGATGCGCCATCCATGCCGACGACGTTCGGTACGATGATCAGCACTGGCTCGGCCTCGGCCTCGGCGGTGGCGGCCGCCTGCTCGGTCGTGCGCACCGGTGCGGCGGGTGCGGCATCCGAAGTCGACCGGCCGCCTCCCAGCGCGCTGCCGATCCCGCCGATGACGATCAGTCCGACGACGACTGCGGCTGGGATGATGACCGCCTTGCGCGTGTACCACGGCCGCTTCGAGGGAGCGGTGACGGTGGCGTGCGCGGGGACGGCGGCGTCCGTTGCGCCGGGCTGGCGCACGAGGTCGGTGCGCCAGGTGGTTCCATCCCAGTACATTTCGGAGCCGGGCGCGCCCTCGGCGCCCGGATGCGGGTACCAGCCTGCCGGAGTGGACGATGGTGTGGTGTTGCTGGTCTCAGACATGAGATTGCCTTTCGGTACGGGTTAGGCGCGCGCCCCCAGCGCACGTCACCAGCCGTTGGCCAGTGGAACAGGACACACCACCCCTCCGACATTGCGCGCAGCGACACCGGCCGGATCAATGTCGGAACCCCCTCGTAGTGTCGGGGTATGGATGAGGTTGGCATGGGCGAGGCGGGTCAGCGGCCCGAGGGTCCGGATGCTGACGTGTTCCTGTATGAGGGTGATGTGCGGGAG
>Ga0310345_10000775_pt1 | contig 41486 bp, 42 predicted proteins | sample HC15DNA20500_MG_FD_204667 | JGI IMG/M metagenome (GOLD analysis project Ga0310345, IMG submission 204667) | Marine microbial communities from station ALOHA, North Pacific Subtropical Gyre - HC15-DNA-20-500_MG | ecosystem: Environmental > Aquatic > Marine > Oceanic | place: Pacific Ocean: North... | reverse complement strand
ATGCTTTCGCCCGGGCACACGCTCGGCTCGGTCACCTATGTGGTGGGGGACGCGGCCTTCGTCCACGACACCTTCATGCATGTGGACAGCGGCACATCCCGCGCCGATTTCCCGGGTGGCACGACCGAACAGCTCTACGATTCGCTGATGGCGATCCTCGACCTGCCGGACGAGACGCGGCTGTTCGTCGGCCACGACTACCCGCCCGTGGGCGACCGCGAGGACCCGGCGTGGGAGGCGACGGTGGCCGAGCACCGGGCGAAGAACCCGCACCTCGCCGGCAAGACCCGGTCCGAATTCATCGCCCTGCGCGACGAACGCGACGCCACGCTGCCTCTGCCCGACCGGATGCTGCACGCGCTGCAGGTGAACCTGCGGGCCGGGCAATTGCCGCCGCCCGAGGACGACGGGCGAAGCTATTTCAAGATTCCCGCCAACCGGTTCTGAAGGAGGACAGGCGATGCAGAGCGAAGAGATCCAGGGCACGACACTCGAGACATGGACCCCGGAGGAGGTGAAAGCCGCCCTTGACGCGCACGAGATCGTGCTGATCGACGTCCGCACCCCGCAGGAGTTCATGTTCGAACACATCGAGGGCGCGCTGCTGTCGCCGATGGCCTTCTTCGATCCGAAGGCGCTGCCGGGGCAGAACGACAAGCGGATCGTGCTCCACTGCGGATCCGGCGTGCGGTCGGAGAAGATGGCGAAGACGGCGCTCGCGGCCGGGGTCGACCGGATCGCCCATATGGAGGGCGGCTTCGGCGCGTGGAAACAGGCACGCCTGCCCTACATCGGCACCGACATGGCCTCGGGCGCCCCGAAACGAACAGGGGGCTGAGTCGCCCGCCTTCTCTCCCCCGGAGTGAGGGCACCGTTCCGCCGGACAGCAAAAAGCCCGGGCGCGAGCGCCCGGGCCAGTGTCACAGGACTGATCGGAAGGAATATCAGCCCTTGGAGAACTCCGGATAGGCTTCCATGCCCAGTTCGGCCATGTCGAGCCCGGTGATCTCGTCTTCCTCGGAGACCCGGATGCCCATGACGGCCTTCAGGATGAACCAGACGACCAGCGACGCGACGAAGGTGAAGATACCGTAAGCCACGATGCCGACGATCTGCGTCGAGATGCTGGCGTCGCCGTTGTAGAAGACCACGGCGATGGTGCCCCAGATCCCCGCGAAGAGGTGGACCGGGACGGCACCGACGACGTCGTCGATCTTGAACTTGTCGAGCATCGGGACGGCCAGCACCACGATCACACCGCCGACGGCACCGATCCAGAGCGCGCCGAAGAGCGACGGGGCGAGCGGCTCCGCGGTGATCGAGACGAGCCCGGCCAGAGCGCCGTTCAGCACCATGGTGAGGTCCGGCTTCTTGTACATGATCTGCGTCAGGATCAGTGCGGTCACCGCGCCGGCCGCGGCGGCCATGTTGGTGTTGGCGAAGATGCGCGACACGTCTGAGACGTCACCCACGGTGCCCATGGCAAGCTGCGAGCCGCCGTTGAAGCCGAACCAGCCGAGCCACAGGATGAACGTCCCGAGCGTGGCAAGGGCGAGGTTCGAGCCCGGCATCGGGTGGACACGGCCGTCGGTGCCGTATTTGCCGATACGCGGTCCCAGCACGATCGCACCTGCAAGCGCCGCCCAGCCACCGACCGAGTGCACGACGGTCGAGCCCGCGAAGTCGGAGAAGCCCATTTCCGACAGCCAGCCGCCGCCCCACTGCCAGGACCCGGAGATGGGGTACAGGACGCCGGTGAGGACGATGGTGAAGATCAGGAAGGGCCACAGCTTGATCCGCTCGGCCAGTGCGCCGGACACGATCGAGGCGGTGGCGGCGACGAACACCAGCTGGAAGAAGAAGTCTGACCCGATCGAGGCGTAGTCCAGCGCCGCGTCGGCTGCCTCCACACCCACCGGGTCCAGCACGGTCGGCACGAAGAAGCTGCCCACGTAGCCGTTGAAATCGCCCGGGTACATCAGGTTGAAGCCCATGAACCAGTACATGATCGCGGCAATCGAGTAGAGCGCGATATTCTTGGTCATCTGCATCGTGACGTTCTTGGACCGCACCAGGCCGCCTTCCAGCATTGCAAATCCGGCGGCCATGAAGAACACCAGAAAACCCGCCATGCAGAACAGCAGGGTCGTCATGATGTAAGGGCCGATCTCGTCGAACCCGGGTGCGGGCGCCTCGGCGGCGGCCTCGGCGGTTTCCTGCGCCAGACCCAGGCTGGGCGCCGCGATCAGCGTGGCGGCAAGCCCCAGTTTGATCCAGTTGTTCATTTGCATCTCTCGGTTTCCCCTGTCCGTACGATCACAGTGCGTCTTCGTTCGTCTCGCCGGTCCGGACGCGGACCGCCTGCGAGATATCGAGGACGAAAATCTTGCCGTCGCCGATCTTGCCGGTCTTGGCAGTGTTGGTGATGGTCTCGACCACCTGGTCGGCCATGGCGGCGCTGACCGCGATCTCGAGCTTGATCTTGGGCACGAAGTTCACGGCGTATTCGGCCCCGCGATAGATCTCCGTGTGCCCGGATTGAGAGCCGAAGCCCTTGATTTCAGTCACCATCATGCCGCGCACGCCGATCTCGGTCAGCGCTTCGCGGACCTCCTCGAGCTTGAACGGTTTGATCGTTGCAATGATGAGTTTCACTGTGATCCCCTTCCTGGTCGCGGGCGCACCCCGCCGTTCGCAGTGGCAGATAAGCCGCCGCACCGGCGCTCGCGGAAGGTTCGAGGGATGAATCGGCAGGCAATTCCCGAATATATGCACAATAATTAATCTCTCTGGATATAATGCACAAAAATTAGTCACATGAAAAACCCGTGACGTGGGCCTTGCCTCTCTACAAGGTCCGCCCGCGCCTGTAGTATAGCGGCCAACGATATAAGGCTCCGGGCAGGCAGCATGACGGGAACGAACAAGCGCAAGCCGCTGGTGGCAGACCGGCGGTATTCGTCGAAATCTGACAAACCCGCGGGCCAGAGCCGCCGTGCGGCACCGGGCGGCAATGGCGGCGGCGGACGCCGGCCGGGGCGCAAGCCGCAGCCCCGGCGCAGGCCGCAGAAGAAGCGCAATCCGCTGGTCGCGGCCGTCCTGGGTCTCTTCTACTGGCTCTGGCGCATCGTATGGGGCGTCTTCTGGCGCCTTGGCGTGGTCACCGCCGTCATCATCCTTGGCGTGGCCGGTTACATCTCGCTGACCCTGCCCCCGGTCGACGAGCTTTTCGACGGACGCGCCCGCGGGTCGGTCACCATGCTCGACGGCTCCGGCGAGGTTTTCGCCTGGCGCGGCGACCAGTTCGGCGGCGTGGTGACGGCGGAAAGCGTGTCGCCCGACCTCAAGCACGCGATCATCGCCACAGAGGACAAGCGCTTCTACCGCCATTTCGGCGTCTCCCCGCGCGGCATCGCCAGCGCCATCCGGATCAACCTGCGCGAAGGGCGCGGACCTCTGCAGGGCCACGGCGGCTCAACCATCACGCAGCAGACGGCCAAGCTGCTTTGCCTCGGCGTGCCCTACGATCCCACCGTCTGGGAGAACGAGCGCGAGTACGAGGCCGACTGCCGCCGCACCACGCTCTGGCGCAAGGCGAAGGAGGCTGTCTTCTCCGTCGCGATGGAGATGAAATACACCAAGGACGAGATCCTCACGATTTACATGAACCGCGCCTATCTGGGCGAGGGCACGCGCGGGTTCGAGGCGGCCAGCCAGCTATACTTCGGCAAGTCCGCGGCCGAGGTGAACCCGGCCGAGGGCGCGATGCTGGCCGGGCTTCTGGTCGCGCCGACGCGCTATGCGCCGACCAACAACCTCGAACGGTCGCGCAACCGGGCGGAAACGATCATCGCGCTGATGGAGGAGCAGGGCTACCTCACCGCCGCCGAAGCCGAGCGCGCCCGGGAAAACCCGGCGGGGCTGAGCCAGGCGGCGCAGGACCAGGCGGGCGGCTACTTTGCCGACTGGGTCATGGCATCGGGGCCGGAGTTCCTGACACGCAAGACCACCGAGGACGTCATCATCCGCACCACGCTGGACCAGCGGATCCAGAAGGCCGCCGAGGACGCGATGAAGACGGTTTTCGAGGAGAAGCTGAAAGACGGCTCCAAGGTGCAGGCGGCCATCGTGGTGATGAGCGCGGACGGCGCCGTGCGCGGCATGGTCGGCGGGCGCAAGACCAAGGTCTCGGGCGCCTTCAACCGGGCGACACAGGCGCTGCGGCAGACCGGGTCGAGCTTCAAGCCCTTCGTCTATGCCGCGGCGCTGGACCTCGGGCATTCGCCGCTGGCGACGGTCGAGGACACGCCGCTGACGATCAACATCCCCGGCTCGGGCCCGTGGTCGCCGGACAATTACGACCACAAGTTCCGCGGCACGGTCACGCTGGCCGATGCGCTGAAGGATTCGCTCAACATCCCCGCCGTCCGAGTGGCCGAGGCCGTGGGTCTGGACAACGTGCGCCGGATCGCCAGCGACTTCGGGATCGAAAGCGATCTGGCCCAGGGCCCCGCGCTGGCGCTCGGCGTCTCGGAAAGCACGCTGATCGAGATGGTGGGTGCCTATGCCGGGATTCTCAACGGCGGCTCGTCGGTGACGCCCTACGGGCTGACCTCGCTGACCCTGCAGGGCGAGCAGGAGCCGCTGATGGAGAACGAGACGGGCATCGGCGAGCGGGTGATCCGCGAGCCCGCAGCGCGGGAGCTGACGTGGATGATGCGCCGGGTCGTGACCGAGGGCACCGGGCGCCGCGCGGCGATTGACGGGCTGGAGGTCGCGGGCAAGACCGGGACGACACAGGCCGCGCGCGACGCTTGGTTTGTGGGGTTCTCGGCCGATTACGTCGCCGGCGTCTGGATGGGCTACGACGACAACACGCCGCTGACCGGCGTCACCGGCGCGGGCCTGCCGGCCGAGATCTGGCGAGAAACGATGGTGCGGGTCCACGAAGGGCTAGAGCCGCGCCCCCTGCCGACACTGGCGCCGCAGGCCCCGGCCCCGCAGCCGCAGCCCCAGCAGCCGGGCGGTCAGCCGCGGCAGGCGGCACCGCGGGACGACAACCCTGTCGAGCGCTTGCTGAAGGACATCCTCGGGCTGAACTGACCGGAGCGGGAGCCGGGCTGAAAGTCCGGCCTGCATCGCCTGCCGTGGGCCGGGCTTTCAGCCCGCCCCCCCGTCACCCACCGTGCGTCACCCCGCGCGCTGCAGCGCCGCCGTGAGCCGTCCGATGTCGCCGCCGTTCTGGTCCAGCATCGCACCGATCTCGGTCCGCTCCGACAGGCGCATCGACACGCCCTCGATGAACATGTCGAAGAACAGCGGGCGGCCGGATCGGTCGGAGACGAGGAAGCGCACCTCGAACGGTGCCTCGTTGCGCAGGATCGCGGTGCCGATCACCTCGTGCCACGTCTTCACCTGCCGCACGCCGGTCAGTTCGATTCGGCCGCCGATGAATTCGCGGAAGCGCTTGCCGTATTTGCGGCCGATGTAGCCCCGGAACGCCTGGGTGTAAGCCGCGATCTGCGCCTCGCTGAACCGCCGCACGTCCGCGCCGAGGCAGGACCGCGCGATGATCGGCACATCGGCGTAGCGGTCGAAGATCCGTGTGAAATCCTGGATCATCGCCGCTTCCGACCGGCCCGAGGCGATCACCGCGTTGATGTCGGCGACCAGCTTCTCGACCAGCGCGCGCGCGGCCGCGTCCGTCAGCGCCCATGCCCCGCGCGGCAGGACGGCCGCGAGGGCGAGCGCCCCGAGCCCCAGCCCGAAGCCGCGGCGGGTGATCTCATTCGACATAAGGGTCCTCGTAGGGGTCTGCATAGGCATCGCTGCCTCCATAGGGATCGTCATAGGCATCGGCCCCCGCCGCGCCGCCGCCCAGCTGGTACCGGCGGCTCTGCAGGTAGGTGCTGCGGGTCTGTGCGTAGCTGTCCGCGCTGTCGTAAAGCACGCTGTCCACCGTCCGCGCGAACCGCCCGCGCTTGCCGACCCGGTCGAAGACGCCCGCGGCGGTGGCCGCATAGCGTTCGGGCGAGGGGATCAGATAGCCCAGCGGGTTCAGGAACGTGTCCGCCACCTTGCCGGCAAGGTCACGCTCGGTGCTGGGCCCGACAACGGGAAGCGACAGGTAGGCGCCCTCCGGCACCCGCCAGAAATGCAGCGTCTCGCCGAAATCGCTTTCCCGCGCCGGCACGCCGAAGATCCCGGCCACGTCGATCAGCCCGCCGATGCCGACGGTGGTGTTAACCGCGAAGCGGTAGGTGTTCACGATCGCGTCCTCCGCCTGCATCTGCAGGATGTCGTTCACCACGTAGCGGGGGGTGGAGAAGTTCTGCGCGAAGTTCCCGATGCTCTCCTGCAGGCCCACCGGGACGGTTTCTGCGTAACTTACGGACACCGGCCGCAGGACGGCGCGGTCGGTCGCCTTGCTGCGCTCGTGAATCCGGCGGTTCACGGATTCGTAAGGGTCGTTGATGCTGCCCGGGGCGGGGTCGACGGCGCCCGTGCACGCCGTCAGGAATACCGGAATTGCGCAGACGGCGAGCCGTGCGGTCATATGGGTGCGAAAGCCACGGATGGAATTTGCTTGCGACAATTAATTGGACCTTTCCGGTTCGTCCTATAATGCTGGCGCCGACGACTATGGTGCAATTCTGCCGACGCAGGCATGTGCCAAGACGCCGCTCACTCACCCGGCGTGCCGACAATGACATAGTGCTAAGGTTGTCGCGAGGCGCGACAAATCAAGAAATTGAGAGACCGGACGCGATGGCGACACCAAACAGCAACATAGACGCAGGCCTGCAGGAGCTGCGCGCCGTCAGACGCGAAAGCCGCCACCTGTTCTGGGCCGCCGCCATTTTCAGCATGTTCGCGAACCTTCTGATGCTGACAGGGCCGCTCTACATGCTGCAGGTCTACGACCGGGTCCTCAGCTCGCGCTCCGTGGCAACTCTGATTGCGTTGAGCACCATCGTCGCGTTCCTGTTCCTTGTGATGGGGATACTCGACTACACCCGCGCCCGGATCCTTGCGCGCGTCGGGGCGAATTTCCAGTCCCGGCTGGACCGGCGGGTGTTCGATGCGGTGGTCCGCCGTTCGGCCGTCCGGCCGGACGAGCTTGCCGCCACCGGCCTGCGGGATCTGGAATCGATCCAGCGGCTTCTGGGATCCAACGCGCTGGTCGCTCTGTTCGATCTGCCGTGGACGCCGATCTTCCTCGCCGGTGTGTCGCTTTTCCATCCCTGGCTCGGGATCCTCGCTCTGTCCGGCGGGGCGGTGCTGGTCGTTCTGACAATGTTGAACCAGATGATCTCGCGCAATCCGCAACTGGAAGCGTCGCGGAATGCCGTCTGGTCCGAAATGATGTCGGACCAGTTGCGCACGGAGTCGGAGATGCTGCAGGCCATGGGCATGCGCGAAGCCGCATTCCGCCGGTGGCAGACCGCGCGAGAGACGACATTGACCTCGCAGTTGCGCTCGAACGACCTCACCGGAACCTTTTCGTCCGTGACCAAGACGTTCCGGCTGTTCCTGCAATCGGCGATGCTGGGCTTGGGCGCCTATCTGGTCCTGCAGGGAGAGCTTTCGGCAGGCGCGATGATCGCCGGCTCCATCCTGCTGGGCCGGGCGCTCGCCCCCATCGAACTGGCCATCGGCCAGTGGCCGCTGGTCCAGCGCGCCTCGAGCGGCTGGCGCAATCTGGGACGGCTGCTGACCGAGGTGCCGCCGGAAAGCGCCCGGACCGCCCTGCCCCGCCCGCAGGCACGGCTGGACGTGATCCAGGCCACGGTGATCCCGCCGGGCGAATCCGCGGCGGCGCTGCGTCTGATCTCCTTCTCGGTTCAACCGGGGCAGGCGGTCGGGGTGATCGGCCCCTCCGGCGCGGGCAAGTCGACGCTGGCGCGCACCCTGACCGGCGCGTGGCGCGTGGCCGGCGGCAAGGTGCGGCTCGACGGTGCCGCGCTCGACCAGTACGACCCCACGGAACTGGGGCGCTACATCGGCTACCTGCCGCAGCGCGTGCAGCTCTTCGACGGCACGATCGCCGAGAACATCGCCCGCCTGCGCCCGGACCGCGATGACGCGAAGGTGATCGAAGCGGCGAAGCTCGCCGATGCGCACGAGATGGTTCTCAAGCTGCCGGACGGCTATGATACGCGCGTCACCGCGGCCGGCGGCCGGCTGTCGGGCGGGCAGATCCAGCGGATCGGGCTGGCGCGCGCGATGTACGACGACCCGGTGATCCTCGTCCTGGACGAGGCGAACTCGAACCTCGACAACGAGGGCAGCCAGGCCCTGAACCGGGCGATCCGGACGCTCAAGTCCCGCGGATGTTCGGTTCTCGTCATGGCGCACCGGCCCTCGGCGATTCAGGAATGCGACATGCTTCTGATGCTCGACAACGGCACCCGCGTCGCCTTCGGCCCGAAGGACGAGGTGCTGCGCAAGGTGGTGGCGAACCATCAGCAGATCCAGCACACGGGGAACCCCGGAGGTCTTAGATGAGCGCCATGAGCGAGGGCAAGGCGAAATTCTCGGCCGCTTCGCCGCTGATGATCGGCTTTCTTGCGCTTTTCGCGCTGGTCGGCGGCTTCGGCACCTGGGCCGCGACCAGCGAGCTTTCCGGCGCGGTGATCGCCCCCGGCCGGATCGAGGTTGAACGCAATCGGCAGGTCATCCAGCACCCGGACGGCGGCGTGGTCGAAGAAATCGCGGTGGCCGAGGGCGATTTCGTCGAGGAGGGCGAGGTCCTGCTGTCGCTGGAAGCCGAGGAACTGACCTCGCAGCTGTCGATCGTCGAGGGCCAGCTGTTCGAGATTATGGCCCGCCGCGGCCGCTTCGAGGCGGAGCGTGACGAACGGGATGAACTGATCTTCGACGACCTGCTGCTGGCCGCGGCCGAAACAAACCCTGACGCTGCGTCCCTTATGGAGGGCCAGCGCAACCTGTTTCAGGCGCGCAACGTCTCGATGGAGCGCGAGATCGAGCAGCTCGGCAAGCGGCGCAACCAGATCGAAAGCCAGATCGGCGGCTACGACGCGCAGCGCGCCGCGCTCGAGGTCCAGCTCGAACTGATCGAACAGGAACTGGAATCGCAGCAGACGCTGCTGGACCGCGGTCTCGCTCAGGCGGCGCGCGTGCTCGGGCTGCAGCGCGAAAAGGCCCGGCTGGACGGGACGATGGGCGAACTCGCCGCCGGCAAGGCGCAGGCCGAGGGGCGGATCACCGAGATCGAGCTGGAGATCCTCAAGATCGGCTCCACCCGGCGGGAAGAGGCGATCACCCGCCTGCGCGACCTGCAATACAGGGAACTGGAGCTGGCCGAACAGCGCCGCGCCCTGCTGTCTCAGATCGAGCGGCTGGTGATCCGCGCCCCGGTGTCCGGCATCGTCTACGGTCTGCAGGTCTTTGCGCCCAAATCGGTGCTGCGGCCGGCGGACCCGGTGCTCTACCTGATTCCGCAGGACCGGCCGCTTGTCATCATGGCGACGGTTGACACCACCGCGATCGACCAGGTGCACCGCGATCAGCACGTGGTGATCCGCTTCTCGGCCTTCGACCAGCGCAGCACGCCCGAATTCTACGGCACGATCAAGCAGGTCTCGGCCGATGCCTTCACCGAAGAGGCCAGCCGCGCCAGCTACTACCGGGTGGAAATCGCGCTGAACGACGGCGAACTGGACAAGCTGGGCGAAAACCAGCAGCTCCTGCCCGGCATGCCGGTGGAGGCCTATATCGCGACCTCGGACCAGACGCCGCTCGACTACCTGCTGAAGCCGCTGACCGACTACTTCGCCCGCGCCTTCCGCGAGACCTGAGGCGGTTTTCCGGTTGCATTCCGCCCCGCGGCGCTTAGCGTCCGGGACGGATCAAATACCGGAGACCGTCATGTCGAACCCCATCGAATCCCGCCTCGCCGAAATGGGCATCACCCTGCCCCAAGCGACCGCGCCCGCGGCGAACTACATCCCCTTCGTGCGGGTTGGCGAGACGGTCTTCGTCTCGGGCCAGATCTCGATGAAGGACGGCGAGATGATCAAGGGCAAGGTCGGCGCGGACCTGACGGTGGACGAAGGCGCAGCCGCCGCCCGGACCTGCGCGATCTCGCTGCTGGCCCAGGCCAAGGCGGCCTGCGGCGGCGATTTCTCCAAACTGAAGCGGGTGGTGAAGCTGACCGGCTTCGTCAATTCCACGCCCGAGTTCGGCGATCAGCCCAAGGTCATCAACGGCGCCTCCGACTTCCTTGTCGAGGTGCTGGGCGAGGCGGGGCAGCATTCCCGCTCCGCCGTCTCCGCCGGGGCCCTTCCCTTCGGCGTCGCGGTCGAGATCGAGGGCATCTTCCAGATCGAGGAATGACCGCGACCCCGCCGCTGCCCGACGCCTTCCTGCGCGCCCCGATCGCGCACCGCGCGCTGCACGACGTGGCGCGCGGGCGGCCCGAGAATTCACGCGAGGCGATCGAGGCCGCCGTCGCGGCAGGCTACGGGATCGAGATCGACCTGCAGCTTTCCGCCGACCGGCGGGCGATGGTGTTCCACGATTACGACCTCGACCGGCTGACCGGCGAGACCGGGCCGCTCAGGGCCCGGGACGCGGCGGCGCTCGGGGCGATCACGCTCAAGGGCGGCGCGTCCGGCATCCCGACTTTCGCAGAGGTGCTTGAGCTGGTCGCGGGCAAGGTGCCCCTGCTGGTGGAAATCAAGGACCAGGACGGCACGCTGGGCCCCGCCGTCGGCATTCTCGAGGAAGCGGCCGCGCGGGATGCCGCGGGCTACGACGGGCCGCTCGCCTTCATGTCGTTCAATCCGAATTCGGTGCGCGTCCTTTCTGGCTTCGCCCCAGAAATCCCCCGCGGCCTAGTCACCTCCTCCTATCGCGCCGAGGATTGGGGCCCGATTCCCGCCGCCCGCCGCGACCGGCTGCGCGGGATTCCCGACATCGCGGCCAGCCGCGCCGCCTTCATCAGCCACGAGGCGCGCGACCTGGACCGCCCCCGGGTCGCCGAGCTGCGGGCCAAGGGCCTGCCGATCCTCTGCTGGACCATCCGGTCTCCCGAACAGGAGGCGCAGGCGCGGCAGGTCGCTCATAACGTCACGTTCGAGGGCTATGCCGCCGCCCATCCGGGTTGATCAAGCTTGAACGCCGACCGCGCAGTGCCAGATTGAAGCCGATGTCGATGGATATGGATGAGCTGTTCGAAGTCCACGTCCTGCCGGACCTGTCCGAGGTAACGGCGGAGGAATGGGACGCCTGCGCCTGCCCCGAGGTGTCCGACGGCGGCCGCCCTGTGGATCCGTTCACCACGCACCGTTTCCTGAAGGCGCTGGAGGACAGCGGCTCGGTCGGGCGCGGCACGGGGTGGGAGCCGCGGCACCTTGCCGTACGCAAGAACGACGAACTGATCGCGGTCGCGCCGCTTTACGCCAAGTCGAACAGCCAGGGCGAATATATCTTCGATTTCTCATGGGCCCACGCCTACGAGAACGCCGGCGGGCGCTATTACCCCAAGCTGCAGATCGCCGTGCCCTTCACCCCCGCCACCGGGCGCCGCTTCCTGACCAGGCCCGGGCACGAGGCCGCGGGCCTGTCGGCCCTGACGCAGGCGGCGGTGAAGCTGGCGGCGGACAATGAACTGTCGTCCGTCCACGTCACTTTCTGCACCGAGGCCGAGGCCATTGCCGGCGAACAGATCGGCCTGATGCGCCGCACCACCCAGCAGTACCACTGGGAAAATCGCGGCTATCCCGATTTCGACGCCTTTCTCGCCGACCTGTCGTCGCGCAAGCGCAAGACGATCCGCAAGGAGCGCCAGCGCGCCAACGCCTTCGGCGGAGAGATTAGCAGCCTGACCGGCGACGAGATCGAGCCGCACCACTGGGACGCCTTCTGGCGCTTCTACCAGGACACAGGTAGCCGGAAATGGGGCACGCCCTACCTGACCCGCGCCTTCTTCGATATCGCCCACGAGGTGCTGCGCGATGACATCCTGCTCATCATGTGCCACCGCGAGGGGCGTGACGTGGCGGGCGCGCTGAACATGATCGGACGCGAGGTGCTGTTCGGCCGCTACTGGGGCTGCATCGAACACCACGACTGCCTGCACTTCGAAGCATGCTATTATCGCGCCATCGACTACGCCATCGCGCACGGCCTCGACCGGGTCGAGGCAGGGGCGCAGGGCGAACACAAGCTGGCCCGTGGCTACTTGCCCTCGGAATGTCATTCGCTGCACTGGATCGGCGATCGGGGCTTCGCCCGCGCGGTCGAGCAATTTCTGGACCAGGAACGCCGCGCAGTGGAAGAGGACATCGAGGTGCTCACCGCCTACGGCCCGTTCCGAAAGGAACACAGGGAGGAACAGGATTGACCGAAAAGCTGTCGGACACCGCCCGCAAATCGCTGATCGAACCGCTCGTCGCCAACGGCTGGAGCCTGTCGGGCAACGGCGAGGCGATCGAAAAGACCTTCGAGTTCACGGACTTCATCCACGCCTTCGCCTTCATGACGCGGGTTGCCCTCTGGGCCGAGAAGTGGGACCACCACCCGGACTGGTCGAACAGCTACAACCGCGTCAGGGTGTCGCTCAGCACCCATGACGTCGGCGGCCTCTCCGCTCTGGATGCCAAGCTGGCCCGGAAGATGGACCAACTGAAGGAAGATTGATGGAAGACCTTCTGAACACCGAGATCTGGAACGGCCGCACCGCCGGCGATCTGCTGACGCTGGAGTTCCTGCTCGGCATCGCCGGCAGCGTCGTCTCGGCGCTGCTGATCCTGATCATCGGCCTGCTGCTGGCGGGCTGGGCGAACCGCCGGATCACGGGCCTGTCCCGCCGCTACGCCCGGCTGGACGACACGCTGTTCAACTTCCTCGGGTCGATCGTGAAATACGCGATCGTCGGCTTCACCGCGCTCTTCATCCTCAACACCTTCGGCGTGCGCACCACCAGCGTCGTCGCCGTCATCGGTGCCGCCGGCCTCGCCATCGGCCTGGCACTGCAGGGGACGCTGTCGAACATCGCGGCGGGAGTGATGATCATCTTCTTCCGCCCGATCAAGCACGGAGATTTCGTCGTGGTGAACGGCCAGATGGGGACGGTGAAGGACATCACGCTGAACTTCACCGAACTCGCGGACCTGTCCAACGTGCAGATCATCATCCCCAATTCCGAGGTCTGGGGCAATACGATCACCAATTACTCGGTCTATCCCACCCGGCGCGCGGAATGGACCTTCGGCGTCACCTACGACAGCGATCTGAAACTGGCCGAGACCATCATCCTTGACACCATTATGGCCGACGAACGCTCGCATACAGAGCCCGAGCCGTTCATCCAGGTCACCAACCTCGGCGATTTCTCTGTCGATTTCCTCGTCCGGGTCTGGTGCGACAGCGCGGTCTACTTCGCCTACAAGGCCGACATGACCCGCCAGGTGAAGGAAGCGCTGGATGCGGGCGGGGTCGGAATCCCCTTCCCCACCCAGACGCTCCAGATCGAACGCGAAAAGCCGGGCAGCCAGTCCATGCCCGCCGCCGGCTAACAGCACGGGCCCCGGACCGCGGATTGCGCTGCCCGGGGGCCGATCCTCACATCGTGTCGAGCAGCGTCTCCGCCGCCGAGATCGAGCATTCGCCGGGGCTCCCTTCGACGTTCAGCTCGGTCACGACGCCGTCCTCGACCAGCATCGTGTAGCGCTTGGACCGGTCGACGAAACCGACCGGCGGGGCCGAGAATTCCATCCCGATCGCCTTGGTGAACTCGGCCATCCCGTCGGCGATCATGGTGATCCCGCCCGCGCTGGCGCCGATTTCCTTGTCCCAGGCCTTCATCGCGAAGTAGTCGTTAACCGACACGCAGATCACCTCGTCCACGCCCTTCTCGGCCAGCTTCTCGCGGTTCTTCACGAAGCTCGGCACGTGCGCGGTGGTGCAGGTGCCGCTGAACGCTGCGGGCAGGCCGAAGATCACGACCTTCCGGCCCTTCACCTTGTCGGCCATGCTCACCTGCGCCGGGCTGTCGCCTGCGGTCTCGATCACGGTCGCGTCGGGCAGCCGGTCTCCCTTGGAAATGGTCATCGCGCGTCCTCTCCTGTCCTGAGCTGGTTGTTGTGGATACCACCGGCCACGTTATAGGGTCTGCCGGGCGGACCACCAGCGCAAACAGGAAGGCGGGCAGCATGGCACATACCATCGTCATCGGGGCCGGTCAGGCAGGCGCGTCTCTCGTCGCGCGGCTGCGGGCCAAGGGCGAGGACGGACCGATCACCCTGATCGGCGAGGAACCGGTGCCCCCCTACCAGCGCCCGCCGCTCTCCAAGGCCTACCTGATGGGCGAGATGGAAATGCCGCGCCTCTTTCTCCGCCCCGAGGCGTTTTACGCCGACCATGACATCGCCCTCCGCACCGGCGTGCAGGCGACGGCGATCGACCCCGCCGCGCGCAGCGTCAGCCTGTCGGACGGCGAGGTGCTCTCCTACGACCGCCTCGCCCTCACCACCGGATCGCGCCCGCGCCGCCTGCCCGAGGCCATCGGCGGAGATCTGCCCGGTGTCCTGACCATGCGCAGCCTCGCCGACGCGGACGAGATGCGGCCCTACCTCGCCCCCGGCAACCGCCTGCTGGTCATCGGCGGCGGCTACATCGGGCTGGAGGCGGCCGCCGTCGCCGCCAAGTCCGGCCTGAAGGTCACCCTGCTCGAGGCCGCCGCCCGCATCCTCGGCCGGGTCGCCGCGCCGGAAACCGCCGACTGGTTCCGCGATCTGCACCGCCGCCACGGCGTCGACATTCTCGAGGACACGGCGCTGAAGACCCTTCTGGGCGAAACCCACGTCACCGGCGCCCTGCTCACCGACGGGCGCGAGATCCCCTGCGACCTCGCCCTCTGCGGCATCGGGATCGCCCCCAACACGGATCTGGCCGAAACAGCCGGGCTGACCATCGACAACGGCATCGCCACCGACGCCCGGGGCCGCACCTCCGACCGGGCGATCTGGGCCGCGGGCGACTGCGCCTCCCTGCCCTACCGCGGCCGGCGCATCCGCCTCGAATCCGTGCAGAACGCCATCGACCAGGCCGAAGCGGTCGCGGACAACATGCTGGGCGCGGATCAGGATTACATCCCCAGGCCCTGGTTCTGGTCCGACCAGTACGACGTCAAGCTCCAGATCGCCGGGCTCAACACCGGCTACGACCGCGTGGTGACCCGCCCCGGAGAGGGGGCTGCGGTCTCCTTCTGGTATTACTGCGGCGACACCCTGCTGGCGGTCGACGCGATGAACGACCCGCGCGCCTACATGACCGGCAAGCGCCTGATCGAGTCCGGCCGCAGCCCGGATCCGGCGCAGGTCGCCGACCCCGACACCGCGTTGAAGGCGCTGCTGGCGGCGTGAGGATCATCGCCGGAGAGTGGCGCGGCCGCCCCCTCGCCGCCCTCGGCAAGGGCGACATGGGCGCGCAACTGCGCCCCACGACCGACCGGGTCCGCGAAAGCCTCTTCTCCGCCTTGGCCGGCGGGCGCTACGGCGAGCCGCTGGCGGAGGCACGGGTGCTGGATCTCTTCGCCGGGACCGGCGCGCTCGGGCTCGAGGCACTCTCGCGCGGCGCGGCCTTCGCCACCTTCGTCGACGACGGACGGGTGGCGACCCGGCTGATCAAGCAGAACGTCTCCGCCCTCGGCGCCGGGCCGCGCGCCCGCCTGATGCACCGCGACGCCCGCCGCCTGCCGGAGAACACCGATCCGCCTGCGACGCTGATCTTCCTCGACCCGCCCTACGGCCGCGACCTCGGCGGCTCGGTTCTCACCGCCTGCGCGGCGGGTGGCTGGATCGCGCCCGAGGCGCTGATCGTCTGGGAAGAGAGCACCGAACAGTTCCCCCCCGCGGGCTTCACGCTGATCGACAGCCGCCGCTACGGCGACACCCACGTGACCTTCCTGACGGCGGAGTGACCGGAGGCCTGCGCCCCATCTTCATCTGGCCGGATAAACTCCCGCCGGAGGCATCCCGCCGGCGCCACCAGCGCGCACTTCGTCAAGGGCGTCCCCCCGCCACATGCAAAAACGCCGCGCCCGGACGGGCGCGGCAGGCATCGTGTGCGCGCCGCAGGCGCGCTCCGCAAGGCCCGGCTCAGACGAAAGCCTGCAGCCCGGTCTGCGCGCGGCCCAGGATCAGGGCGTGCACATCATGCGTCCCCTCGTAGGTGTTCACCGTCTCGAGGTTCGCGGCATGGCGCATCACCTTATAACCGATCTGGATCCCGTTGCCGCCGTGCATGTCCCGGGCGATCCGGGCGATGTCCAGTGCCTTGCCGCAGTTGTTGCGCTTGATCAGCGACACCATCTCGGGGCTGGCCTTGGCCGCGTCGAACAGCCGCCCGACCCGCAGCGCAGCCTGCAGGCCCAGCGTGATCTCGGTCTGCATGTCCGCCAGCTTCTTCTGGTAAAGCTGCGTCCCCGCCAGCGGCTTTCCGAACTGCTGCCGGTCGAGCCCGTAGGACCGCGCTTGCAGCCAGCAATCCTCGGCCGCGCCCATCACGCCCCAGCCGATGCCGTACCGCGCGCGGTTGAGGCAGCCGAACGGCCCCTTCAGCCCGGACACATGCGGCAGCAGCGCCTCCTCGCCGACTTCGACATTGTCCAGCACGATCTCGCCGGTGATCGAGGCGCGAAGGGAAAGCTTGCCCTCGACCTTCGGCGCCGAAAGCCCCTTCATGCCCTTTTCCAGCACGAAGCCCCGGATCGCGCCGTCATGCGCGTCGGACTTCGCCCAGACCACGAAGACATCCGCGATCGGAGCGTTCGAAATCCACATCTTCGCGCCGTTCAGCACGTAGCCGCCGTCGGTCTTCTTCGCGCGGGTCTTCATGCCCGCCGGGTCCGACCCCGCGTCGGGTTCGGTCAACCCGAAGCAGCCGATCCATTCGCCGCTCGCCAGTTTCGGCAAATACTTCTTCCGCTGTTCTTCCGAGCCGTAGGCGTAGATCGGGTACATGACCAGCGAAGACTGGACCGAACACATCGAGCGGAAGCCGGAATCCACCCGCTCCACCTCGCGCGCGACCAGCCCGTAGGAGACGTAGTTGGCGCCGATCCCGCCGTATTCCTCGGGCACCGTCACGCCGAGGATGCCCTGTTCGCCCATTTCGGCGAAGATGGACGGGTCGACGCCCTCTTCCATGTACATCTTCTCGACCCGGGGCATCAGCTTTTCCTGGCAGAAGCTGTGCGCGGAATCGCGGATCATCCGTTCGTCCTCGTCCAGTTGGTCGTCCAGAAGGAACGGGTCCTCCCAGTTGAACGACGCCATGTTCGGGCGGTCCTTGTCCTTGATGAGCGGGCGATCCTGAACGTTCATGGGGTGTCCTCCTCTGCGGGCCGCGGCGGCCCCTGCATGTCCTGCATTCCATCATAGGGCGTTGCAGCCCGGGTTGCTAACGAGGAATCCGCGATACATGATGCAAAAACCGCATCAACCAGGCCGCCATGCCCGACGTCTTCATACCCACGGTCCGCGAACTTGAAGCTTTCTGCGAATTGGCGCGGTCGGGCACCACGCACCTTGCCGCGCGACGGCTGCATCTGAGCCAGACCGCCGTCAGCCGCTCCATCAAATCGCTGGAGGACCGGCTGGGCGTCGCGCTCTTCCTGCGCCAGCGGCAGCGGATGGCGCTGTCGGACGCGGGCCGCGCCTTTCTGCCCAAGGCGCAGGGGCTGCTGGCGGATCTGAACGCGGCCGCCGTCGGGGTGATGGCCTTCGGCGGCCAGTCCACCGTGCTGCGCATGGCCGTGCTGCCCAGTTTCGGCCGCTCTTGGCTGATCCCGCGGCTGGCGGGCTTCCTCGCCGCCGCGCCCGGCACCACGGTGGATGTCGCCGCCCGGCTCGACCCGGTGGATTTCGCGACCGAGCCCTTCGACCTCGCCATCCAGCGCAGCCAGCACCGCGGCGGCGCGGCGGCGCATCACCTGCATCTGCTGGACGAATCCCTGGTCGCCGTCTGCTCTCCCGCCCTCACCGGCGGACGCACCCTCTCCGAACCCGATCTGCTGGCCCTGCCGCTGTTGCAGCAGACCACACGGCCGACGCTCTGGCTGGACTGGTTCCGGCACGCCAGCCTCGACAGCCGGCGCATCCTGCGCGGCGCGCGGTTCGATCATTTCGACATGGTGATCGACGCCGCCATCGCCGGGCTGGGCGTCGGCCTGGTGCCCGAGATCCTCGCCCGCGAACCGCTGCGGCAGGGCCGCCTGATCCGCGCGTCGGCGCGCGAGATGGACAGCGGGCAGGCGTACACGCTGATCTATCCGGACCGGGCCGAGATGATGCCCCCCTTCACCCGCTTCCGCGCCTGGATCCGGGCGGAGCTGGAGGGAATCTGGGCCTGAGCCGCCGCCGCCCGAGCCGGCCGCATCACAAGTCGGTGAGACACGCGACTTTCCGGTCACACTCCGTCAACCGAGCGGATGAATCCGGCGCGAGTCCGCTGTCGTCATGGCGTAGACTGACCGACACATTTGCGAACCGAATCCATTGGAGCTGCCATCCATGACCACCCGTCGCACCTTTCTCGCGCAGGCCGCTGCCGGAGCCGCCGCACTGTCACTGCCCCTGCCGGCCCTCGCGCAACAGGCCACTCCCACGGTGCTGGCCAAGCAGGAGGTGAACGTTACCTCCCGCTACCAGCCCGGCGAGATCGTGATCGTTCCCGGCGCCTATTTCCTCTACTACGTCACCGCCCCCGGCCGCGCCCTGCGCTACGGCATCGCGGTGGCCAAGCCCGGCTGGGGCTGGAAGGGCACCGCGACCATCAAGCGCAAGGTGGAGTGGCCGACCTGGCGCCCGACCGACGAGATGATCGACGGCAATCCCGCGACCTACGGCAAGTACAAGGGCAACGAGGAGCGGATGCCCGGCGGCCCCGGCAACCCGCTGGGCGCGCGGGCGATGTACCTCTTCCAGGGGAACAAGGACACCTACATCCGGATCCACGGCACGACCGAGCCGCGCAGCATCGGGCGGCAGGCATCCTCCGGCTGCTTCCGGATGCTGAACGAGAATGTCATCGACCTGTACAACCGCGTGCCGATCGGCACCAAGGTCACGGTGCTCTGAACGCCGCGCGCGGCCGCCGTCAGGCGTTCGCGGTCTGCGCCCGGACCCAGTCGACGATCTGCGCGGAGGCCCGTGCGCCCGACACCCGCGCGATCTCGCGCCCGCCGCGGTAGATCACCATCGTCGGGATGCCCCGGATGCCCTGCTTCGCGCCGGGTCCGGGGTGATCCTCGGTGTTGAGTTTCGCCAGCCGCGCCTTGCCCTGCAGCGCCTGCGCAGCGGCCGCGAACTGCGGCGCCATCGCCCGGCAGGGACCGCACCACGGCGCCCAGAAATCCACCACCAGCGGCACCTCATCGGTGCGGCTCGCCTTGGCGAAGGTGCCGGCATCGACCTCCACCGGCTTGCCCGGCATCAGCACCGCGCCACAGGTGCCGCATTTCGGCCCCGCATCGAGTTTCTCGGCGGGCACCCGGTTCACCTGCCCGCAGTCAAGACACACCAGTTTCCGACCCGCCATCGCCGCCTCCGACCTTCATCCGAACCGGATATAGACACCCCCGCGCATGGCGCAACACCGGCGGGTGAAGATGCCTTGACCCGCGCCTTCCGCGTCGCATTATCTGACCGCGATGACCATGATCCTCCGCCGTTTCCTGCCCCTCTGCCTGATCGCCCTGCTGGCCGCCTGCTCAGCGCTTCCGACGGCGCAGGAGGCCGATGTGATGCCGATCGTCCACGACGGTCAGGCGCACCGGGGGATGCAGCGGGCTGTGGTCGTGATCCCCGGTGCGATGGCCTCGGTGGGGCTGTTCGAGCCGGTGCTCGACTGGGACGTGGGCAACGGCTCCGTCCTCGCCTACCGGTTCCCGGGGCTGGACGGGCTGGACCTCGACCACCGGCTCGACATCGCCGCGGCCGGGCGGCTGATCGCCGAGGCCATGCAGAAGCTGGAGGTCGAGGAGGTCTACCTGATCGGCTTCTCCACCGGCGGGCCGGTCGCGCTGGAGGCCGCGCGGCGGCTGACGAACAAGGAGGTGAGCGTCGCACTGATCTCCTCCGCCGGGCCGTTTCCATCGGGGATAAACGCCTCGATCGACGGGTTCTTCGACGTGCTGGGCGCGCTGGTGCGCTCGCACGGCCGTTCGATGGAGGACGCGTGGCTGGAGAATTACCGGACACTGCTTTACGGGCGGAAGCACTTCCGGAATGGAGAGGCCGCGCAGCAGAGCAAGCAACTGGCGGAGGAACAGCGCGGGCAGCTGCTGACCCCCGGCCCCCGCATGACCATGGCCCACACCGCCAGCCTGATGACCTGGACCCTGCCGCGCGACCCCGGCCTCGCCGCCGCGCGGATCGGAGTGTTCCACGGGGCGGAGGACACGGTGTTCCCGTTGCACGAAGCCAAGCGGTTCGCCGCCCGGATCCCGGCCGACGGGATGAAGATCTACGAGGGGCAGGGCCACATCCTGTTCATCACCGCGCCGACACTGTGGGACGACGTGCGCGGTTTCTTCGGCCTGAAGGGCCTCAAGCGCTGAGGCTACTCCACCCGCGCGATAAGCTCCTGCACCCGGGGGCCGAGCCGTTCGACGATCCGCTGCACCCCCTCGGCATTCGGGTGGATGCCATCGGGCTGCATGTAGCGGCGGGAGGCGTCGGCCGTGCCGTCCTCCGCCAGAAGCGCCTCGAAGAAGTTCGGCTCGTAGAGCGCGCCGTGTTCCTCGGCCAGCTCGGGATGGATCCGGTCGAAGGCCGCTTTGAACTCCGCCCCGAAATTCGCCGAGGCGGGAAGCCCGACCAGCAGGACCGGAAGGCCGCGCGCATCGGCGATGTCGAGGATCCCGTCGAGGTTCTCCCGGCTCGACGCCGGGTCGACCCCGCGCAGCACGTCGTTGCCGCCCAGCGTGACGATCATCGCGTCGACCTCGGGCGTCAGCGACCATTCCACCCGCGACAGACCGCCGCGCGTGGTGTCGCCGGAGACGCCCGCATTGATGATGCTGACATCCTCGTCCTGCCCGCGCAGCCAGTTTTCCAGCTGCGGGACCAATCCGGACTCGGTCGGAAGACCGTATCCGGCAGTGAGACTGTCGCCGAGGGCGAGGATCGTGACCTCCTCGGCCAAGGCGCCGACCGGACACACAAGAAGCAGCGCCGCCAGCGCCTTGTGGCGGAGGACCCGCTGCCCATATGACACGAGACCCCCAGCCGGAGAGACCCGCCGCATGACCGACACGATCCTTTCGCTGACCGACGCCCGCCTCGCCCTCGACGGCAATGCCGGGCGGGTGGAGATTCTCCACGGGATCAGTCTTTCGGTGCGGCGCGGGCAAACGCTGGGGCTGGTCGGGCCTTCGGGCAGTGGCAAGTCGTCTCTCCTCATGCTCATGGGCGGACTCGAACGCGCCACCGGCGGCCGCATCGAGGCGCTTGGCCAGGACCTGACTGCGATGAACGAGGACGCGCTGGCGCGGTTTCGCAGGGATCATATGGGGGTGGTGTTCCAGTCCTTCCACCTGATTCCGACGATGACGGCGCTGGAAAACGTCGCCACCCCGCTGGAGCTGTCCGGCGCGAAGGACGCCTTTGCCCGGGCCGAAGCAGAACTTGAGGCGGTCGGGCTGGGGCACCGGACGGGGCATTACCCCAGCCAGATGTCCGGCGGCGAGCAGCAGCGCGTGGCGCTGGCCCGCGCCTCGGCCACGCGGCCCGAGATCCTGCTGGCGGACGAACCGACCGGCAATCTGGACGAAACCAACGGCGCGGCCATCGTCGACCTGCTCTTCGGCCTGCGCGACCGGCATGGGGCGACGCTGATCCTCGTCACCCATGCCCACGACCTTGCTGCGCGCTGCGACCGGGTGATCCGCCTGCGCGACGGGCGGCTGGACGACGCCGGGCGCGAGGCCGCGGAATGAGCATGTCGATCGCCGCCCGCCTCGCCGGACGGGAGCTGCGCGGGGGCGTCCGCGGGTTCCGCATCCTGATCGCCTGCCTCGCACTCGGCGTCGCGGCCATCGCGGGCGTCGGCTCCGTCCGCTCCGCCATCGAGGCCGGGCTGGCGCAGGAGGGCGCGGCGATCCTCGGCGGCGATGCCGAGATGTCCTTCACCTACCGTTTCGCCGAACCGGAGGAGCGGGCGTGGATGGAGGAAACGGCGCTGGCCGTGTCCGAGACCGCCGATTTCCGGTCGATGGCTGTCGCCGGAGAGGGCGACGATGCGGAACGCGGGCTGACGCAGGTGAAGGCGGTCGACGGGGCCTATCCGCTGATCGGCACGGTCCGCCTGTCGCCCGAGATGCCGCTGGCCGAGGCATTCGCCGGGGCCGAGGGCCTGCCCGGCGCCGTCATGGCGCCGCTGCTGGTGGACCGGCTGGGGATCGCGCCGGGCGACCGGGTGCGTCTCGGCACGCAGGACTTCATCCTGATGGCCCGGCTGGAGCATGAACCCGACGCGGGCGCGGGCGGCTTTTCCCTCGGTCCCCGCACCATCGTGCTGCGCGAGGATCTGACAGAGTCCGGCCTCCTCGCCCCCGGGTCGCTGTTCGACAGCGACTACCGGCTCGACCTGCCCGAGGGCGCCGACCTCGCCGCGCTGGAAGCGGAGGCCGAAAGCCGCTTTGCCGAATCCGGCCTGCGCTGGCGCGACGCGCGCAACGGCGCGCCGGGCATCCGGGAATTCGTCGACCGGCTGGGGGCGTTCCTGATCCTTGTCGGCCTCTCCGGCCTCGCCGTCGGGGGCGTCGGCGTGGCCGCGTCGGTGCGCGGCTACCTGGCCGAAAAGACCTCGGTCATCGCCACCCTGCGCACCCTGGGGGCGGAACGGTCCACGATCTTCGCCACCTACTTCTTCCAGATCGGCGCGCTGGCCCTGATCGGGATCGTGCTGGGCCTGATCCTCGGGGCGGTGACGCCGATGGTGCTGGCGCCGCTGCTCGCCTCGGCGCTGCCGATCCCGGCGGTCTTCGGGCTCTACCCCGAACCGCTGGCCGAGGCGGCCGTCTACGGCGTGCTCACCGCGCTGGTCTTCACTCTCTGGCCGCTGTCGCGGGCGGGCGAGGTGCGCGCAGCCGCGCTGTTCCGCGACGCGATGGAGGGGGGGCGCGTGCTGCCGCCGCTGCCCTACCTCGCCGCCACGCTGGTGCTGGCTTCGGCGCTGGTCGGCACCGCGGCGCTGTTCTCCGGCAACCTCGAACTGACGCTCTGGACCGCCGGGGGGATCGGCTTTGCCCTGCTGATCCTGGCGCTCGCCGCGCTCGGCATCCGGGGGCTCGCCCGCCGCTTCCGGCAGGGCGCCCGGGGGCGGCCGCCGCTCCGCTGGGCGCTGGCCGCCATCGGGGGGCCGCGCACCGATGCTGTGGCGGTGGTGCTGTCGCTGGGGCTGGGCCTGTCGGTGCTGGCTGCGGTCGGCCAGATCGACGGCAACCTCCGCGCTGGGATCTCGCGCGACCTGCCGGACCGGGCGCCGTCGTTCTTCTTCGTCGACATCCAGAGGGACCAGATGCCCGGCTTCATGGAGCGGGTGGAAAACGACCCCGCCGTGACCCGCATCGACAGCGCGCCGATGCTGCGCGGGGTCATCAGCCGGATCAACGGCCGCCCCGCGCGCGAGGTGGCGGGCGATCACTGGGTGGTCAACGGCGACCGCGGCATCACCTATGCCGCCACCCTGCCCGAAACGACGCGCCTGACCGCCGGCGAATGGTGGCCGGAGGAGTACGACGGCCCGCCCCTGATGAGCTTCGCCGCCGAGGAGGCCGCCGAGATGGGGCTGGAACTGGGCGATGAGATCACAGTGAACATCCTGGGCCGGGACATCACCGCCACGCTGACCAGCTTTCGCGAGGTCGATTTCTCGACCGCCGGGATGGGCTTCGTGACCACGATGAACCCCGCCTCGGTCGCGGGGGCGCCGCACACCTTCATCGCGACGGTCTATGCCGACGAGGCGGCGGAGGCCGCGATCCTGCGCGACATCTCCAACGCCTTCCCGAACGTGACCGCGATTTCCGTGCGGGACGCCATCGACCGGGTCTCGGACCTGCTGGCGGGGCTTGCCACGGCGACTTCCTACGGGGCGGCGGCGACGCTGCTGACGGGCTTCCTCGTCCTGATCGGCGCGGCGGTCTCGGGCGAAGGCGCGCGGGTGCAGGAGGCGGCGATCCTCAAGACGCTGGGCGCCACGCGCCGCCGCATCCTCTCCAGCCTCGCGCTGCGCTCGGCCCTCCTGGGCGCGGCCGCCGGGACCGTGGCGCTGGCCGCCGGGATCGCCGGGGGATGGGCCGTCTGCCACTTCGTGATGGAGACCGACTTCGCGGTGATCTGGCCCTCGGCGCTGGCGATCGTGGCGGGCGGGCTGCTGGCGAACCTCGCCGCCGGGCTGGCCTTTGCCTGGGCGCCGCTGCGCGCCCGTCCGGCCCGGGTGCTGCGGGCACGGGAATAGCGCGCCTCCCACACAGGTGAACGGGCGGGGTTGCGCTTGCGGAGGTGCCTGCGATTTCGGATAGCTGTCACGGAACGAACCAAGGGAGCCTTCCGATGACCGATGAGACACTCGCCGCCCGCCTGCTGCACCTGCGCGCCGAAGGCCTGGAGAAGGGCGCGCCGGTGGTGACCCCGGTCGAGATGGCCTCGATGTTCCACCTGCCGGGCGATCCTTCGGGGGTGCCCGGCTACGGCCGCATGGACAACGCCACATGGGCGGCGCTGGAGGCCGCGCTCGGCCATCTGGAGCAGGCGCCCGCGCTGGCCTTCCCCTCGGGCATGGGGGCGATCTCGGCCGCGCTCTTCGCCTGTCTCTCCGCCGGCGACCGGATCCTCGTCCCGACCGACGGCTACTACACCACGCGGCTTCTGGCCGACCAGTTCCTCAAGGCGCTCGGGGTCGAGACCGTGCTACGCGACACCGCCCGCTTCGACGAGGGCGGGTTCGAGGGTTTCCGGCTCGTCTTCCTCGAAACCCCGTCGAACCCGGGGCTGGAGCTGTGCGACATCCGCGCGGCGGCCGAACAGGTCCACGCCGCTGGCGGGCTCCTGGTGGTCGACAACACGACGATGACCCCGTTGGGCCAGCGCCCGCTGGACCTGGGCGCCGATATCGTCGTCGCCTCGGACACGAAGGCGCCGAACGGTCATTCCGACCTGCTGATGGGGCATGTCGCCACTCGAGACGAGGCGCTGCTGGCGCGGATGAAGGACTGGCGCAAGCTGGCGGGCGCGATCCCGGGGCCGTTCGAGGCCTGGCTCACCCTGCGGGGGCTCGAAACGCTTGAGCTGCGGCTGTCGCGCATGGTCGCCTCGGCCGAGGTGCTGGCCGGACGGCTGTCGGAGCATCCGGCGGTGTCGGACCTGCGTTATCCGGGCATGTCGAACCACCCGGCGATCGGGCAGATGACGCATGGCGGCTTTCTGATCAGCTTCACGCTGGAAAGCGAGGCGGCGGCGGAGCATTTCATCAACGGCTGCCCGCTGATCCAGCCCGCGACCTCCTTCGGCGGGGTGCATTCGAGCGCCGAGCGCCGCGCCCGTTGGGGCGATGCGGTGGCGCCGGGCTTCGTGCGGCTGTCGGTCGGGATCGAGCCGATGGAGACGCTGTGGGACGCGATGGCCGAGGCGCTGCCGCACGGGTGAAGGCGCCGGAGTGTGCGCTTGGCGATGCCGGAGGGTGCCGGGCTGAAGCCCGGCCTACGGACAAGCCGAACCCTCGTGCCGGGATCTAGGCCGGGCTTCAGCCCGGCCCCGCCCCCCAAAGATAAACCCCGCCCGAGCAGCCTCGGGCGGGGTTTCCTGTTTCCGTGTCCTTGCCGCTTATTCGCGGTTGCCGAACAATTGCAGCAGGAACATGAACATGTTGATGAAGTCGAGGTAGAGGCTCAGCGCGCCCATGATGGCCGCCTTGCCCAGCCACTCGCTGTCACCCGAATGCGCGTGCTGCAGGTAGGTGTTCTTGATGTTCTGCGTGTCGTAGGCAGTCAGGCCCGCGAAGATCAGCACACCCAGGATCGAGATCGCGAAGTAAAGCGCGGGCGATGCCAGAAAGATGTTGATGATCGACGCGACCAGGATGCCGATGACACCCATGATCAGGAACGCGCCCCAGCCCGAAATGTCCTTCTTCGTGGTGTAGCCCCAAAGGGACAGGCCCGCGAAGGCGATCGATGTCACCAGGAACACCTGTGCGATCGACATGCCGGTGAAGGCCACGAAGATCCAGCTCAGCGACAGGCCCATTACCGCCGCGAAGGCGAAGAAGAACAGCTGTGCGCCGGCGGCAGAGAGCCGGTTGATCGCCGCGCCGAAGGCGAAGACCATAATCAGCGGGGCGAACATCACGATCCAGCCGAGGATGTTCGGCTGCAGCGTCTGCGGGTCGCGGAAGATCGCGAGAAGGTCCGGGCTGGTACCGACAGCCCAAGCGACGAGGAACGTCAGCAGCATGCCGACGGACATCGTCCCGTAGACCTTGTTCATGTGGGCGCGCAGGCCCTCGTCCACCACGGCGGCGCCACGCACCCCTGCCGTCTGGCGAATAGTTCTCGGTTCAGCCATCCATTCCTCCGAAGTTGACCGGTTTGCCCCTCACCCGGGGCTTGTTCCGAATATCGGGAAAGGGCGGCTTTTTTTCAAGCCTTTCAATCGCGAAACCGCGCCCCGGACGGACGCGGCCATCACGTTTTCGTCAGCATGGGCGGTCTGACGTTCAGCGGCGCCAACTGGCGGGCACGTCCCAGCGACGCGCCTCGCGCAGCGCCTGTTCGCGGGTGAGGCCGATGTCGTCCAGCATCGCGTCATCCAGCTGGGCCAGCGACTGCCGGCTGGCATTCAGGCCCAGATACGAGAAGACCCGCCCGACGAGCGAGGAGGGACGGCCGCCGGCGACGTAGGCGGCGCGGGAAGAAGTGAGCGAAGCCATTCGAGTCATCCTTTCCAATGTTTGATGTTTGAGGGAGCTTCAATAATTTCTGTTGATGTATATGGCGGCCCGTGCTCAATATGAAAAATGAATAGTTTTGGCCGACTTCATCAAGGACGGTGATGATATGAGAAATCTCGACATGACCGCGCTCCGCTCCTTCGTCGCGGTGACCGAACATGGCGGCGTCACCCGCGCGGCGGGTGTGCTGAATTTCACGCAATCCGCCGTCTCCATGCAGCTGAAACGGTTGGAGGAGACGCTGGGCCTGCCGCTCTTCGATCGCTCCAACCGGCGGATCGAGCTGACGCCGGCGGGCGAACAGCTGCTCGGCTATGCCCGCCGCATGGTAGAACTGAACGACGAGGCGATGTCGCGCCTGACCGCCCCCGCCTTCGAGGGCGAGGTGGTTCTGGGCGTGCCGCATGACATCGTCTACCCGGTGCTGCCCCGCGTCCTGCAGCGGTTCAACGCGGAATTCCCGCGCATGAAGGTGCAATTGATCTCGGCCTATACCTCGATGCTGAAGCCCGCGTTCTACAAGGGCGAGATCGACGTCATCATGACCACCGAATCCGGCCCCGATGCCAATGCCGAGGTGCTGGACGAACGCCCACTCTGCTGGATCGGCGCGCCCGGCGGCAACGCATGGCGGCAGCGGCCGATCCGCTATGCCTCGGCCCGGACCTGCATCTTCCGCAGTTCGGCCATCCGTGCGCTGGAAGGTGCCGGGATCGACTGGGAGAACGCGGTGGAGACGGCTTCGGACCGTACGGTCGAGGCGACGATCAGCGCCGACCTCGCCATCGGCGCGATGCTGGAAGGCACCGAACCGCCGATGCTGGTCCGGGTGGATCACGGCGGCGACCTGCCCGCGCTCGGCACCCAGAAGATCTGCCTCTACCGGCAGGCCCGCGGCGAGGGCGACGTCTCCTCCCGGCTGGCCGACATGCTCTGCGCCGCCTTCACCGGGGCCGACACCCATGTCCGCCCGCTGCATGAGGTCAAGATGCGGGCCTGAGCCCCGGCCTCAGGGCTCGATGATCACTTTCCCGGTCGATTTCCTCTGCCGGAGCAACTCCAGCCCCTCTCCCGCGCGCTCCAGCGGCAGGCGGTGGCTGATGTGGGGGCGGATACGACCCTCCTCCAGCCAGCGGAAGAGCCGCGCGAGGCTATCGGTCACCACCTCGGGCCGGAACTTCATGTAGCCGCCCCAGTAGAAGCCCAGCAGGTCGATGTTCTTGACCAGCATGTGGTTCGGCTTGACCTCCGGCACCTTCCCGCTGGCGAAGCCGATCACGAGGATGCGCCCCTCGGGGTTCGTCGCGCGGAACGCCGCTTCGAACTGGGCGCCGCCGACCGGGTCATAGACCACGTCCGCCCCGCCGAGCGCCTTCACCGCCTCGCGGATGTCGTCCGCTTCGGCATCGATCAGGTGATCGGCGCCGGCGGTCCGGGCGACCTCAAGCTTCTCCGCCCCGCGGGCGCAGGCGATGACGCGGGCGCCCATGAGCTTGCCGATCTCGACCGCCGTCAGCCCGACGCCGCCGGCGGCGCCCAGAACCAGCAGAGTTTCGCCCGGCTGCAGCCGCGCCTTGTGGTCCAGCGCGACGTGACTCGTGCCGTAGGCCACCGGAAGCGCTGCCGCGTCGGCGAAACCGACGCCGTCGGGCAGCACCACGAGTTTCTGAGTCGGAAACAATCCGTATTCAGAAAGCCCCCCATTGCCCCCATAGACGGCCACCCGTGTTCCGACCGCCGGCCCCTCCCCAGAAGGGTCCGGCGCCTCGACCACACCGGCCACTTCCATGCCGAGGGTGAAAGGCGGTTCAGGGGTCTCCTGGTACTTGCCTTCCATCATCAGGAGGTCGGCGAAATTCAACCCGCAGGCGTGCACCCGAATTACGACACAACCCTTTTGCGGCAACGGCTTGTCCACTTCGGCCATCGCCGCCCCCCCGCCGATCTCCGACACTCTGTAGGCCCGCATGGTCAACCTCCTCCGGTGCAACGTCTGCGCGAGTTACGGTGCGCCGCCCATGCCTGTCAAACCGTCGCTGCAGACAAAGCGCGCACCGGCGCCGCACCCGGGCTTGAAATCTCGATTACGTTGGGTAAAGGATTGACGCAGCCTGACGTTGACGTAAGGAACACTTACCTTGCGTCAGCCGCGTCAGTCTTGATCGGTTGGAAAAAGTTGGTAATATTTTTTGGCGCTGTTGGGATGCGTGGCGCAAGAAACAAACGAAAATTCAACCGTCTGGCTACTATTCAGTTCCAGAGCGGTTGGTAATGACTGAAAACCTAAGGGAGCCGCGCCAATGACCCACCCAGTAGACGTTCACGTCGGCAAGAGAATTCGCCATCGCAGATGGCTCGTCGGCATGACCCAGCAGCAGCTGGCGGAACGTGTGGGCATCAAGTTTCAGCAAATTCAGAAGTACGAAACCGGCGCGAACCGCGTCAGCGCCTCCCGGTTGTGGGACATCGCCGACGCCCTTGATGTTCCGGTCAGCTTCTTCTTCGAAGGTCTGGACTCGGATGCTGCGGCAAAGGACACCGGCGGCGACATCCCCGCCGACCTGATGGGCGACAAGGAAGCGCTGGACCTGATCCGCTCCTACTACGCCATTCCGGAGAATCAGCGGCGGCGCCTGTTCGAACTGGCGCGGGTGCTCAGCGACGTCGCTTGAGCCAAGTCGCCGCCTGCGGTAGCCGTTCCTTGTCAGCGGCAAAGGGGACGGCAGGGCGGCATGAGCGACACTCAGGACATTCTTGAAACGGCCCATGCGCTGGCAGACGCCGCGCGTGGGGCGATCCTGCCCCATTTCCGCGCGACCGGCGGGCTGGCGGCCGAGAACAAGGCGACGGGCGCCTTCGACCCCGTCACCGTGGCCGACCGTGCGGCGGAACGGGCCATGCGGGCCGTGCTGGCGAAGCGCCGGCCCGACGACGGTATCCTGGGTGAGGAATACGGCCGCAGCGAGGGCACCAGCGGCCTGACCTGGGTGCTCGACCCGATCGACGGGACTCGCGGCTTCATGTCCGGCACGCCGACATGGGGCGTGCTGATCGCCGTCGGCGGGGCGGAGGGGCCCACCTTCGGCATGATCGACCAGCCCTACACCGGCGAACGGTTCTGGGGCGGTCTGGGCACGGCAGAGTGGACCGGCCCGCTGGGGCGGCGGACCCTCGCCACCCGGGCAACGCCCGCGCTCGACACCGCGATCCTCTTCACCACGTTTCCCGAAATCGGCACCTGCCGCGAACAGGCCGCCTTCCGGTCGGTGGCGGAACGCGTCCGGCTGGTGCGCTACGGGATGGATTGCTACGCCTACGCCCTGCTCGCCGCCGGCCAGATCGACCTCGTGATAGAAGCGGGGCTGCACGCCTACGACATCCAGGCCCCGATCGCGGTGATCGAGGCGGCGGGCGGCATCGTCACCGATTGGGCGGGCGGAGGCGTCCACGCCGGCGGCCGGGCGCTGGCCGCCGCCAACGCGGAAATTCACCGCGCCGCGCTGGAGATCCTCGCCCCCATGATCGCGGAGGCGCCGTGACCGAGACCCTGATCCGCCACGCGGATCACATCCTCAGCATGGACGACGACCGCCGCGAACTCGATGGGGCGGACATCCTGATCCGCAACGGCGTGATTGCCGCCATCGGCCCCGGCCTTGAGACCACCGGCGAGACGGTGGAGGCGCGCGGCTGCGTGGTGACGCCGGGCCTGGTGAACACGCACCACCACCTTTACCAGACGCTGACCCGCGCGGTCCCCGGCGGGCAGGACGCGCTGCTGTTCGGGTGGCTCAAGACGCTCTACCCGATCTGGGCCCGCTTCGGGCCCGATGAGATGCGGACCTCGGCCCTGACCGGCCTCGCGGAACTGGCGCTGTCGGGCTGCACGCTGTCCAGCGATCACCTCTACCTCTACCCCAACGGCGCCCGGCTGGACGACACGATCGACGCGGCGCGCCAGATCGGCCTGCGCTTTCACCCCACCCGGGGCGCGATGAGCATCGGCGAAAGCGACGGCGGCCTGCCGCCCGACCCGCTGGTGGAGGACGAGGCGGTGATCCTCGACGATTGCATCCGCGTCATCGACGCGCACCATGATCCCTCCGAGGGCGCGATGGTCCGGGTCGGCATCGCCCCCTGCTCCCCCTTCTCCGTCTCGCGCGGGTTGATGCGGGATGCCGCGCTCCTCGCGCGGGACAAGGGCGTCATGCTGCACACCCACCTTGCCGAAAACGACGAGGACATCGCCTACAGCGAAGCGACCTTCGGCTGCCGCCCCGGGCAATACGCCGAGGACCTCGGCTGGATCGGCCCGGATGTCTGGCACGCGCATTGCGTGAAGCTGGACGGGGCAGAGATCGAACTTTTCGCCCGGACCGGCACGGGCGTCGCGCACTGTCCCTGCTCCAACTGCCGCCTCGGGTCCGGCATCGCCCCGGTCCGCGCCATGCGGGACGCGGGTGTGAACGTGGCGCTCGGGGTGGACGGGTCGGCCTCCAACGACAGCGGCAACCTGATTGCCGAGGCGCGGCAGGCGATGCTGCTGCAACGGGTGGCGAAGGGCGCCGACGCCATGTCCGCCCGCGAGGCGCTGGAGATCGCGACCCGAGGCGGGGCCGATGTGCTGGGCCGTCCGGACTGCGGCCGGCTTGCCCCGGGCAAGCGCGCCGACATCGCCGTGTGGGACGTGCGCGGGGTGGAAAGCGCGGGCAGCTGGGATCCGGCAGCGCTCCTCCTCGCCGGGCCGGTGCGGGTGCGGGACCTGTTCGTCGAGGGGCGGCAGGTGGTGCGCGACGGGCACCTCGCCACCATCGACCTGCCCCGCGTGCTGGAGGACCAGCGCCGCCTCGCCCGGGCGCTGATGTGATGCGGGCGGCGCTTCTGGCCCTCGCCCTGCTCGCCGCGCCGGCGGCGGCGGCGCAGCAGCCCGCCGCCGACCCGCAGGCCATCGCCCACCTCTTCCCCCCGCTTGTGCAGGCGATGAACGCCGAGCGCACCGCCCGGGGCCTGCCCCCGCTGGCCGAGGACACGGCGCTGGCCAACGCGGCGGGGCATCACGCGCAGGACATGGCGCGGCGCGGCTACCTCGCCCACGCCTCCCCCGACGGCCGGCGGCCGGGCGACCGGATCCGCGCGGCAGGCTTCGACTGGTGCCTCGCGGCCGAGAACATCGCCTTCGCGCAGGCGGATGCCGCCGAAACCGTCGCCGCCTGGATGGGGAGCGCGGGGCACCGCGCGAATATCCTGAACCCGGCGGCCACCCACACCGGCGCGGCCATCGCGGTGGCGCGGGGCCGCCCCTACTGGGTCGCCGTCTTCGCCGCGCCCTGCTGATCGCCAAGCGCCAGCGTGTGCGCCCGCAGCCAGTCCATGAAGCCGCGCGGATCCTCGGTCAGCCGGGCCATGTCGGCCTCGGCGATCGGGGGGCCGACCACCGGGCTTTGCGGTTTGCCGACGGAATGGGCGATCTCGTGCAGCAGCAGCCCCTGCCGGAGGGTGGCCGACACCTGATGCGCCATCTGGTACCAGCGCGAATTGGACCCCGGGAAGAAGACCGGCACGACCTTCGCCCCGCTCCGCCGGATCAGCTGCGCGGTGAAGACGTTCCACTCCGCCTCGACCGCCGGGCCGAACATGGAGCGCGAGGCGGCCACGACGCCCGAGGGGAAAAGGCAGACCAGTCCGCCGCCCTTCAGATGCTCCATCGCCGCCGCCCGCATGGCGACCGACTTGCGCTGCGCGTCGGGATCGTGCGGGAAGGGCACCGGCAGCAGGAAGCGCGACGCGACTTCGTCGATCGCGGTCAGCAGGGAACGGGTGAGGATCTTGTAGTCCGACCGACGCCGGCCGATCATCTGGCCCAGCACCATCCCGTCGACCATGCCGTGCGGATGGTTGGCGACCAGCACCACGGGACCGGTCGCGGGGATGTTGCGCAACTGCTCGTCCGGGGTGGTCACCTCGATGTCCATGACATCAAGGCAGCGCGCCCAGAAGCTGACGTCCTGCGGCGGACCGCGGCGCTCGAATTCCCGGATCAGGCGCATGATCGTGACCTTGCCGGTCATCCACTCCATCGCCCGGATCACGTTCCGCTTCCACGGATTCTCGAAACTGGTGGAATAGGTCAGGCTGCGGCGGTCATACCTCACGGTGGGGTCCGGCTCTGCCGGGGCCGCGTGTCTCACCGGTTCTTGCGTGCCGTCCACCAAGCCTCACCTGCATGGCCCGTAGGGGCCGTTACATCTCTTCGCCGAACCGGTCGGCGACAAGCGCCTCGAGCGCGTCAGCCAGCGCCTCAGCGTCCGGTCCCGAGGTTTCGATCTGAATAGTTGTTCCCCTCGCGGCTGCCAACATCAAAAGGCCCATGATGCTGTTGCCCGGGGCGGACTGGCCGTCGCAGGACACCTCGGCCCGGGCGTCGAAGCCTTCGACCACCTCCACCAGCTTGGCCGAGGCGCGGGCGTGCAGGCCCTTCTCGTTCACGATCTCGAGCTTCCGGATGATCTTGTCGCTCATGCGGCCCTTCGCTTGGTTCTTCAGTCGACCCTGCCGACATTCTGGCTGTCGATGTACTTGCGTCCGGCCTCGGTGGCAGCCCTGACCGCGTCGGGCAAGGCCATGTGGCGCGATTTCGCCAGCTTGATCAGGGCGGGCAGGTTCGCGCCGTAGAGGATGCGGCGATTTTCCGGCTGGCACGCCATCAGCGAAAGGTTCGAGGGAGAGCCGCCGAACATGTCCGTCACCAGCACGACGCCATCGCCGCTGTCCACGCTGTCCGCCGCGGCGCAGATTTCGCGCTGCTTGCCCGCCCGGTCGTGGTTCACCTCGATCGAGATCGCGCGAACCCCGTTCTGCGTGCCCACCACGTGCTCCATGGCCGCCTGATATTCCCTGGCGAGCCCTCCATGAGCGACGATCACGATACCGATCAAGACCGGACAACCTCTCTTCCCGGGAACTGTTCAGACATTGGCAGCCGCCTGGCGTCGCTCGAGCTCCCGGTGCCTAGTTGACACCTGCCAGCCACGCTGCGCAAGCGCATTCGCCAGCTTCTCGGTCAGGCTCACCGAACGGTGTTGCCCGCCGGTACAGCCGAATCCGATGGACAGGTGCGACTTGCCTTCGGCCACGTAGGCCGGCAGCAGCATGTCACACAGATCCACGACCTTCTCGAAGAAGGCGGCAAAGCGCGGATCGCCCTCCACGTAGGCCTGGACCTCGGCCCGGGTGCCGTCCAGATCGCGGAGATCGGTTTGCCAGTACGGATTGCGCAGGAATCGGGTGTCGAACATGATGTCGAGCCCCCGGGGCGCGCCCCGCTTGTAGGAAAAGGAATTGAGCGACACCGCCAGCGACTGACCACGGCTGGTGGCGAACCAGCGCTCCATCTCGGCGCGCAGGTCGTGCGGTGTGAGGTCCGAGGTGTCGATCAGGAAATCCGCCCGCGCCCTGACCGGGGCGAGCAGGTCCATCTCGCGCTCCACCCCGATCTCGGGGCTCTGCGCCGGGGCCAGCGGGTGGCGGCGCCGGGTTTCGGAATAGCGCCGCAGCAGCACGTCCGGGCGGCAGTCGAGATACAGCACCTCGACCGGCGCCTCCCGCTGCGCGCCGAAGCCGTCGATGGTCTCGATCAATGCATTGGTGGAGAAGTCGCGGTTCCGCACATCAATGCCGAGCGCCAGCGGACGCGTGCTGCCGCCACCCTCGATCAGCCGTGGAAGGAGCGACAGCGGCATGTTGTCGATGGCCTCGTAGCCCAGGTCCTCGAGCACCCGGATGGCAGTGGACCGGCCGGCGCCAGAGGGGCCGGTGACGAGGACGAGGCGGGGGGTCAGGACGAGCTCTGCGGTATCTGGCATGGCGTGATGCGGCGGGGCCGCGTGGGGTGGCGTCTGGCTCGAAGGTTCAGTCGCTTCGACCGGCCTTGAGATACTGGAGAATCGCCGCGGAAAAAGACGGGTTGCCGGCATTGTGAAGTAACGGGATCATGACGCCCAGCAGTTTCTTGCTGCGCCGCGGCGGGAGACGCTGCATTTCCGGCTCGTCAAGGTCCACGGCCAGCGTGATCGGCGCCTCATCCACGGTCTCGGCGTGCAGGATGCCGACGAAGCGCGCCTCGATCCGCCCCCTGAGCGTGGCGGGGGCGGAGGCGATGACCGCGCCCTCCCGCAGGCGCAGGTCGACCCGGTCGTCCGCCACCAGCTTCGCGCCGCGCGCCATCAGTTCCAGCGCCAGCGCCGACTTGCCGCTGCCCGACGCGCCGAGGATGATGAGGCCGCGCCCGGCATGGGCGACGGCGGTGGCGTGGATGCAGAGCGGGGCGCCATCGGCGGGGGCCTCAGCCTCGGGCCGGGCGCCGCTGACGGCCCCCGACATGTGTCAGACCGGAAGGCCCACGACGAAGCGCGCGCCCAGCGGTTCCGAGGTGATATCGGCGTCGGTCGGGCGGATGTTCTCTGCCCAGATCACGCCGCCATGCGCCTCGACGATCTGTTTCGAGATCGCCAGCCCGAGGCCGGAGTTGTTGCCGAAATCGTTGTCGGGGCGGTGCGAATAGAACCGCTTGAACACCTTGGTCAGCGCCTGATCCGGGATGCCCGGTCCGGTGTCCTCAACCACGATCAGGACCCGGTTCTCGCGGCGGCGGGCCCAGACGCGGATCGCGTCGCCTTCGCCGCAGAAGGAGATGGCGTTGGTGATAAGGTTGACGAAGACCTGCGCCAGCCGCGCCTCGAGCCCGCGCATGATGATCTGGTTCTTCGGCAGGTCGGATATGAAGTCGATCCCCTTCTCGCCCGCCTGCTGGCCGAGGTATTCGTTCAGGTTGCCCAGCATGGTGAGCAGGTCGAATTCCTCCTCCTCCTCCTTCACCAGTTCGCTGTCGAGCCGGGAGGCGTTGGAGATGTCGCTGACCAGCCGGTCCAGCCGCCGCACGTCGTGTTCGATCACGTCGAGCAGCTTGGCCCGGTGCTCTTCCTTCTTGACCATGCGAAGCGAGCCGACGGCGGACCGGAGCGAGGCGAGCGGGTTCTTGATCTCGTGCGCCACGTCGGCGGCGAATTGTTCGTTGGCGTCGATCCGGTCGTAGAGGGCCGAAACCATGCCCCTGAGCGCGCCGGACAGGCGCCCGATCTCGTCCGGCCGGGCGGTCAGGTCCGGGATGCGCACGCGGGAGGGCGACATCCGCTTGTGATCCCGGTCGCGCCCCACCTCGGCCGCGGCGGCGAGGTCGGCGAGCGGGTTGGCGATGGTGGAGGCGAGCACGAGGCTCAGCCCGATGGAGACCAGCGTGGCGATGACGAACATCTGCAGCACCTGTTCCCGCTCCGCCCGCACGATGGCGTCGATTTCGCCCGCGCTGGAAACCAGCGCCACGGTGCCGACGGCGCGGCCGTCCTGCAGAACCGGGGTGGTGACGGCGAAGAACGCCCCCTCGCCGCCCTTGCCCATGGTCACTTCGCCCGGGCGGTCCGGGTTCCGCTCCACCATGTCGCGCACCTGGTCGGCGACCGGCGGATGCGTCACCTCCCGGCGGCCGGAGGAGAACACGGTGGTCGCGCCGTTCCAGAGCGAGGTCAGGAAATCCGAAATGATCGTGCGCTGCCCCTCGCCGCCGGCACGCGCGCCGGCGCCTTCGAAGCCGGAGCCGGTGGCCTTGCCGACAAGATCACCGCCCCGGTCGAAGAGGAAGAGCTCGACACCGTCGCGCAGGTCAAGACCGGCGAGCGTTCGCGTCACATCAACCCCGCCCGCGCCGATCGCGGAGGTGCCGTCGGGCAATTGCGCCTCGAAAACGTCGGCGACCAGTTCGACCTCGCTCGCCAGCGCATTGGCGCGCTGCAGGGCGAGGCCGTCGCGGGATGCGTTCAGGTAGAGGATCCCCGCCACCAGAACGTTCAGCGCGATCAGGTTGAAGATGATGATCTTCCGGGTCAGCGGCGACTGCTTGAGCGAAAAGAAGCTGCGGCGCTCCCGATGCTCGCGCAGTTCATCGTCGACGACGGCGTTCGGCGCGACGAAGTCGTCGCCAAGAACGACATCGCCGCTCTTGTCAGGCGCCGTGTCGCGCAAGCTGATCCCTTCGACGAGAGCCATTTACTCTTCGTTGTATCTGTAGCCGATGCCGTAGAGCGTCTCAATCGCGGAGAAATCCGGATCGACGCTGCGCATCTTCTTGCGCAACCGCTTGATGTGGCTGTCGATGGTGCGGTCGTCCACGTAGACCTGATCGTCATAGGCCACGTCCATCAGCTGATCGCGGCTCTTCACGAAGCCGGGGCGCTGTGCAAGCGCTTGCAGCAGCAGGAATTCCGTCACGGTGAGGGAGACATCCTGCCCCTTCCACGCCACCGAATGGCGCAGCGGGTCCATCCGCAGCTCGCCCCGCTCCATCACCTTGGTGTCTTCGGTGTCGCCGACGACATCGCCCGCCACCGCATCCTGCCGGCGCAGCAGCGCACGGATGCGTTCGACCAGCAGGCGCTGGCTGAACGGCTTCTTGACGTAATCGTCCGCGCCCATCCGGAGGCCCAGAACCTCGTCGATCTCATCGTCCTTGGAGGTCAGGAAGATGACCGGCATCGAGGTCTTCTGGCGCAGCCGCTGCAGCAGGTCCATCCCGTCCATCCGCGGCATCTTGATGTCCAGGACGGCCATGTCGGGCAGCTTCTTGTTGAACGCGTCCAGCGCAGCCTGCCCGTCGTTGTAGGTTTCGACGTCGAAGCCTTCGGCCTCGAGCGTCATCGCGACCGATGTCAGGATGTTCCTGTCATCGTCCACAAGGGCGATCTTCGACATGTCCGTTGTCCTTCGTGCTGCTCGTTTTTATGTTTTTTCTGATTTTTCCACACCTTCCGCACATTAACCTCTTGCAATCAATCCCTAAACGCGAATCGCCGCCAGGATAGCGCCTCAATTGTGGCGAAAATGTCTTAGGACGGCCTTAATTTTCTCGCTGCAGCGCAGCGTGCCGAGCAGATCTGCGCGGGTGTTTGCGTTAAACCCGATGTGGTTGCGCTAACTGTGCCAAACCATCCTGTTACATCCCTGAGACGTCGTGTTAAGAGCCGCCTTATCGGGGGTTTGCAGACAGTATAGCGCTTCCTTCCGAAAGGTCATGTGACTGCCGCCACCGCGCGGCCAGAGGAGCTTTGGAATATGGCATTTGGACGGGTGAACCCGAAATTCCGCCTCGAAGATCAGGGAATCGAAGGGCTCGGAGATGTCTATTACAACCTCAGGGAGCCCGCGCTGGTCGAAGCCGCGCTCCGCAACGGCGAGGGGACACTGGGCAACGGCGGGGCGCTTCTGGTCACCACGGGCAAGTTCACCGGCCGCTCGCCCAAGGACAAGCATGTCGTGAAGACCCCCGCGGTCGCCGACAAGATCTGGTGGGACAACAACGCCGAGATGTCGCCCGAAGGCTTCGACGCGCTGCACGCCGACATGCTGAGCCACATGAAGGGCAAGACCTATTACGTGCAGGACCTGATCGGCGGCGCCGACCCGGCCCATGCGATCAACGTCCGCGTGGTCTCGGAACTCGCCTGGCACAACCTGTTCATCCGCCACCTGCTGCGCCGTCCCGAGCTGACCGCGCTGGACGGGTACGAGGCGGATTTCACCATCATCAACTGCCCCAGCTTCAAGGCCGACCCGGCCAAGCACGACTGCCGGTCCGACACCGTGATCGCGCTGAACTTCGACAAGAAGCTGATCCTGATCGGCGGCACGGAATACGCGGGCGAGAACAAGAAGTCGGTGTTCACCCTGCTGAACTACCTGCTGCCGGAAAAGGGCATCATGCCGATGCACTGCTCGGCCAACCACGCGCATGGCAACCCGGTCGACACCGCCGTCTTCTTCGGCCTGTCCGGCACCGGCAAGACCACGCTGTCGGCCGATCCGAACCGCACGCTGATCGGCGATGACGAACACGGCTGGTCGGACCGCGGCACCTTCAACTTCGAAGGCGGCTGCTATGCCAAGACAATCAACCTCTCTGCCGAGGCCGAGCCCGAGATCTACGCGACCACCAGCCGCTTCGGCACGGTGATCGAGAACATGGTCTTCGACCCGGAGACCTTCGAGCTGGACTTCGACGACGACAGCCTGACCGCCAACATGCGCTGCGCCTACCCGCTGGAGTACATCTCCAACGCCAGCGACACCGCGCTCGGCGGGCATCCGAAGAACGTCATCATGCTGACCTGCGACGCCTTCGGGGTGCTGCCCCCGATCGCCCGGCTGACGCCCGCGCAGGCGATGTATCACTTCCTGTCCGGCTTCACCTCGAAGGTCGCCGGGACCGAGCGCGGCGTGACCGAGCCCGAGCCGACGTTCTCCACCTGCTTCGGCGCGCCCTTCATGCCGCGCCGGCCGGAGGTCTACGGCAACCTGCTGCGCGACAAGATCGCCAAGCACGGCGCGACCTGCTGGCTGGTGAACACCGGCTGGACCGGCGGCGCCTACGGCACCGGGTCGCGGATGCCGATCAAGGCCACCCGCGCCCTGCTGACCGCCGCGCTGGACGGCTCGCTGAACGACGCCGAATTCCGCAAGGACCCGAACTTCGGCTTCGACGTGCCGGTCGCGGTGCCGGGCGTGGCCGAGGTCCTGCTGGACCCGCGCCGCACCTGGGACGATCCGGCGGCGTATGACGCGCAGGCCCAGAAGCTGGTGCAGATGTTCGCGAACAACTTCGAACAATACGTGCCGTATATCGACGACGACGTGAAGGCGGCCGCCATCGGCTGATGCGTCCGCTCGCGATCATCGCTCTCGTGATTGCCGGTCCTGCCCTCGGGCAGACCGGCAATTTCGTTTCGCCCCGGATCGTGCTCGAGGAATACGGGGTCTTCTGCCCCGACGACCCCACGGGCCGGGTTCCGGCCCCCGACACCGAACGCGGCTTCATCGACCTGATCGACGGCGACCCGCGCGTCGATTTCCACACCGACGTGGTCCCGGGCGAGCTGGGGATGGGCTTCGGCATGCGGTTCCGTCTAACGGACGACAGGCTGGGCATCCCGGGCCGCGTCGTCATCACCCACCCGCCCTTCGGCACCCCGCCGGTGAGCCGGGAGAGCTATCCGATCACGCTCGGCGGCCCGGGCAGCAACATGACCCAGTTCGATTTCGACGACCGCTACGAGATCGTGCACGGCCGCTGGACGATGGAGATCGAGGTGGGCGGCGAGATCCTTCTCCGCCAGAGCTTCACCGTCGTCCCCGAGGGCACGACGCCCGTCTCCTCACGTCTGTGTGACGCCCCAGCCTTGACGAGCTAACCCGCTCCGCCCCCGGGGCAATGCCGGGTTGCGAAGGTTGGACCGGGAAAAATCTCGGAACAATCGGGGCGGGGGTCCCTGTTGAGTACCCGTCAAGCAATCAAAGGGGAACTACAATGCACAGCAAGCGCAGCACCGTGCTCTTGGGTACGGCCATGAGCCTTGCCGTCGCCGGCGGCGCCTCCGCCGCGACGGACATCAACCTGAACCGCAACGTGATCCCGAACCTGAACGAAACCTGCCAGTCGCTGGCACAGGAAATCCGGGCCTGGAACAACTCGGTCCCGGACGAACACAGCGACATGATCATCGAGGCGCTGAACAGCGACGACGCGCAGGCCTGCGCCCGCGCCGAAGAGACGCTGGCCTCGGCCGAACCGACCGAGGAGCGGATGCGCGACAGCGAGCGCGCCACCGACCGCGAGACCGCCGAGATGGAGATGTCGGACGAGGTCACCGAACGCGTCGAGCTTGAGCAGCAGGCGACGATCGAAGGCCAGGCGGCCGTGATCGTGCCCGAGCCGCAGGTCGACGTCGAGGTCGACGCGCCGGAAGTCACCGTGCGCAAGGCACAGCCGCAGGTGTCGGTGCAGGAGCAGGCGGCGACCATCCAGGTCGAGCAGCCGCAGCCCAACGTGAATGTCCAGATCCCCGAGATCGTCGTGCAGGTCGAAGTGCCCGCGCCGCGCATCTTCGTGCAGACCGACGAACCCACCGTGGACATCGCCAGCGCCGACCCGCAGGTCGAGGTGCAGCAGGGCGAGCCGCGCGTCACCGTCCGCCAGCCGGACCCCGAACTGCGCGTCGACCTCGGCGTCGAATCGCAGGGCGAAGAGGCCCAGCCGGGTGAACCGCAGATGGCCGAGGACATGAACGAAGACGACACGGAGATGAACCGTGGCGGCGACGTGGACGTGGCCGGCAACGCTCCGCAGGTGCGCATCGTCGAGCCCGAGGGCGAACCCGAGATCTCGATCTCCTCGGCCGAGCCGAACGTGGAATTCCGCGGCAGCGAGCCGAACGTCTCGGTCAGCTTCGCGCAGGAGCCCACCGTCGAGATCACGCAGACCGGCCAGCCGACCGTGACCTTCGAGACCGCCGAAGAGCGTGAAGCGCGGATGCAGCAGGAGACCGAGGACCGCCGTCAGGCCAACGCCGCCGAGGCGGGCGCCGGCGAGACGCGCGAACAGGCCTCGGCGAATGCCGAAG